>ERZ772821.369-NODE-369-length-38890-cov-3.492906_pt1 | contig 38890 bp, 35 predicted proteins | sample MGYA00580859_ERZ772821 | MGnify/ENA primary metagenome ERZ772821 (study PRJEB29015, sample SAMEA2737674) | human gut metagenome | biome: human gut; feature: human-associated habitat; material: faeces | place: China | collected 2012 ...
AGACGGACAAGCAGCGATGCGATGCCTCCGAAATCAACGTCGTTTTTGCCGACGATAAGGTCTATCGCTTCACCGACGATTTTGGGCACATAAAGCGCCGCCGCGGCGGTGACAGCCGCAAGCAGAATGGAAACAACGATTGCAAATCTGTATTTTTTAAGGCGGTTCAGCACTTTTTTAATCGTTTTGTTTTTCATCTGTCCGCCTCCTTTTTGAACTGCGAACTGTATATTTCTTCGTATGCGGGGCAGGTCTTCATCAACTCTTCGTGTGTGCCCAGGCCGACTACCGCGCCCTCGTCAAGAACCACAATGAGTTGCGCGTTCATAACTGCCGCCGCACGCTGGGAAACGATGAATACGGTGGGTTTATAATCAAGTTTTGATATCGCTTCGCGGAGCGCCGCGTCCGTTTTCAGGTCGAGCGCCGAAGCGGAGTCATCAAGAATAAGTATTTTCGGCTTTCTTACAAGCGCGCGGGCAACGGTCAGACGCTGGCGCTGACCACCCGAGAAGTTGCGCCCCTCCTGCTCGACTTCCGCGTCAAGCCCGCCTTTGTCGAGCGCCACCTTTTCCGCCTGTGCGGTTTTGAGTGCTTCCCAAAGTTCTTCATCGGTCGCGTCCTCTTTGCCCCAAAGCAGATTTGAACGTATCGTGCCTTTGAAAAGCGCTGCGCGCTGGGGCACTATGCCGATGTTTTTCCGTAATGTCTTCGCATCGAGCTTTTGCACGTCCGTTCCCCCGACTTTGACACAGCCTTTTGTGACGTCGTAAAAGCGCGGAATCAGATTGACAAGTGACGTCTTGCCGCTGCCCGTGCCACCGATGACGCCCACAGTCGAGCCGCTCGGCGCATAAAAGTTCACTCCCGAAAGCGACGGTGCGCCCGCTTCTGGATAGGTGAGTTCAACGCCGTCAAATTCAACGTCGCCGCCTATAACTGTATGTTTTTGCTCTTTGTCGCCGTTTTCAGTCATCGAGTTCTCGGTCGTCAGCACGCCGTCAACTCTTTTTGCGCAGGCAACGGCGCGTGTCAGTGTTATTATGAGCATCGCAAGTTTGACGAGTTCGACAAGTATCTGCGACATATAGTTGTAGAGCGCAACAACCTGTCCCTGCGAGATCGTTCCCGAGTTGACGCGGAGCGCGCCGACCCAGATAAGCGCGATAACGCCGCAGTTGATAAGAACGTATGTCAGCGGGTTCATCAGCGCGGAAATTCTGCCGACGAATTTCTGACTTCTTGTCAGGTCGCCGTTTGTCGAAACAAAGCGTTCGTATTCGGCGTTTTCTTTTCTGAATGCACGGATAACGCGCACGCCCGAAAGGTTTTCGCGGGTAATGCCGAGAAGAGAGTCGAGCTTTGCCTGAACTTTTTTATAAAGAGGAATTGTTATGAGCATTATTGTCATGACCGCCGCGGACATAACGGGTATCGTGACCGCAAATGTCACGGCGCTTTTCGCATCGACGGTGAATGCCATTATCGCCGCCCCGAACACGACGAACGGGGAGCGCAAAAGCAGTCTCAAAACCATGTTCACGCCCTGCTGAACCTGCTCGACGTCTGCCGTCATACGGGTTATGAGAGTGGAAGTTCCGAGTTTGTCCGTGTCCGCGTAAGAAAGCGACTGTATGCGCGTGAACAGCGCATGACGGAGTTTTGAAGCAAATCCGACCGCCGCCTTTGCCGCAAAATACTGTGCGGTTATCGCAAACGCAAGCCCGCAGACCGCAAGCAATGCCAAAATCCCGACACGTCCCCAAACATGGCCTTTGTTGCCGCCCGAGATTCCGATATCTATGATGTCGGCGATAACGAGCGGAACAAACAACTCAAAGCACGCTTCAAGAAGTTTGAACAGCGGTGCCAGAATACATTCCTTTTTGTATGATTTCAGATAAGAAAGAGTTTTTTTCATATATTCTCCGTTGTCTTTGTATCTTTATAAATTTCATTATACCATATTTCACCCGTTCAATCAAGAGATTCCCGCTCTTTTGCGAACATTTCGCATAAAAGTCGGTAACGGTCTTGACAAACGGCGAAACGGAGTGTAATATAATATGTATATTGATTGTTTTGAGAGGTATATTATGTCGGATTACAAGATAGAAACTGAGTGCGTGCAGGGCGGTTACAAGCCGAAGAGCGGCGAACCGCGTGTTCTTCCCATTGTTCAGAGCACAACTTACAAATATGATTCCGCCGCAGATGTCGGCGACCTTTTCGATTTGAAAAAAGAGGGCTTTTTCTATACCCGTCTTGCCAACCCGACTCTTGACGCCGTGGAAAAGAAAATAGCGGCGCTTGAAGGCGGTGTCGGTGCGGTTTTGACTTCTTCGGGACAAGCCGCCAACCTTTTTGCGATACTGAACATCACCTGCGCGGGACAGAACATTGTTGCATCGCCCGCGATTTACGGCGGCACGGTCAACCTGTTCGCCGTAACGCTGAAAAAAATGGGTATCGAAGTCCGCTTCTGCTCCCCCGAAATGAGCGAAGAAGAGGTTGACAGCCTTATAGACGATAACACGCGCCTTATTTTCGGCGAGACCATAGCCAACCCCGCGCTCAAAATCTTTGACATAGAAAAATACGCGAAAATAGCGCATAAAAACGGCATTCCGCTTGTTGTGGACAACACGTTTGCAACGCCCATACTTTGCCGCCCGTTTGATTTCGGCGCGGACATCGTGGTTCATTCCACCACAAAATATATGGACGGTCACGCAACGAGCGTGGGCGGCGTTGTGGTTGACGGCGGACGCTTTGATTGGGAGAACGGCAAGTTCCCCGAACTCTGCGAACCGGACGAGTCGTATCACGGCATCGTTTACACAAAGAGTTTCGGCAACGCGGCATATCTGACAAAAGCAAAAGTTCAACTTATGCGCGACCTCGGCTCCATTCCGTCGCCGATGAACGCATTTTTGCTCAACATCGGGCTTGAAACGCTTCATCTGCGCGTTCCCCGCCATTGCGAAAACGCACTTGCGGTTGCAAAATATCTCGAAAGCGACCCGAGAGTAACTTGGGTGTCCTATCCCGGACTTGAATCAAGCCCCGACCGTGAACTTGCAAAAAAATATCTTCCCAAAGGTTGCAGCGGCGTTATTTCTTACGGTATCAAAGGCGGCAGAGAAGCGGCGGTCAAATTTATGGACAGCCTCAAACTTGCCGCGATAGTCGTGCATGTTGCGGACGCGAGAACGAGCGTTCTTCACCCCGCTTCGACAACGCACAGACAACTTTCCGACGAGCAACTTGTCGCTTGCGGAATAGGTCCCGACATGATCCGTATGTCCGTCGGAATAGAAAACGTTGAAGATATAATCGCGGATATAAAACAAGCGCTTGACGAGGTGGAGAAATGCCGATAAAAATTCCCGCAGACCTGCCCGCAACCGAAACGCTGCATAAAGAAAATATCTTTGTTATGACCGAGTCCCGCGCCACAACGCAGGATATACGTCCGCTTAAAATACTTCTTCTCAACCTTATGCCTACCAAGATAGCCACGGAAACGCAACTTGCGCGTCTGCTCGGCAACTCTCCGCTTCAAGTTGATATGGAGTTTCTGCAAACCGCTTCGCACACACCCAAAAACACGTCTGCGGAACACATGATTTCTTTTTACAAGCATTTTGAAGATGTTAAGGACAACAAGTACGACGGCTTGATAATAACGGGCGCGCCTGTTGAACAGATGCCGTTTGAAGAGGTTGAATATTGGGACGAAATCTGTCGCATAATGGAATGGAGCAAGACCAACGTCACAAGCACTTTCCATATCTGCTGGGGCGCACAGGCGGGGCTTTATTACCATTACGGCATACAGAAATACCCGCTCGACAAAAAACTTTTCGGCGTTTTTCTGCACAAGGCAGAATATAAACGCTCCATGCTCCTGCGAGGTTTTGACGATGAGTTCTGGGTTCCGCAGTCGCGCCACACAACGGTGCTTCGCGAAGATATAGAAAAGCATCCCGAACTGAAAATCCTTGCGTCTTCGGAAGAAGCGGGCGTTTATGCCGTTGCTACGGAGCGCGGAAAGCAGATATTTATAACGGGTCATTCCGAATACGATGCGGACACTCTGAAAAACGAATATCTGCGCGATAAAAACGCGGGACTTCCGATAGATGTGCCGAAAAACTACTTCCCGAACGACGACGATACAAAAGAACCCGTCGTGCGTTGGCGTAGTCATGCAAACCTTATCTATTCGAACTGGCTGAACTATTTTGTATATCAGATAACGCCGTTCAATATCGATGAGATAAACGGATAAACGTTTTGCTGTTGCCTGCCATATAACAAAAAAAAACAACCCGAACAAGACGGAGCATAATTCCGCCATGTTCGGGTTATTTGCTTTTGGGAACAATTACTCTTCGGTAACTTCTTCCTTATCTTTTTTTGAAGAAAAGCCTTTAATCTTGTCGATGATGCCGGGCGCCATGTCAATGGCTTTGTCAAGCATATTCTTCGAGTCGGGCGCAAGCAGTTTCAGGTCAATTTTTCCGTCGGGGGAAACGATAAGAAATGCAAGCGGGGTGAGCGTTACTCCCGCGCCGCTTCCGCCGCCGAATACCGGTTTGTCGGGAACGCCGTTCTTTGTGTTGAAATCGGAACCGCCGGAAGCAAATCCGAAACTTACTTTCGAAACGGGAATGATGACAGTTCCCGTCGGGGTCGTGACGGGGTCGCCTATTACCGTGTTCGCGTCAACGATTTCTTTGAGGTTTTTCATCGAGGTGTCCATAACGCCTTCGAGCGCGTGTCTTTGTTCCATATTTGGCACTTCCTTTACAGTAAGTATTTTATAATCGATATAACGGCGGCTATCACGTTGTAAATGCGAATGTAAGCAACAGCCTCCGCGTTGTAAACAGAGTTTGATATTGTGAAATCGGGCGTTATCCCGATATGCAGACTTTTTATTCTTTTATGTCCGTTTATAAGTCCCGCAAGCGGATATATTGCGGCGTTGAGCCTGCCGAAGTTCTGCGCCGTCTGCGCCGCGTCGTCCGAAGCGACGGTTATATCGACGTCGAGTTTTTCGAAATATATCTTTGCAACGAACTTCTCCAAGACTATTTTTATCAGTTCTATATAATCGTAAACGCCGAACCCCGAAGTTTGATGTTTGAAAAAGCCCTCTTTTTTCTCTTTCTCGGGTTTTTCGGGCGTTTTCTTCTCCGATTTCTTTGCCTTTTTCTTTTTTTTCGCCTTTTCGGGCGCTACCGTGTATCTGAAAAACAGAAGTTTGAAAGACAGTATAAATTCGTTTTCGATATAACCTATCCGCACTTTGACCTTTGCGGGAAGAAGCGCGGCTATCACAAGTATAACAAGTCCGACGGCGCACGCCAAAACTATTCCGACAATGCCGAGGATTTTAAAAAAAATGCCCATTCGCGCCGCCTTTCCCTGTCTTTGTTCCCCAAAGGGGCAAATGTCAGTCGTTCAGTTTTTCGTTGCCTATCTGTCCCGATTCGTAGCCCTCTTCTTCCGTCTGCCCGCTCAGCAAAAGCTGCTTTTCGTGCGGCATGGCGAGGTCTGCGAGTTCGTCGGTCATAAAGTCCGCTTCGGGCAGTTCCGAAATATCCGAAAGTCCGAAAACGGTCAGGAACCTATCCGTTGTGATGTAGGACATCGGTCTGCCGGGCAGATCGACTTTGCCGTCCTCGGCAAGCAATCCTTTTTCCACAAGCGCTTCCACAACTTCGCCCGACGATACGCCGCGTATCTGGCTGATATACGTTTTTGTTACGGGCTGGTTGTACGCTGTTATCGCAAGCGTTTCCATCGCCGCGTTGGACAGATTCGTTTTTCTCGTCGCAAGATACGTCGAAACGGTTTGTCCGAGCGCGAGTTTTGTTACGAACCTGAAATTGTCGCCCGTGCGAACAAGTTCAAACCCGTGACGCTCGTCAGCATATTCTTCTTTTATCTCGTCGAGAACTTCGAGCAGCACTTTTCGCGGTGCGTCGAGCGTGCCTTCAAGTCTTGCCAGTTCGACGGGCGCGCCCGATGCGTAAAGTATCGCTTCCACAACGGGGCGCAGATCTTTGTTTTCCATTGTTTCTTTTTTTCCTTTTTATTCTTCGATGAGTTCGAGCGCGATGTCGTCGCCGTCGTCTTCCATGTCAATTCTGCCGTTTCGCAAAAGTTCAAGCACCGCCAAAAACGTTGCCACTATCTCCGAACGGCTTTTGCAGGACGTGAACAGGGAATGGAACATGACCGGCTTGCCGCCGCTCAACCGCTCCTCCACATAGACTATGCGTGAGCCGACCGAGACTACCTTTGTTCCGATAAGCGCCTGAAAACTGCGCGATGAAAGCGTTTTTGCGGAATATTTTATCATCAGTCTGCGGTATATCTTCTCAAGCCGTTCCGCCTCGTAGTTGTATTCCTGCGGCGGCTTCGGAAGACCCTCCTGGCGCACGTCTCGGAAAAATATTTTGTTCCCGATATAGTCTTCCCTCATTTGTTCGGAAAGCTGCTTGTACTTTGCGTATGCGCGGAGCATTCTTTCAAGGTCGAGTTTCGGGTCTTCTTCCTCTTCGTCGCCCTCTTTCGGCGGGAGCAGGGAATATGACTTGATATACATCAGCCGCGCCGCCATTTCGATAAAATCGGCGGTCAAGTCCCAATTTCGTTCTTTCGCTTCCTTTATATAGAGCATATACTGTTCGAGAAGCAGCGATATTTTGATGTCGTAAATATCTATCTTGTGCTTTTCGATAAGGCTCAAAAGGAGGTCGAGAGGTCCTTCGAAAACTTCGAATTTATAAGTGGGAGCCGTTGTCATAACAGAATACCGATTATCAGCGGTTTCCAGATATTGAAGAACCACGTCGAGATGTTGTACATTATATATTCATAGAATCCGAGCCTGTTGAGCAGGACGGAAACGGCAATGATTATGAAAAATCCGTATCTTTCTATCGAGTAATACGCTCTCTGCGCCTTGAACGGAAGCAGTTCCCCGATTATTTTTGAACCGTCGAGCGGCGGTACGGGGATAAGGTTGAAGATGAACAGCGATACGTTGATTGAAAAAAGATATGTGAAAAGCATCGCAAAATTTCCCGCAACCGCAGAATCCTTTATCTGCGCTTCAACCGAGAGTAGGTATGCGGGAAAAGCAAATATAAACGCCTGCAAAAGGTTGCAGAGAGGACCTGCCGCCGCAGTCAGCACGCATCCGAGGCGCGGATGACGGAATCTTGCGGGACGGATGTTGACGGGCTTTGCCCAACCGAAACCGAACACGAAAAGCATAAGAAAACCGACGGGGTCGATGTGATTGAGCGGGTTAAGGCTCAACCTGCCCTGCGCTTTCGAGGTCTTGTCTCCGCACAGGCTTGCAACCGCCGCGTGCGCAAATTCGTGAAGCGTCAGCGCAACAACAATGGCAACAAGAGCAAAGACAACGGATTGCAGAACCGAGACGGGGTCGGAACCTCCGACAAGGTCGTATATTGCGTCAATAAGCATATTTATTCTCCTGTAAAATGTTTTTTCAGTTAAAAGCAAGTCTCGTCACGGAAAACATAAAAGTCTTGTCCAAGAGGCTGTCAAAAACTCCCGTGTAATGAAGTGCGAGGACGGCACCTCCCGCAACGATAAGCCCGTATCTTTCAAACGCGAAGTATGAGCCTCGAATCTTTTCGGGAAGGATCTGCCCCACTATGTTTGCTCCGTCAAGGGACGGTATCGGCAACAGTTCAAAAAATCCGAGCGAAAAGTTATACAGCGCAGCAAATTCTAAAAAGTACATCAGATACTTTATGAACGCTGAACTGTCAGTCGTTTCCGAGCCTGCGCAAAGCACCCAGAAAATGACGAAGATATTTCCGAAAACAAAGTTTGAAAAGGGACCCGAGAGAGAGACCGTCACCGTACCGAAACGCGGGCTGCGGAATCTTTCGGAGCGTATGTTCGCGGGTCTTGCCCAGCCGATAAAAAATATTATAAACGCGGCAAATCCGAAAGGTTCGATGTGTTTGAACGGGTTAAAACTCAACCGCCTCTGTATTCTTGCCGTTTCGTCCCCGAACAGATACGCGGCAAGCGCCTGCGCAAGGTCGTGAATATACAGAGCCACGATAACCGCAGCCGCGGCGAGAACGAGTAACAGCAATTTTTGCGGAAAACTTCCCGCGCGCAGAAATACTCTTACCAACATATTCTTTTTTCAAATCCTTATTTTCTTTTTTCCGTATGCTTTTCTATTTGACAAAAAGTCCCGCAATGCCCGTCCATGCAAAGTTGAATATGTCCCAGACTTTGCCGACGACTGCGTTTGTGAAATACGTTTTTGCGAATATCAGAGAGAAAAGAACCGCAAGAAACACGGAAACATAATTCGGAACGGCAAGCAGCTTGTCCCTTGCTTCGTACGGTGCCGCTGCGGCAAGAATGTGACCGCCGTCATTCGGAACTACGCAGAGGATAACGGAAAAGACGGAAACGGTTACAAGCGTTGTGAAAAGCGCCGTCAGCCACGGAATAAAGACCCCGAAAAAGCCGATGCCCGCATCGTCGCGGAGCAGATACGCGCCCTGCAAAAGCACAAAAATGCCCGCGGAAGCGACAAAGCACCAAAAAACACCGCAAAACGAGAGCATAAAACTCTTTTTTCTGCCGGGGTCTTTTGAAAGCGCGATGCGCTGTTTGAACGCGACCCCGAATATTACGAACATTGCGGCCGCAAAAAGGTTATATCCGTTCGCAACAAGGTTTTTGAGCCCCGTTCCGAGGACTTCAAGTCCGTATTTCTTTGCTTTTCTGCGTTGAACAAAGTCATGAAACGCAAAAACGGCGAACGCACACACTATATATATCAGAACAGAATATACAATATCGAATGCGGTCTGTTTTCCCGCCGCGGTCGGGTCTTTTGTCCCCGTCAGAAGTTCCCAAAGCATTTTCCGTAACTCCGATTGCCAAATATAATATTACATAATATAGTATACAATATTTATTCGGTTCTGTAAAGGGTTTTTTGAAAAAAAGCGGTGTGAAAAATGCTCGACCCGAAAAAAATACGGGAAAAGGTCTCCGCTCTTGACACAAAACGGATAAAATGTTATACTGTCCGTACAGGTTCTGCCTGATTTGCAGGAAAGGGGTACTTATGGTCGTCCTTATCGTAATTTTGATTTTTGTCGCGATTTTTGCCGTTTATGCGACGGTTGCAACGAATGTGCTGACCGTTCGGAAAGACACCGTTTCGTTTTCTGCGCTTCCCGAAAGTGCGAACGGACTGAAAATCGTTTTGATATCGGACCTGCACGACCGCGACATGAACCGTCGTTTGGCAAATAAGATCAAAGAGCAAAAGCCCGATATGATAGTCGTTTGCGGCGACGTTCACAACCGCGAGCGGAAACGAGTTCCCTTTTTCAGACTTGCAAAAAGGCTTTGCCGCATATGTCCCGTCTTTTTTGTGCGGGGCAATCACGACCCGTTTGTCAGCGACGCTTTTTTCTATAACAGGCTGCGGGAGTTCGGCGTTCACGTTCTCGAAAACTCTTCCGAAGAGTTTCTCGGGCTGACCGTTTACGGCGCGGGTTTCAACTGCGAAATACCCGAATTTTCCGACGGCTTTTCCTTGCTTCTTGCCCATGACCCCGAAGTTTTCGACCGCGTTTTCAAACGTCCGTTTCTTACGCTCTCGGGTCATGTTCACGGGGGCTTTATCGAGATTCCGTTTGTCGGCGGGCTTGTCCGTCCGCGTTCCGGCAGCGTGCTGAAATATTTCAAAAAGGGCTCATATCTACCCAAATATTACAAGGGCGTTTATTCCGTCAAGGGCAAAAAACTTGTCGTTTCACGCGGTATCGGCTGCTCGGGCGTTCCGTTCCGTCTTATCCCGCCGGAGATAAATGTTATAACGCTCGAAAAGAAATACAAGTAGGCTTTTTGAAAGAAAAAGGCGAAAATATCTCAAAATATCATATTTTTTTTGTATTTACCTCTTGCAAAAAGAGTTTTCGTATGATATAATCATTAAGATAAGAAAACTGCGGCGTTATGCCGTTTCACAGAAAGAAGGAGGTTTTTGACCGTGAGTACTTCCATTATTATTTTTTCGATAGCAATCGTTGTTCTCAGCGTTCTTCTTGTCGTTATCGTTGCGGCGCAGACGAACAGAGGCGAGGGTCTGGGCGGAGCCGTTACCGGACAGTCCAATTTCTATAATAACTCGAAAAAAGACGGAAAAGACGCGTTTTTGAAGAGACTGACAATAATCATCGGAATCATCTTCGTCGTTCTCGTTGCCGTTGTTGACGTTCTCGTTGCACGCGGAATAATCAAATAACGGTTCTTTTAATTGTTTTGAAACCGAAAACCGTCCGAAAGGAATCTGTTCCTCTCGGACGGTCTTTTTATGCTTATTTTTTCTCGGCGCGGGTCTTTATCTTCTCCACCGCGTCTTCTCTCATTTTGTATTTGAGAATCTTGCCCGCCGCATTCATTGGGAACGAATCCACAAACTCGATGTAACGGGGAACTTTGTGACGCGCCATGTGCGAGTTGACGTAGTCTTTCATCTCCTGCTCTGTCATCGTTTCGCCCTCTTTCAGAATGACGCAAGCCATGACCTCTTCGCCGTACTGTCTGTCAGGCACACCGATGACCTGCACGTCCCTTACCTTCGGGTGCGTGTAGATGAACTCTTCTATTTCTTTCGGATAGATGTTCTCACCGCCGCGGATTATCATATCTTTTAGTCTGCCCGTTATGCGGAAATTGCCGTCGGGATTTCGGCAGGCAAGGTCGCCTGTATGAAGCCAGCCGTCATTGTCTATCGCCGCCGCCGTCGCAACAGGCATTTTGTAATAGCCTTTCATAACATTGTAGCCTCTTGCCACAAACTCTCCCGTCACGCCGTCCGGGCACTCTTCACCCGTTTCGGGGTCAACTATTTTGCATTCTATCTCGGGCAGAGGTCTGCCTACCGTCGAAACGCGGACGTCTATGGGGTCGTCTGTCGAGGACATCGTACAGCCCGGAGATGCTTCCGTCTGACCGTAGACAATGGTTATCTCTTTCATGTTCATCTTTTCGGTCACGTCTTTCATAACGGAGACGGGACACGGGCTGCCCGCCATTATGCCCGTTCGCATGCAGGAGAAATCGGTCTTCGGGAAGTCGGGGTGTTCAAGCAGGGCAATGAACATCGTCGGAACGCCGTGGAAAGCGGTTATTTTTTCCTCGTTGATGCACGCAAGAGCGGGCTTCGGAGAGAAATAGGGAAGCGGAAGCACCGTCGAACCGTGCGTCATGGATGCCGTCATCGCAAGCACCATGCCGAAACAGTGGAACATCGGAACCTGTATCATCATTCTGTCGGCGGTCGAAAGATCCATTCTGTCGCCGATACATTTGCCGTTGTTGACTATATTGTGGTGCGTCAGCATAACGCCTTTGGGAAAGCCCGTTGTGCCTGACGTGTACTGCATATTCGCCACGTCGCCGCTGACAACGTTCGCCGCGCGGCGCCAAACTTCTTCAACGGGAACTTCGGAAGCGCGCGTAACGGCGTCTTCCCATGCAATAAAGCCCTCTTTGCGGAAGCCCACGGAGATAACGTTGCGCAGGAACGGCAACCGTTTGCTGTGAAGCGGTTTGCCCTCTTCACGGGTTTTGAGCTCGGGGCAAAGTTCGGCGATTATTCCCGCATAGTCGGAGTCTCTCCAACCCTTTTCGAGAATAAGTGTATGTGTGTCGGACTGTTTGAGCAGGTATTCCACTTCGTGTATCTTGTACGCCGTGTTGACCGTGACAAGCACCGCACCTATCTTAGTCGTTGCCCAGAATGCGATGTACCATTCGGGCAGGTTCGTTGCCCAAACGGAGACCTTGCTGCCTTTTTTGACACCGAGCGCGATAAGTGCGCGCGCAAACGTGTCCACATCGTCGCGGAATTCTTTGTATGTTCTCGTATAATCAAGCGTCGTATACTTAAATGCGCACTGGTCTGGGAACGCATCGACCATCGTATCAAGCAGTTTCGGAAATGTGCAGTCGATAAGTTCTTCTTTTTTCCAGATAAAGCGACCCGTATGCGTTTTGTTGTAATAAAAGTGTCTTTCGGCACGCGCCGTATCTGAAAAGCCCTTCATAAAACTTGCAAAATGCGAAAAAACAAGTTCGGGGTCTGCAAGTTCGGGCAGCCATGAGGGATCCCATTCGAGAGAGACAAAGCCCTCGTAGTTGACGGAGCGGAGCGCCCGCATCATATCGTCAACGGGCAGAGAACCCTCCCCGATAAGGCAGTAGCGTGTGCCGTTTGCCGTCTGTTCGGAGTCTTTCAGATGAACGTGACGCACAAATGCGCCGAGGTTCTTTATCGTTGCGTCGGCGCTTTCTCCGCCGTCGCGGTAAGTTGCGTTCATGTCCCAAAGCGCCGCCACGTTGTCGCACGCAAAGCGTTCAAGCATATCGCGCAGTTTTTCTGTGTTTGCAAATGTGCCCACAGTCTCTATAAGCAGAACAACGTCTTTTTTCTCCGCAAGCGGAAGTATGCGTTTCAGATTCTCTTCAACCGTTGCGATGTCCGCGCCGTCGTCCGTGCGAACACGCACAAAAGGTATGCGCAGGTCGTAGCAGACGGAAATGCAGTTCTCTATTTCTGCCGTGTCGGCGTTCTTTTCGTCCGCATTCCAAACGGAATCGACGCAGGTTATAACAAGTCCGTCGTCACGTAGTTCGCGGAATGTTGCGGAAGCGCGGGAGGGGTGAAACATTCCCGTCCGCGAGGAGACGAACGCACCGTCGGCGTTATATACTTCGATGCCGGTCAGCCCCGCCGCGCGTGCGGAGGCGCAAAGCGTGTCCCACGCAAAGTCCGACCAGCCTCTTGTCGAAAATGAAAGTTTCATATATGTCAATTCTCCCCGTAAACTATCTTGTTAAGCGCATTTATGTATGCGCGGACGGCGGCGCCGATAATGTCCGTCGAAATGCCGTTGCCCGAATAAAGTTTGCCGTTGTCGCGGAGTTTGACAAGCGCGGAACCCATTGCTTCTCTGCCCTCGGTGACCGCCTGTATCTGGAAATCGTCGAGTTCGAAGTGGTGTCCCAATATCTTTTCGACGGCGAGGAACGCGGCGTCGATGGGACCGTCGCCGAGTGCGATGCCCGAAAGTTTTTCGCCGTCTTTTTCAAGTTCGATATGCGCGGAGGCGGTGATAACATTGCCGCTGTTGATAACGTAACTTATGAGTTTGTATGTCGCGGGAACTTGGAGCGCGGAAGATGCGACTATCGCGTCAAGTTCTTTCGCTCCGACCGGCTTCTTTGCCGCAACGCGTCGGAATGCTTCAAAAACTCTTTCGTCGTCTTCTTCGGAAAGGTCGTAGCCGAGTTTGCGCACCGCCGCGCTGACGGTGGATATATCGTCGTTTCCGTTGAGTTCCGTGTCGGGCAAAGTCGCTTTTTCAACGCCCGAATCAAACGGAGAGGTTTCGCTTCTCTTTGTGTCCGTCGTCCACGCTATCTGCGCGCAGATACGCTTTAATTCCGTATAAAGCAGCCCTGTTTTCCAACCGAGTTTTTCGCCTTTTGCGCTGACGATGGCAGCAAACTCCTCAACTGCCGCGCAGGCATTGCCCGAGGCGCAAAGAGTGATCTCGTCCGCGCCCGCTTTTATCGCGGCGAGCAGGGAAGAGAGTGAAAGCCCGAAAGCATTTGAGCAATACGCGCCCATGCGCGCTTTTGCAAGTTCGGGAATGTCCTTTTTCAGTTCCGCGATAAACGCGCCGAAAACATCTGCCATTGTCGCGCCCTCGTCGTCGGAAACCGTTACGACGGTCGCTCCCGCTTCGACCGCGGCGGAAATTAGCGACGCCAAAAATTCTCTGTCCGCTCTTGTCGCGTCCTCAACAAAAAGTTCCACCTCATCGCATTTTTCGCGGCAGAGTTTTACCGTTTCGGGAACGATCTCCAAAATCTTTCCCGGCTTTTTGTGACATGAGTATTCCATCTTGACGTAAGATGCGGGAACGCAAAGTCTCAAACGGCTCTTTTTTGCTTTTGCCAGCGCGTCCGCAACCGTTCCGAGGTCGGAAGCGTCAAGCGCGACGGGAACGGAAATCGTTCCTCTTGTGACAAAGGAAGCGACCGTTTTTATAAGCAAAACATCCGTGTTGACGTCCTCTATGGCGGGCAGCTCGATAACATCGACGCCGAGCTTGTCCAGCTGACGGGCGGTTTCAATTTTTTCTCTGAAGCTGAGCGGCGTTTTGTTTTGTTTTTGCGAGACGAGCGTTGCGTCCGAAACGCATATCTTTCTCATAATATTCCTCCGTTGCCGTCTTAAAACGACGGCTGTTATTTTTCTCCTCTTTAATAATAATCCCGAGATGTTATCTGCGAACCACGATTTTATGAACTTTTTTTATGAAAGAAACGTTCCTTTTTCGCCTTGTGAAGAATATATAATAATTTAATAAAACTTATCCGCATACGCGTTCGCGCGCATAAAACAGAGCGTATTTATTCGCTCCTTTCTTTCTTTTATTATTCTTTTAAGATACAGTATTCTTTATAAATACATTATTCTTTTGTCTGCCAAAACGCCGTATGCGGTGTTTTGGCACACGGTGTTTTGGCCAACGGCAAGCGGACGCCAAACGAAAGGTTTGCCGAGCCTTGTAACGACGGATAAAATTCGGTGTTCGCAGCGGGGTTATATGGGTTATAATATCTTCAAGATTACAAAAAGCGTCCCCGAAAAGCCGAAAGAGGGCTTCGGAGACGCTGTAAACGGGTTGACTTCTCAACCTGTCTTTTCGGCTCGATTATTCGAAGTCTTTGCCGAGTTCAAGCGCTTTGAGGTTGAAGTCAAGCATATCCGCGTGCTTTGCGGAAACAACTTTCGAAAGCGCATCGCGGACATTTTCTCCGAAACCGTTCGTTTCTTTCAGAACCTTGCCCATGATTATCATGTTGGCAAGCGTCGTCAGCCCGTTGTCGGAAGCGAGCTGCGTTGCGGGAATGTAGTAAACGTCAACGTCGTTTCTTTCGACCTTGCGGCTTATCAGCGTTGAGTCCACAAATATTTTTCCGCCGACAGCGACGGTGTTTTCGTACTTATCAAGGGAGGGCAGATTCATCGCGATAAGAACGTCGGGCACATCGACTATCGGCGAACCGACCGGTTCGTCGGAGACCGTGACGCTGCAATTTGCCGTGCCGCCGCGCATCTCGGGACCGTAGGACGGAAGCCAACTGACGTTTTTATCCTCTATAAGCCCCTTGTATGCAAGGAATTTTCCGGAGAAAAGAATGCCCTGTCCTCCGAAGCCCGCAAAAAGGTATTTCGTCGTACTCATCTTTTCTTCCTCCTTATTCCTTGTTTGCGGCGCTTCTGTCCTTATAAACGCCGAGCGGGTAATACGGAATCATTTTTTCGTCTATCCATTCAAGCGCTTTCTGCGGTGTCATGCCCCAGTTCGTCGGGCAGGACGAAAGCACTTCGACAAGCGAAAATCCTTTGCCGTCTATCTGATTTTGGAATGCTTTTTTGATTGCCTTTTTCGCGTTTTTAACGTTTTTGACGTTGTTCACGGCAACTCTTTCGAGGTATTCGGGACCTTCGAGCGCGGAAAGCATTTCGCATATCTTAACGGGATAACCGCAAAGTTTTACGTCTCTGCCGTAAGGCGAAGTCTGTGTGACCTGCCCGGGCAGGGAAGTCGGAGCCATCTGTCCGCCCGTCATGCCGTATATCGCGTTATTTATGAAGATTATCGTTATGTTTTCGTTGCGCGCCGCGGAGTGAACTGTTTCAGCCGTTCCGATGGAAGCCAAATCTCCGTCGCCCTGATATGTGAAAACGATGTTTTCGGGGTTCGCTCTTTTTACTCCTGTCGCAACCGCGGGCGCTCTGCCGTGCGCGGCTTCTATCATATCAACGGTGAAATAGTTATACGCCATAACGGAACAGCCTACGGGCGCAATGCCTATCGTTCTGCCCTCTATGCCGAGTTCGTCTATAACTTCCGCAACAAGGCGGTGAACTATGCCGTGCGTACAGCCGGGGCAATAATGGAACGGCGCGTCCGTCAGCGATTTCGGTTTGTCAAATACTACCATTATTCCGCACCTCCGTTTTTGTCGGCTTTAAGTATAGCGTCAAGTATCATGTCCGCAGACGGTATCATACCGCCCGCACGGTTGCAGAGAAGAACGGGCTTTCTGCACTTCGTCGCAAGTTGAACGTCCTCTATCATCTGTCCCATCGAAAGTTCGACGCTGATGAACGTCTTAACGTGCTTCTCAACTTTTTCGAACGCCGCTTTCGGGAACGGCCAAAGCGTTATCGGGCGTATCATTCCTACTTTGACGCCACGCGCTCTTGCTTCCGCAATGGCGTTTTTCGCAACGCGGGACGCTATGCCGAACGCAACGACGCAGATCTCCGCATCGTCGGTCAGATATTCCTCCCACATCGCTTCTTTTTGCTCTATTTTTGCGTATCTTTCAAATCTTTCGAAGTTGCCCTTTTCGAGTTCTTCGGGCACGAGATAAAGGGAATTGACGATATTGTGCTTTCTCTTCATCTGCGTTCCCGTGGTAGCCCACGGCTTGTCGAACTTCTTCGGTTCGCCGAATTCGAGATTGACGGGTTCCATCATCTGTCCCATCGTGCCGTCGGCAAGGATCATCGAAGTCATTCTGTATTCGTCCGCAAGGTCAAAGCCTTTGACCGTGAGGTCAGCCATTTCCTGAACTGACGCGGGCGCAAGCACTATCATGCGGAAGTCGCCGTGCCCGCCCGCTTTCGTCGCCATGAAATAGTCGGACTGCGACGGCTGTATTCCGCCGAGACCCGGACCGCCTCTTTCGACGTTGACGATAAAGGACGGCAGATCCGAACCCGCGATATATGAAAGCCCCTCGCTTTTGAGCGATACTCCGGGTGAAGACGAGGAGGTCATGACGCGAAGTCCCGCGGCGGCGACGCCGTAAACCATATTTATTGCGGCGATCTCGCTTTCCGCCTGCAAGAACGTTCCGCCTATCTTCGGCATTCTTTTTGCCATGTAAGCGGCGATTTCCGTCTGCGGGGTTATCGGGTAACCGAAATAGTGACGGCAGCCCGCTCTTATCGCGGCTTCCGCAATGGCTTCGTTACCTTTCATAAGAACCTTTTCAGCCATGGTATCACTCCTTTTCTATCGTTATAATGCAGTCGGGACACATCGTTGCACAGAATGCGCACGCGATGCACGCACTCTCGTTTGCGGCTTCGACTGGGTGATGTCCCTTTTTGTTTATCTTTTCGGACGCAAGGCGAAGCACCTTTTTCGGACAGACGTCAACGCACAGTCCGCAGCCTTTGCACAAATCCGTTTTGAATGTCAGTTTTGCCATTTCGGTCTCCTTTGTCTTACCATATTTTCGGTTGGAGCGTAATAGGTTCAAGATTTTTGATTTTTCCGAGCAGCTCGGGATACAGTTCTTTTTTTACCGTCGTCATCACAACAGGCAGCCCCGAAACACGGGATATTTCTTCCGCATAAGGAACTGATGAAAGCACGGTTTGCGCCGTTGTCTCCTCGCCGAGGTTCGAGTTGTTGACAATGCCCGTGAATCGAAGCCCCGAAGCCGTTTCTATCTCTTTTATGACTTCGAGCGTGTCCTGCGCCGTCGTTGTCAGCGGACGGAACATATTGACCACCGCGAACAGGTCAAAATCGTTTTCCTCTTTCATTGCGGGCGCCAAACGCCCGAGCGCCAACGCGCCCCTGTCGTCACCGCCGAGATCCACAATAACGCTGCGGCTTCTGTCGTCCGTTATCGCATACATCGACTGCGGCAATGCGGGAATATCCACATTTGTGTTCGCATAATCCGAGCATATAAGTTCTATGCCCGCCGCTTCCAACTCTTTTGCGCTGTCCTTTGTTCGGAAATACGGGTTCACTATATCGAGGTCTGCGACGGTCATGCTCTTGCCCGCTTTTGCGGCGTCGAGCGCAACACTTATCGCAACATTCGTTTTACCGCTTCCGTAATGTCCCGAAAAAACGGTTATTCTTTTCATCAGTCCACCTTGACGTTGAGCGGGTATGTCCAGCCCATATAGTCTTCGACTTTGCCTGTCTGCATTCCGTAAAGATTATCGTAAAGTTTCTGCGCGTATGCGCCCACTTTGCCGTCGGCAACCTGATAATCCTCTCCTTTGTAGTGCAGGCAGCCTATCGGAGAGATTACCGCCGCCGTGCCCGAAGCGAAGATTTCTTTGAGTGTTCCGTTCTTCGACGCTTCAACAACGTCGTCGATGGACAGTTTGCCCTCGTGAACGGTTATGCCCCATTTTTTGAGAAGTTGGATAACGGAATCTCTCGTAATGCCGGGCAGAATGGTTCCGCTGTCGAGGGATGCGGTGTAAACGTCGTCACCGATACGGAAGAACGCATTCGAAGTTCCTATCTCTTCAACGTATTTATGCTCCGCTGCGTCAAGCCAAAGCACGTCCTTGCAGTTTGCCGCCATGGCATTCTTGGACGCTCTCATGCCGCCGCCGTAGTTGCCGCCGACTTTCGCATAGCCCGTACCGCCGTGAGCCGCACGGATATATTCGTCCTCAACATAGATTCTCGTTGTGCTGAGTCCGCCGTCGTTTGCCGCATAGTAAGAACCCGTCGGGCTGAGAATTACCATAAATTTATAGTGCTTTGCGGGAAGAACGGAGAAAGACACCTCGTCTCCGAAAATAAAAGGTCTGATATAAAGCGCTGTGCCGGGTGCTTTGGGAACCCAGTCCGCATCTTCTTTGATAACCGCCTCGACCGCTGCAACAAGCAGGTCGTCGGGCAGATCGGGAATGCACATTCTTTCGTTCGTCCTCTTCATTCTTTTAACGTTCATGTCGGGACGGAACAACTGAATAACGCCGTCGGGTCTGCGGTACGCTTTCATGCCCTCAAACATCATCTGCGCATAGTGAAGCACGCAGGAAGCGGGCTCTATCGCAAACGGCTCGTGAGGAACCACTCTGCCGTCGTGCCAGCCCTGTCCCTCGTCATAGTCCATAACGAACATATGGTCGGTGAAATACTTTGCAAATCCGAGTTTTGTCTCGTCCTCCGGACGCGGCTTCGGATGGGTCGTTCTTGTAACGGGAAAATTGTAAGACATAATATCAGAACTCCTTTTCAGAATATGTTTTTATTTTTTTATATCGTAAATATCTTCGCGTCTGTCCGCAAAGACGTTTATTGATCTTCTTATGCCGTCAAGTATGCTTTCGTCGCAGTCGGCGGTGATTATCGTTTCTTCGCTTTCCGCGGAAGCGATAGTTTCGCCCCACGGGTCGATAATGCGTGAATGCCCCGCAAATACCGTGTCTCCCGCCGTGCCGCAGGAGTTGCAGCAGATCGCAAAAGTCTGATTTTCTATTGCCCTTGCGGTGACAAGAGCTTCAAGGTGCGTCACACGCGCCGTCGGCCATTGAGAGACAACGAACAGAAAATCGACGCCGTGAACAGTCATCGTTCTTGTCAGTTCGGGAAAACGTATGTCGTAGCATATCAGCAGTCCGCATTTTTTTCCGTCAAGTTCAAACCGAACGGCACGCGAACCTTTTTCGAAAAACTCATGTTCGCCCATCGGCGTGAACAGATGCGTTTTGTCGTATTCCGCAACGGTGTTTCCGTCACGGTCGAAAACATAGGCGGTATTGTATATTTTTCCGTTCTTCACATTTGCCGCGCTGCCCGCAACAATGTTTGTTCGGAACTCTTTCGCCAGTCCGCCTATCTCTTTTTTTACCCTCTCTCCGTCGCGGTCGCAAAGGCTTTCAAGATTCTCTTTCGGAAAAAAGCCCGTGTTCCACGTTTCGGGCAGAACCACCGTGTCGGGCGCGCTTTCTTTGACTGCGCGTTCGATGAGCTTTTTTGCTTTTGCAAAATTTTCGTCGGGTCGGGCAAAGAGCATATCCATTTGTATGCAGCTTATTTTCACTTTTTATCTCCTCACAGCAGATGTCTGATTATCTTTCCGCTTACCGTTTTCGGCAGTTCGTCTTTGAATTCTACGATACGCGGATATTTGTACGGAGCGGTCTTGTGTTTGACGTAATTCTGTATCTCTTTTTTCAGGTCTTCCGTGCCCTCTGTTCCTTTGGTCAGAACTATGCTTGCCTTTACCACCTGACCTCTTACGGGGTCGGGCGCTGCCGAAACGCCGCATTCGAGAACGAACGGCAGTTCCATAATAACGCTTTCTATCTCGAAAGGTCCTATGCGGTAGCCGGACGACTTGATAACGTCGTCAACTCTGCCCACATACCAGAAGAAGCCGTCTTCGTCGCGCCACGCAACGTCGCGGGTGTGGTAATAACCGTCGTGCCATACTTCCGCAGTCTTGTCGGGCTGACCGTAATATCCTGTGAACAGTCCGCACGGCGCGCCCTGCGAAACGTCGATACATATTTCTCCCGTTTCGCCCACGCCCACCGGTTTGCCCTCGGGTGAGAGGATATCAACTTTATATATCGGCGCGGGTTTGCCCATCGAACCTATCTTGAACTTGTCGCCGACAAGGTTTCCGATTATCTGCGTTGTTTCGGATTGTCCGAAACCGTCCATTATCTTCAATCCCGTCAGTTTTTCAAACTGATAGTAAACTTCGGGGTTCAGCGCCTCGCCTGCCGTGGACATATGTTTTACGGACGAAAAATCATATTTGGACAGGTCTTCCTTTATCATCATTCGCAGCATTGTCGGAGGCGCGCAGAATGTGGTTATATGATACTTTGCAAACATCGGCAGAATGTCCGCCGCATCGAAACGGTCGAAGTCGTAAACGAACGTTGCCGCTTCGCACAGCCATTGTCCGTAAAGTTTGCCCCACATGGCTTTTGCCCAGCCCGTGTCGGAAATGGTGAGATGCAGTCCGTCGGGGTCTACGCAATGCCAGAATTTTGCGGTGTGGAAATGTCCGAGCGGGTATTTGTGGTTATGAACCGCCGCTTTCGGATAACCCGTCGTGCCCGAGGTGAAGAACATCAGCAGCGGGTCGTCGCCGCACGGCGAATCTTCGGTCCTCTCAAATGTTTTGCTGAATCTGATGTATTCCTCGTCAAAATCACGCCAGCCGTCGCGTTTGCCGTTTACAATTATCTTTGTTTTCAGCTGCGGACATTTTTCCGCCGCAAGTTCCGCCTGATGTGCCGTGTCTCCGTCCGCCGTGCAGAGAATTGCGCTTATGCCCGCCGCATTGAAGCGGTATTCAAAATCGTGTTCAAGCAGCTGGTTTGTTGCAAGAATGGCTATCGCGCCGAGTTTGTTCAGCCCGAGCATAGCACCCCAGAATTGGTAGTGTCTTTTCAGAACGAGCATTACGCGGTCGCCTTTTTTGATTCCGAGGGATCTGAAATAGTTCGCACAGCGTGCGGAGAAATATTTCATATCGAGGAACGTGAACCGACGCTCCGTTTTATCTTTTGAAATATGAACCATCGCGGTCTTGTCGGGGGCTTTTTCCGCTATGGCGTCAACAACGTCGAACGCAAAATTGAAACGCTCCGTATTCTTGAATTTTATCGAGGTCGGAGTTCCGTTTTCGTTCGTTTCGTAATCGATGAAGTTGTGGTAAACTCTCTGTTTATGTTCCGTTCGGCTGTCCTTGGGTGCGGTCTGCGTTGTCGGCCGCGCTTCCGCAAGTTCGGGAACGGGTTCGCCCGTCGGGTTCAGAACTATCGCATAGAAAAGGCAGTCTCTGCCGTCAACCGCGATCATTCCGTGCGGGGTCGAACTGTCGTAATAAATGCTGTCGCCGGGGCCGAGCACCGCAATGTGTTCGCCAACCTGAACTTTCAGGTGTCCCTCTATTACAATATCGCATTCCTGTCCCGTATGCGTTGTCAGTTCTATGTCCCTGTGCGCGTTTTCCTTGTCATATTTGCTGATAACGTAAAGCGGGTCGGCGATGCGGTTTCTGAAAGCCGCCGCCAGATTGTAATACACCATCGAGTGGGCTTCCGAAATTTGCTGTCCCTGCCCTCTGCGTGTAACGACGCACGCATTCAGTCTCGGGCTTGAACCCTCGATTATATCCGAAACATCGACGCCGAGCGCCAATGCGCAGCGGTATATAAACGCAAAGGTCAGGTCTCCCGTGCCCTCTTCGCAGCGGATGTAATCTTCTTCCGAAATGTCCGTCTTCGTTGCCATTTCCGCTGTCGTGAGACCCTCTATCTGACGAAGTTCACGAATACGGAACGCCATTTCCCGTATCTTGAAATCAAGACCCGTGATAGTCTGTGCCATGTCAAAACCTCTTTTCCGGGGCGGAATGTAAAAAAACGGCATCCGTCCCAAAGCTAAAATGACTTTGAGACGAATGCCTAACTTCTTCGTTTGCATCCGCGGTACCACTCAAATTGCGGTCTTCTTATATAAAAACCGCCGCTCAGGGTCTATCAACCCGTATGTATTAACGCAACAATAACGGGAAAGTTCTACTCACGCTTTCGCGTTTTCTTCTTTCCGGCTCGGAAGTTACATCACGAACGACTTGCCGACGACTCGCACCACCCGTCGCCTCTCTGAGGACTCGTACCTGTTCGCAAACTCTTCGTCTTTGCCTTTATGCCATTTTAGCACGGATTTTTTCGTTTGTCAAGAGGTTCACAATAGGTTCACAGTTTGTTACGCTGAATTTTTCCGCTGATGGTTTTCGGCAGTTCGTCTTTGAAAACGACTATACGCGGATATTTGTAAGGCGCGGTCTTGTGTTTGACGTAGTTCTGAATTTCCTTTTTCAGGTCTTCCGTGCCCTCTGTTCCCTTTGTCAGAACTATGCTTGCCTTGACCACCTGACCTCTTACCGGGTCGGGCGCTGCGGAAACGCCGCATTCGAGAACGTAGGGGAGTTCCATGATAACGCTTTCGATCTCAAAGGGCCCTATTCTGTAACCCGAAGACTTGATAACGTCGTCAACACGGCTGACGTACCACAAAAATCCGTCTTCGTCGCGCCATGCAACGTCGCCCGTGTGATAAAATCCGTCGTGAAGCACTTCGCGGGTCTTTTCTTCGTCGCCGTAATAGCCGTCAAACAGTCCGCAGACGTGTTCGTCGCCTGTCTTTATGCAGATCTCGCCGTTTTCGCCGACACCGACCTCTTTGCCCTCGGAATCGAGCAGATGAATGTCATACAGGGGCGTGGGTTTGCCCATTGAGCCGAGTTTATGCGGCTGACCGATAAGGTTTGCAACGGAAAGCGTCGTTTCCGTCTGACCGAAGCCCTCCATAAGGTGAAGTCCCGTCAGTTTGAGGAACTGATGATATACCTCGGGGTTCAGCGCTTCTCCCGCCGTTGTCGCACGTTTTACGGACGAAAAATCGTATTTGGAGAGGTCTTCTTTTATCATCATGCGCAGCATTGTCGGAGGTGCGCAGAATGTTGTTATATTGTACTTCTTGAAAAGAGGAAGAATGTCCGCCGCGTCAAAACGGTCAAAATCGTAAGTGAAAACGCAGCCCTCGCAGAGCCATTGACCGTAAAGTTTGCCCCAAAGCGCTTTGCCCCAACCCGTATCTGAAATGGTGAAGTGAACGCCGTCCGAATGAACGCCGTGCCAATATTTTGCGGTGATGTAATGTCCGAGCGCGTATGTATAATCGTGCTGTGCGATCTTCGGATAGCCCGTTGTGCCCGAGGTGAAGAACATCAGCATCGGGTCGTAGCCGCACGCGGTATCTTCCGTTCTTTCGAATTTACTGCTGAACAGTTTATATTCGGTGTCGAAATCGTGCCAGCCGTCACGGTCGCCGCCGACAAGTATCTTGCGGGTAAGCGTCGGACTGTTCTTCTGTGCCGCGTCTACCTGCGCCGCGACGTCGCCGTCCGCCGTGCAGACAATGGCGCTTACGCCCGCCGCGTTGAATCTGTAATCAAAGTCATGCTCCTGCAACTGACTTGTTGCGGGAATCGCAACCGCACCGAGTTTATGAAGCGCGACAATGGCAAACCAGAACTGGTAGTGACGTTTGAGAACAAGCATAACGCGGTCGCCCTTTTTTATGCCGAGCGATTTGAAATAGTTCGCCGTTCTTGCGGACTCGACTTTCATCTGCTTGAACGTGAAGTGTCTTTCGACCTTGTGTTTGTCAAGATGTATCATCGCGGGCTTATCGGGATATTTGTTTGCGAGCTCGTCAACCACGTCAAAGCCGAAATTGAACTTCTCCGCATTTTTGAACGAGATTTTTTGAAGACGTCCGTGCGAATCTTCCTCCGCTTCGATGAATTTATGACAGACGAACGGTTCCGCCGTTCTTGCGGAAGCGATGGTGTCGCGGATAGTCGTTTCGGGAATGTTTTCGCCGTTGAATACAACCGCGAGGAAAAGGCAGTCTTTGCCGTCCACCGCGATCATTCCGTGCGGAGTGGAGGAATTATAGAAAATGCTGTCTCCCTCTTCAAGAACTTCCGTGTTGTCTCCTACGCGGACTTTGAGTTTGCCGCTCAGCACAAGGTCAAATTCCTGCCCGGCGTGTTTTGTGGTATGTATCGGACTGTTTTGAAGGGATTCGTTGTATTCGTATTTTACCCAATACGGTTCGCCGAGTTTGTTTCTGAAAAGAGGGGCAAGGTTCTTTATCTCGATGCCTTCCTCTTTTGCCGTTTCGCGTCCCTTGCCCTTTCTTGTAACCGTGTAGGACGAAAGGTGCGGGCTTGAACCGCCGAGCAGGTCGGAAAGTTCGATGCCGAACGCAAGCGCGCATTTATGAATGAACGTGAACGGAAGATCCTTTTGACCCGATTCGTACGCCTTGTACTCTTCGACGGAGACTTCCGTTTTCTGCGCAAGTTCCTCAACGGACAGTTCTTCTATCTCGCGCATCTCTCTGATACGTTGAGCCATTTCCAAAAGTTCGTTTGTTGCCGTGTTCATTTTTGACACTCCTTTTCGTGGGGACGGAAAAAAAACGCACCCGTCCCAAAGATGACTTTGAGACGGGTGTTAATATCTTGTACATCCGCGGTACCACTCAAATTGCGGCTTTTGCCGCCACTCACAGGCTCTGACAAGCCCTTTACACTAACGCTGCAATTCTCGGAAAGGACTACTCGCCCTCGAGGGGCTTTCGCGCCTTTCGGCTCGGAAGTGATGGGTGCTTGGAGACTCCCGTTATCTGCTCTCACCAACCGCAGACTCTCTGAAACTTCTTTCTCCGACCGTCTTCGTCTCAGCCGTTAAGTTGATTATACAACCGAATTTTCAAAAAATCAAGTCCGTTCAACAAAAGTTTACAAAGTTCCGAAATTTCCCTAATTTCGGTGTTCGGAACGGACTGAAATCCGCAGACGGCGAAAGAGAGTTGCCTACTTATTGGAAAAGAAAAACGCTTCAAATACAGAAAAAACTTCTCCTCATTTTCCGAAACGGGAAATGAGGAGAAGCCTTGATATTTAACGCAAAAACATCTTTTGCGCAGTATTTTTCTTTTTGGGTTTTTGCTGTACGTGAACTTTTATGTCCCGATTTTATTTTGCTGCCGCACGGTTACGCATCGTGATTCTCATACGCTCCGCGTGGTCGAGTATCTTTTTGCGCAGACGTATGTTTTTCGGCGTAACTTCCACAAGTTCGTCGTCCGCGATAAATTCAAGCGACTGTTCAAGGCTGAATTTTATCGGCGGAACGAGACGGAGCGCGTCGTCGTGACCCGATGAACGGACTGCGGTCATGTGCTTTTTCTTGCAGACGTTGACCGTCAGGTCGTCGCCCTTGTTCGCCATTCCGACAATCTGCCCCGCATATACGGGCGTCGCGGGATCGATGAACATCGCGCCGCTGTCCTGCGAATAGAACAGACCGTAGGTCGTCGATTCTCCCGTTTCGAAAGCGACGAGAGAGCCGTTTGCTCTTCTCGGGATCTCTCCTTTGAACGGCTGATAACTGTCGAATACGGAACTCATAATGCCTTCGCCGCGCGTGTCGGTAAGAAATTCGTTTCTGTAACCGAAAAGTCCACGGGAGGGGATAAGAAATTCAAGTCTTGTTCTCGAACCTATCGGGCTCATGTGCAGCAGTTCGCCTTTTCGTTCGCCCATTTTGCTCATAACCGCGCCGACCGCAGATTCGGGTACGTCTGCGATAAGTCTTTCAAACGGTTCGCAGCGAACGCCGTCTATTGTTTTGAAAAGCACTTTCGGGGGCGATACCTGGAACTCGTACCCCTCGCGGCGCATGGTCTCCATAAGTATTGATATGTGCATTTCGCCTCTGCCGCAAACGCGGAACGCTTCCGTCGTGTCCGTGTCCTCAACCCGGAGCGAAACGTCTTTGAGCAGCTCTTTGTAAAGTCTTTCACGCAGATTTCTCGATGTTACGAACTTGCCCTCTCTGCCCGCGAACGGGCTGTCGTTGACCATGAACGTCATTTCGACCGTCGGCTCGGAGATTTTGACGAACGGGAGCGGCTCGACCGCTTCGGGTGCGCACAGCGTGTCTCCTATCGTAACGTCGGGAATGCCCGAAACGGAAACGATGTCTCCGACCGTCGCCGTCTGCACGGGAACTCTGTTCAGACCGTCAAACTGATACAGGTTGACAGCCTTTTCTTTTTTCGGGGTCATTTCGGAATGGAAGTTCGTCCTCATCAGATCCTGACCCATTTTTATCTGACCGCGTTCTATTCTGCCTATCGCTATTCTGCCAACATATTCGTTGTAGTCGATAGACGAAACAAGCATTTGCAGCGGACCGTTTTCGTCGCCCTGCGGCGGGTCGATGTAATCAACAATTTTATCAAGCAGCGGTTTTAGGTCTTCGGACGGACCGTCGGGCGAAAGATCCGCTTTGCCCGCGCGTGCGGAAGCAAATATCATGGGAGAGTCAAGTTGTTCGTCCGTTGCGTTCAGATCCATGAACAGTTCGAGGACTTCGTCCACAACTTCAAACGGTCTTGCGTCCGGGCGGTCTATCTTGTTGATAACAACAATGACCTTGTGTCCGAGTTCGAGTGCGCGCTGCAAAACGAAACGCGTCTGCGGCATCGGTCCCTCAAAGGCATCAACAAGCAGAAGAACGCCGTCAACCATTTTCAGAATACGCTCAACTTCTCCGCCGAAGTCCGCGTGACCCGGGGTGTCGATTATGTTTATTTTTACATCTTTGTAATGAACGGCGGTGTTCTTTGCAAGAATGGTTATTCCGCGCTCTCTTTCGAGGTCGTTGGAGTCCATAACTCTTTCCGCAACCGCCTGATTTTCTCTGAAAATACCGCTCTGTTTAAGCATCTCGTCAACAAGCGTGGTCTTTCCGTGGTCAACGTGCGCTATAATCGCAACGTTTCGCAGATCTTCTCTTATCATAAAACACACTCTCCTCGGTTCGTCCCATATCGCAGACGAACTGTTTTTTCTGTCTGTAACCGTATAAAATATCCTTTCGCATTATATACTTATTTTATGACATTTCGGCAAAATTCACAAAAAAGTCGGAGAATTTTCGTTAATTGCTATTTTTCACCGTTATTTTTCATTTTGTCCGTTTATTTTTTCGGCGGCTTATGTTAAAATAAAAATATCGAGAAGAAAAACGCAGTCCCTTTCGGAACCGCGTTCTGTTCTCTTGTTTGGGCTGTTAAACAGCGCCGTCTATTCGTGGGCTTTGAGCCATTCTTCGGCTTTTGCCTTTGAAACGCACTTTATATCCTCTTTTTTGTACGGCGAGTTTTCTCCTCCGTTCACATAAAGAAAGAAAAGCCCTTTTTCGGTTTGATAAAGGGATTCTTCAAAGCCCTCTGCTTCTCCGAACTCACCCTCGGTGTATTTTTTGACAAGAGTTGCCGTGTCGGTGTCGTATTCTCTTCTGCAAATGATTTTTTTCATTGCTTTACCTCCGATATTATTTGCATACATTATAACATATTTTGATTTTGTGTTCAATATGAAATTTATCATATAATTTCGCTTTTTTTGAAAGGTTTGTTATGAAAATAGACTTCCATACCCATTGTTTTCCCGAAAAAATAGCCGAAAAGGCAAGAATAAAACTCTCTAACGCTTCGGGCGGGCTTATTCCTCAGACGGACTGTACCGCCGACGGGCTTCGCCGTGAAATGAAAAAAGACGGCGTTGACATCAGCGTTGTTATGAATATCGCAACAAACCCGCGCCAACAGCACTCGGTCAACGACTTTGCCGCGTCTCTTATATCGGAAGATCTTATTCCTTTCGGCTCGGTCCACCCGAACAGCCCGGACGCTCTCGACGAGCTTGAACGAATAAAATCCCTCGGAATGAAAGGGGTTAAGTTCCACCCGGAATATCAGGGTTTTTACGTTGACGAAGAACGTATGTTTCCCATATATAAAAAAATAAGCGAACTCGGCTTGATAACTCTTTTCCACGCGGGGGGAGATATAGGTTTTCCGCCGCCGTATCACGGAACGCCGGATCGCTTTCTGCGGCTTCTGAACCGTTTTGAGTCACCCGTCGTTCTGGCGCACTGGGGCGGCTGCTTTATGTGCTTTGACGTTCTCGAAAAACTTGCGGGATTTCCCGTGTGGTTTGATACGTCGTTCGGTTACGGCACAATGCCGAAAGCGTGCGCGCAGAGAATCCTGGATAAACACGGCGCGGAGCGTCTGCTTCTCGGTTCCGATATGCCGTGGCAGCGCCCCTTGTGGTCGCTGGCGCTGCTGAACAGCCTTGATATGTCGGACGGAGACCGCGCGTTGATAGAATATAAAAACGCGCAGGGGCTGCTCGGAATACGGTAAAAAAAGACAAAAAAGGGGATGTAAAAAAGCCCAGACCGCAAAAAAGGCTGAAAAATACAAAAAAGCAATGACTTAAAAGATAAACAAAACGACTCAAAACAGCAATTTTTGTGTTTTTCCATAAAATAAGGTTTTAATACGCCTTTTTTTGCTACGGGCGAATCTCACCTCTCGACGTACCTATGTACGCCTTCGGATTCGATTCACCCATTCTGAACCTTTTTTCCTATCCCCAAAGGGGCTGTAAAAAAACTTGCGTTTTTTTACAGCCCCTTGTTTTTATAAAACAAATTTTAATTTGCCGACGTATCAGACAGAACTTTCTCAACCGTATTGGTCATCCATCCGAAAACTTCGGAGTTGAGACTTTTTCGTTCCAGCTGTTCTTTCCTATAAAGAACCCGTACTATCGGTCCCTCAATCCTTTTCGATAATATGTTTTTTCACATCAAATCTCCGCTTGACAAACATTGCGAGGGCTCAAACCCGCGCAAATATTGTATTCTTCTTTTCGATAAAAGTCAATACGGGAAAACAAAGTTTCGGTATTATTTCAATGATAAACTTTAATAATCCACATTCAAATTACAGCATATTCTCAATAGAAGCAGGCTGTTTTATACTAATCAGAATATACTTAACCTAACCCCACTGTTTCACGAATAGTACTGCGCCTGCCGATTATACATAGACGCATACAACCCGTTTTTGCCCATCAATTCACCGTGAGAACCTTGTTCAACAAGCCGTCCGTGATCCATCACAAATATTCTGTTTGAAAATTTTGAACAGGACATTCTGTGCGATATCATTATGCTTGTAACTTCCCCGATATTGCTGAAAATATCTTCAAACAGTCTGCGTTCCGAAAGCGGATCTATCGCGGCGGTCGGTTCGTCAAGTATGAGCACCTCGGAATTTTTGCAGTATGCTCTGGAAATCACCAGTCGTTGTTGTTCTCCGCCCGACAACTCGATTCCGTCCTCGAAAAACTTACGACTGTACGGTCTGTCCAAACCGATATTTACGATCTTATCATACATTCCTGTTTTTTCAAGAGCAGGCTTTATCCGATCGTTTCTTTCATCATAATCGAAAATCAAGTTTTCGCGGATAGAGAAAGCGTTCAGAACATAATCCTGAAATACCGGAGCAAATACAGCCTGATAGGAATCAAAATCGTATTCTCTGATATCCTTTCCCTTGTAGCAGATAGTCCCCGCTGTCGGTTCGTAGAGTCGCAGGAGCAGTTTTACAAAGGTTGATTTTCCCGCACCGTTGTCTCCGACTATTGAAATATGATCTCCGTACTCAATGCTGCATGAGAAATTTTCTAACGAATAAGACTCTTGATTCGGATATTTAAAAGAGACATTTTTGAACTCTATGAACGGCACGGAACTTCCCGCAAAAGGAATATCGTTTCCCTTTTCACGGATAGTCTCTTTGAGTTCCATATATTCGTTGAAGTCCTCATAGTAAACAGATGCAGTATAAAGTTCGCTTACCGTACGCACAATTTCGGAAATGGATGAGGCTATCTGATTTGAGGCGCTTACATATAAAATAAAGTTCGCAAGCAGAATCCCGCCGACAGCGTATTTGTTTATCGCCAAGAGATATATAAGGAACAGTTGTCCGAGTCCCAGAACACTTATGATAAGGTCAATGAAAAAATCCTTCCGCTGTTTTTTTATCTCAATACTTCTTGCGTGAAGAATCTCTTTCATGTATCGATTGCTTACCATATCATTTCCGTTATAAACCCTAAGATCACGTCCGGCTTCAAAATCATAGAGAAGTTCCGACAGGTATTTTACCCTTTTAGTATTCTTCGATATTTTCTCTTCAAATGAATGGTCAATACGGTCTTTCTTTGCCTTTATGATCAAAACAATGACGTTTTCTGCAAGCACTATTGGATACAGTCTGATGTCAACCGAAATGATGAATGCACTCATTATAACAAAGGAGATGAGTTTGCCAATGAGGACACAGAAAATATCGTAATGCACATCGCTGAAATTATAAATATTATCAAATGCCTTGTAGTATTTATCTGTTATTGCGCCGTCCTCGGCATCTTTCAAATCAAGACGGGCATTTTTACCGTTTAAAAAGTAATATAAAGTATTGGTTGCGTGCAATGAATTGTCAGACAGATTGCACTGCCCGTTTTCTATAAGTATTCCGAGAACCGCAATTGCAGCAACCATAGCCGCGATAACTGCGGAAACCACCGTATATTCGCATCCCGCACAAAGCCAGATCGCGACGGAAGGCAGGACGGTTATGATAAGTTGTCTGACCTCTCGGCTTATTCCGAGAAAGACATCAAGAAGCAAGAGTTTCTTGCAGTTCCGTATAAACATCGCAGACAGTTCACAGGAAGTCTTGAAAACTTTTTTTATTTTATCTGCCAAAGCCATAATTTGTTCCTCTTAATATAAAATCACGCACCCGTCAGCCGAACAGTTCTGCCTGCGAGGAAAACATCTCCGTATAAAGTGCATTTGAGCCGAAAAGTTCATCATGAGAACCGATTGCTTCAAGTTTGCCGTGATGAAGCAGCAGAATCTTGTCGCATATCCGGCAGCTTGACAACCGATGAGATATAAATAAAACGGTTTTGTTTTCTGTCAGAGAGTTGAAACTCCGATATATCTCATACTCACTTTGAGGCGAGAGTGCAGAGGTGGGTTCATCAAGAACTATTATCGGCGCGTCCTTGTAAAGAGCCCGAACGATGGCAAGTTTTTGGGTCTCTCCTCCGGAAAAGTTTATTCCGTCGTCGGAAAATGTCTGTGTGACGAAAGAGGCCGTATCTACACTCTGCATTCCCATGGAATCGAGCAAAACCCGAATCTTTTCTTTTTCGTCTTCGCTCAATTCTTTTTCGCTCATTTTGATATTGTCTTCAACGGTAAAACTGAATATCTTGTAGTCCTGAAATACGGCACTGAACAGCGGCGTGTAATCATACTTTTCGGAATCCATTATTTTTCCGTTAATATAGATAGCCCCTTTTGTCGGGGTATACATTCCCAAAAGCAACTTGACAAGCGTGCTTTTCCCTGCACCGTTTTCGCCGATAAGCGAGAACTTTTCATTCGAACGGATGGTAAAACTTATGTTATCAAGTACATTTTCATCGCTGCCGTTGTATGAGAAAGATACATTTCTGAATTCGATAGTTTTAAGTTCATCTTCAAACAATGTTCTCTTTTCAAGGTGCTTTTTAATGTTCAGTACTCCAATCAATTTTGTCATCAGATTGTTTGTTTTCCAAAAATCGATCACACTTCCCGTAAAACTGTTGAGCGCTCCGCCAAAGGTAAATACTGCCGATGAGTACAACATGAAATCTCCCGCGCCGATCCCCTCCGCAAACATCTGATATGCACAAAAAGCATATACGGCAAATAACTGTACTGCGTTTATTATCTCAATAACAAGATACGGCTTCTTCCTTTTTCTCGTAAATTTTTGAAGTGAAGCGAAAAATCTGTCATTATACTCACGCAGTTTGCCGACGATATACCTTTGAAGCGTATATGTTCGCACTTCCTTGGCGCGGCTGATGTCAGTCAACCAAAATCTGCTGTATTCAAGTTGTTTGCTCACCGAGGTCTCCTCTTGGAAACGCTCTATCTCGTTTTTCGAGATAAGAATATTGCAAACAGTATTGACGGCCGTTACGCCAAGCGCCAGAAGTGACATCCACCATTTGATCCCGAATGATATATATACCGTTCCCGCAATAACAAAAACGGATGACACTATGCTTATAATCACCTGCGTATAGTTTGAAAGAATGTTTTGACTTACACATTTATGCGCAAGTTCGAAATTATTGAGGACATCAGGATTTTCGACATTCTCAAATCTGACGGAAGTGCTGATGTTCAAAACCTGAGAACGAAGATATGTGTTTATCCGAAAGTACGCATTCGACGCCGCGATGTTCAGCAAACTTGCAACATTTGCAGTCAGTGTCATAACCATCAAACAGCCTAACGTCCAAAGTATCGAATATGTATATTTCCCCGCTTCGAGGAAATCAAGAAGGTATTTAAGGAAGTAAATATTTACATATGAAGCAAATGTATTGATTAAAACAGAGATTCCGATATTAAGGAAAAGCAGTTTTTCTCTTTTCCATATGGTTTTAAAATAAAACAAAAGACATGAGAGTTGTTTTTTCATACTACGGCTCCAACAAGTAATCCTTATATGCCTTTCTCCTCACAAAGGATTTCAACCGAAACTGCATATCAAAGATTCAGTTCATTATCCGTTTCAGTTAATCAGCGAATGGCATAAAAGCACAATACAAAAAACAGACGTACGTGAAGCAAGACCTTCAACGGTGCGTCTGCAAGAATAAATCCTTTTGGGTAGGCACACAGCATATGGTGGCACGCTTTAGGATCGTTTGTATTGATTGATAACAAGGACTGATATAGTTAAAGTGTATCATAAAACTACATTATTGTCAATATATGTTTTTCATTTTATTGCAATCCGTCTCAAAATATGACATATATCTTCTGCTGCATTCTAATATTCACGCAACATACCTTAATCTCAATTTCATAATGACCGGTGCGTTAAAACACTCACGATCCGGAACAGAAGCCGCTACATTGGCAAACATAGCAATAAATATCCACCCGCATATGATGCACCCCAAAAGTTAGACACTTATGGAGGTGCATATCACTTGCGGTTCCCGAAAAAACCTGCGGCGCTTCGCTTCTTCCTTGCTTTTTTCGACCGCTGCGCCATAAAAACGTCGCTGCATCTGCCGCCGGCAGCGCTCCGTTTTTCAGCCCGGCACGCCACCGCTTTGCCGAGGTGTCCGAATTACTCCTATAACCCAAAACAGAACCACCCACTTATGTGGGTGGTTCTGTTTTGGCAGAGCGGATGCAGTTAAATCCGAACTTAAATCTGAGTTTTCAATTTCACTCAGGCTGACGGTTTCAGAGCCTTCTTTGTAGTTAAATGTTATCACCATTTTGTCATCATACAGATAAATCGTGTTGATAAAGCTATCAATCAGTCTGCGCTTATGGTCTAAACGGCGAGTATTGTATTTGCGGAAACGGTGAAACCAAAATAGAATTTGGTCTTTTGTAAGCAACGGCTTTGACATTTCCTCTTTAATGATTTGGACGGAAATATCGCTCTTTTGCTTTTCCAAATCTTCAAGTCGTTGCTTGGTGGATGGAGTCACAATGCCTTGCTGAATGGCATTAAGAAGATTATCAATACCTCTTTGAATGTCAGCGTACTGTTTTCTGAGCATCGGCAAAACAGTATTCTCTTTACCTTGGATTTCCATTATGGTATCGGCAATCTTTTCAAGAAGAATATCATCAAAAAGCACTTTTTCAATTTGCTTTACAACAAAATCCTCTATCCAATCTTTCTTTACGGTTTTCTTATCGCAACCGCTGTGTTTTTTTACACCAACGCATTTGTAATAACGATACACCGTTGAGGTTTTGCTCGTTCCGCTTTCGCCAACCATAAAACACTCACATTTACCACAACGCAGTTTTGTGGTTAGCAAATATTCGTCTTCGGCTTTGTGTTTTGCCGGAGCCTTTTTATTTGAAGCCATACGGCGTTGAACACGCTCAAATAACTCGTCGGGAATAATAGGCGGTATACCACGGGGATGAACAATATCACGGTATTTGAATTCGCCGATATAACGGCGGTTTTTAAGCATTCGTGTTACCATATCAACACCGATTTTACCGCCGAAAGCAGAGCGCAATCCCTTGGCATTCATTTCCTGTGCAATCTCGGTCATAGAAGTTCCTTCGGCGTAACGCTTAAATGCTTCCAAAACGGCAGGCGCAACCAAAGGGTCTATCTGAAAATGCTGTTCACTATCAATGGTGTATCCTAACGGTAACGTGCCGCCGTTGAATTTGCATTTATAAGCATTTTCGGTAAGTCCACGGACAACCTTTTCAGAGAGTTCGGCAGAGTAATATTCAGCCATACCTTCAAGTACCGCTTCCATAAGGATACCTTCAGAACCCTCGGAAATCTTTTCGGTAGCGGATATAACTTTAACTCCATTTTTACGGAGTGCAGCTTTGTAATGAGCAGAGTCGTAACGGTCACGGGCAAAGCGGTCAAGTTTCCATACAATTATAAGCTCAAACTTTTTGCTCGCACTATCTTTTATCATCTTCTGAAAGTCAGGACGGTTATCCGTTCTGGCGGAGAAAGCACGGTCGATATATGTACCAACTATTTGAATATCGTTCTTTTCAGCAAAAGCCTTGCATTCACGCAACTGCCCTTCAATAGACTCTTCGCGCTGATTATCACTTGAATATCGTGCATATATTACAGCTGTCATTGTATCACCACCTTGCACTTATTTCTTTTGCATATCTGCCATTATAACATCTGCAATTGCTTTAGCGAGTAACGGGGGAACAGCATTTCCTACTTGTTTCATTTGCGAACCTTTATTGCCATAAAAAATAAACGAATCAGGAAACGATTGTATTCTCGCAGCTTCTCTAACCGTTATTGCTCTATCTAAAAAAGGATGTGTAAATCGTCCGGAAGAAGGAGTGTCAAATCGAGTCGTTATTGTTACTGAAACATCATCTTTCAACATTCTGCTCCAAGTACCACTATAAATCGATTTTGTCCTATGTTCAGGAGGTAAAACCTCTTTTCCCATATTGGGCGGAATTAGTTTTAATCTTTTAAGAGCTAAATCTGAGTGCTTAGTTGCAACATGATTATATAAATAATCGCTATTTTCTCTTAACTTTCTTTGATATTGAGATTGTGGTTCATATTTATATGATTGTTTTTCTTCACCTTCACCGGCGTTAAGATATGCCAAATCGCTAATGGCGTCCCAAATAGTAACTCTTTCTTCAGATGGCGTAGGAAGCTCAACGGCTTTGCTACCTAATTTTCCAATTATGACTGCTCTTTTTCGGTTTTGTGGAACGCCAAAGTCGGCAGCATTCAATAGTTGTTATTTTCTACTTAATGCGGTTATTATATCTTCATCACAGTATTTTGAATATTTGATTATAAGATTATTGTAGGTGTTAGGTTCTATATCCTTTAAGAAAGAGAGATAACCAAGTATCTCATCTGGATTTCCCTTTTTTTTTATCAACTTATCATAAACCATCTTTTTAATTTTTGTGCGCCGTTCTGTGCCAATGGAAATCTGGGATTTTTCTGTCAAGAAAATCCCTGTAATTTTTCTTCGATATTTAGGTGAATAAAACCTTGTTTTGCTATAATTAATCTTAAATCCTTTTCGATCTAACTCCAAACGCAAAAAGTCAACTATACTTTTATCAATATAAGTATTCGACGAAATATAAATGTCATCGGCATATCGTGAATAAATATAGTTCTTTGCTTTACAATAATCTAAAAGCGCACTATCAAACGAACTCATTATAATATTTGATATTGCCGGGGAACTTACAGCACCAATACACAAAGCATCTTTTCTAAAACATATTTTTTTGATATCTAATATTGAAGATTCTAAATCAAGATCTAAATCATCAAATATATTTTTGTGTATCCGCAAAATATCATTTAGATGTGATGAGTGAATAGAAGGAAAAAAGTCACATATATCTGCGTGAAATACAAATCGTGATTTACTATGTAATTGAGCGTGCTTCTTTATTGAATTACCTTTTTTATATGCGCAGGCAGCTTTTGATACAGGGATTTTATTTAACACATTGTTTAGCACCCAATACTGTAACGTCTTTAATTCGGGACTTGGTTGTGCAAGGTATCTTTCGCCGCCATTACGTTTTTTTATTTTGAAATCTCTATAATAGAAAGCAGAACGAGATGCGATACGAGCAAGATACGACTTATCCAATTTAAGATCTAATGCTATTCTATTAATCATATCCATGTTACTTGTCTCTATATCTATATTTTCTACATAAAAGTTTGTTTCTTTCTTGATTTTCGGATTTTTTAGGATAATCAAACATTAACGCTTGAGACTTTTGATGTAGCTCTGTAGAAATCAAATTGTCATCAAGTTTAATCAAACCTACCGTTACAAGCAACTTAATTATATAGTCATATTTTATTTCGTTATGAAAATTCGTCCCATCTTTTTTTACAAACTTAAAAGCTGAAAAACCTTTAACTTCTTTATAAATTTCAATTAAATCCTTTCGAGAAATTGGTTGAACTATTTTTATCAATTCTAACAATTCGAGAATAAAGGTATTGACGGATATATAAGCCTCGTCTTTGTTTGGATGTCTTTTATTACTTGGAGAACTTTTTGATGCAAATTCTGTTGATTTCTCATCAACGACTTTACGCATATCCGCACTTGAAAGAAGCCCTGTGCCAGACAATGGCGCATAAATCACTTTTGCACCATCCTTCTGAGCTTTAGCTGTAGGCCCTGTAATTATAAAAGACTTATCACCTTTGTATTTTTCATCAATAACGATTATTAATTTATCGCTAAACAATTTTTCGGCGTAAGCAAAAGCGCCTAATTCACAGAATGAGCCAGGACTTTCAACGAATAGAATTATAGCATCACTTACTTCTGCTAAAAATTCCTCAAAAGTAAGTAAATCTATATTAGAGTCAAAACTATCTTCCCAGAGTTTTTCTGACAAGACGATGAAAATGGCATCTGATTTTGATTTTAAATATTTATCAATCACTCCGCGGTTAGTTTTATCATATTCATTCTCGGAGTATGCGGCACCGCATAAAAAAACAAATTTGGGGTAGGTGATAAACTTATTCGTATCATTATCCAAGTGAGATTTCATACTTTCAATCATCTTGTTTGAATAAATTCTCACATCCAATGTTTATCACCTGCCCCAAACGATTTCAGAGAACACTTACACCAAAGCAGTTGATACGCTGCGCTTGTAATGAGGATTACAAGCGTGGCGTAGCAACTGCTTGTAAGAGCCCCAAAATAACTGACCCTATTTAACATAAGGCACTATAACACATTACTGTGATATATAATTACTAAGCATCCTCTTTGGACATTATAACACAAAATCATTTAACATTCAACAGGTTGAATTATATTTCTATTTTTATCGACAAACGACTCTCTATGCTGTTGTTTCAATAAAAACAATAAATCCGAACGCATCACCTATCACGGTAATGAAGTTCGGATTTATCGCATTTGGCAGGGGCAGAAGGGATCGAACCCTCGGCACGCGGTTTTGGAGACCGCTGCTCTACCTGCTGAGCTATACCCCTATTAAAATTAAAAAAAAGTGGTGGGGATTCAGGGACTCGAACCCGGGACCGACCGGTTATGAGCCGGTAGCTCTGACCAACTGAGCTAAATCCCCATATATACCTTATTTTAATGGTGACCCGTACGAGAATCGAACTCGTGTTTTCGGCGTGAGAGGCCGACGTCTTAGCCGCTTGACTAACGGGCCTTGTTAAGGCACGTATATACAACCACTTTTTATAATTAAAAAAAGGAAGAGTGTCGGCATCGCCCTATTTTCCCGGGCCGCTTCCAGCCAAGTATCTTCAGCACCTGTGAGCTTAACTACCGTGTTCGGAATGGGAACGGGTGGATCCTCACCGTCATTGACACCGACTCTTCCTTTTTATCTCGGACGCATATACTCTGTATATACTTCCTATGAAGGCGTACCTTCAAAACCGAATAACACTCATTATCTAAGCAATTCGAAAAAACTCTTCAAGTTTCTCTATCCTAAGATTCGCTATGTTTGAACCTTCTCTTTTTGGTCAAGCCCTCGACCTATTAGTATCAGTCAACTCAATGCCTCACGACACTTACATCTCTGACCTATCAACCACATAGTCTTTGTGGGGTCTTACCAACTTGCGTTGTGGGATATCTTATCTCATGGGGGGCTTCACGCTTAGATGCTTTCAGCGTTTATCCCTTCCGCACATAGCTACCCAGCTGTGCCACTGGCGTGACAACTGGTGCACCAGAGGTGCGTCCATCCCGGTCCTCTCGTACTAAGGACAGCACTCCTCAAATATCCTGCGCCCACGACAGATAGGGACCGAACTGTCTCACGACGTTCTGA
>ERZ772821.378-NODE-378-length-38430-cov-20.235857_pt1 | contig 38430 bp, 45 predicted proteins | sample MGYA00580859_ERZ772821 | MGnify/ENA primary metagenome ERZ772821 (study PRJEB29015, sample SAMEA2737674) | human gut metagenome | biome: human gut; feature: human-associated habitat; material: faeces | place: China | collected 2012 ...
TCCCGGCGAAAAAGCGTGCGATACAGTCCGTTATCTGCGGAACGATAATCGGTCTTATCTGCGGATTCGTCGGCGCAGGCGGCGGCATGATGATGCTGCTTATCCTCACCACAGTGCTCGGATATGAGCTGAAAACCGCGGTCGGCACGAGCGTATTTATCATGACTTTTACCGCGCTCACCGGTGCGATATCGCATTTTGCGATAGGCGGAATGCCCGACATGACTGTGCTTATCTTGTGTGTCATGTTCACGCTCATCTGGGCGCGCATCGCCGCAGTGTTAGCGAACAAAGCTCAGCCCAAGACCCTCAACCGCGCGACCGGCGTCGTCCTCGTCGTGCTCGGGATAGTCGTGTTCGTGTTCTCGCTGATAAAATAATATAAAATCTCCCTCGCGGAATTGCTCTGCGGGGGAGATTCACTCTGCGCATATCTTTCTGTCGGCTGATTTCATGCGCTTGCGGTCATATATTTTGCGGCTTTGTACAACGCGCGTCACGGGCGAAACCCCGTTCCACGACCCGCGCTTTGACGCATAATATTTGCGCCGCTCTTTTTTGCTCTGCTTCGAGAGCGGAACCATCTTTTTCATTTTTATTCTCCTTTCATGGGGCAAAAAAATTTGCCCGGTGTATAAAATTTTCCTTGCTTTTTTCTTCGCTTTCTGCTATCTTATAGTATCACTCTTCAAGGAGGTGTTCATATGAACACGAAGTTCTTCCCGGTCATCGACCTCGCGGCAACGGGAAACAATATCCGCCGCCTGCGCATCGAACGCGGGCTGATGGTTCGGGACATCCAGAGCTATTTCGGCTTTGAGGAGCCCCGCGCCGTCTATAAATGGCAGAACGGCGAGAGCCTTCCGACTGTAGATAACCTCTACGCGCTCGGGAATCTCCTCGGCGTGCCCATGGATCAGATACTGGTTCCCGTCAAAAATATCAAAAGTTACAGCGAGCAGCAGGAAGATGCCTGCTGCTCGAGTCATTTCTATGCCCGGCTGTTCCGGATGCGTCAGAAGTCCGATGCGGCATGATCAATTTTGCGGCGCGTCGGGAAAATATTTCCCGAATGCTTGCGAATGAAGCCGGGGCTTCGATGCCGAAAGCGGCAAAAAACAAAGATATTGGGCGCGGCGTGAGTGGGATATAGAGATAGGAGCGCGTTTGCGTCAAAGCGAAAAGCGATTGAGCTTTTGGCGCGGACGGAAGCGAACATCGTTTTAATCAATAAGTAAGTAGTTGAGTTCCGGATTTCCGGGAGTTGACGTGCAGCGTTACAGTTCATCTGCACCTGAACCGATCCTGCGTTCTCTTATCCTGCCGCACCCGGAACAGCCGGGCATAAAGTCAGCGCCTGTTTTCGAGATAATTTTCGAAAGTGTCGGCGAATCCGGAGTTCACATCAAACGGGGGAGTGTAATCGACCGAGGATGTGACCATGCAGATGTCGAGCTTTGCGGACATCTCATCGGCGGCTCTGTCGAGCCTGCCGAGCTCGGCGCGGATGACATTGCGATCGTAATTTATCGTCGTGACGCGGCGCACGTCGCAGCGGTAGGTGACCTGATTGCCGTCGGTGTTGAAGCGGTAGCCCGTGCCGCCGTTTGCAATGGTCTGCTCTGAGCTGCGGATGCCGTTCATCGTCCTGAAAATCTCGGCGACGGTCTGACGCGCGGAGTTGAGCGCGACCTCGCTGTCCATGTCTACGTCGAGATTGTTCTTCGCCCTGCGTATCGCGGCGGCGAGCGCCGACTTCTCTTCGAGAAGAAATACGAGAAACAGCGCGACATCGGTTATTTTGCCGCAGTATTCGGTCTCGGGAATTTCAACGACCGTCTCGTCGGATGCCTCCGGCATGACCTTGTGGCGCAGATTGGTGTTGGTGACTTTTGTTATGTTCGCCCTGTTGCGGAGAATATTCTCTGCCTCGCACATGAGCGCCTGGATTTTATTCTGATATCTGAATGCTTCTTTGAGATTCATATCTTTCACCTCGCTGTTTGTTGTGCTGTTATTCTACCGCACGGCGAGGGGTTTGTCATTGAACCCGCAGTTCAAAAAGTCGAACGGATTATCTTTATTTTATTGACATTAAAATCGGTTTGTGCTATAAGTTGTATGATTTCATGCGGTGCTGCGCCGCGCAGACAAGGAGAACCCGAATGTATTCGTTTTTGCTTGCACTTATCTATATCGCCTTTATCAGCCTCGGACTGCCCGATTCGCTTCTCGGCTCGGGCTGGCCGGTCATGCATCTTGAGCTCGGCGTGCCGATATCATATATGGGCATCGTATCCATGGCCATATCCGGCGGAACGATTGTGTCGAGTCTGATGTCAGATAGGCTCAACAGAAAGCTCGGCACGCGGATAGTCACGGTGATGAGCGTGTTCCTGACGGTCATCGCGATGTTCGGTTTCTCTTTTTCGAGCCGCTTCTGGATGCTTATTGTTTTCGCCGTGCCTTACGGGCTCGGAGCGGGCGCGATAGACGCGGCGCTCAACAACTATGTCGCCCTGCACTACAAGGCGAAGCACATGAGCTGGCTGCACAGCTTCTGGGGCGTCGGAACGATAGTCAGCCCGTTCATCATGGGCTATGCGCTGACAAACAGAACATGGAACAGCGGCTGCCGCATTGTCGGCGCGATACAGCTCGCGATAGCGATACTCCTGCTCGTGACCCTGCCGGTGTGGAAAGTCAACAAGGCGGCGGACGAGACGGAGAAAAAGAGCGTCGGACTCGTCGGCGCGCTGAAAATAAAGGGAGTGCCGTTTCTGCTCACAGGCTTTTTTGCCTACTGCGCAGCAGAAACGACCGCCATGCAGTGGGCGAGCACATATTTCGTTGAAGTAAAGGGCATATCCGCAGAGCGCGCGGCTACATTCGCGTCGCTTTTCTACATAGGAATCACAGTCGGGCGGTTTATAAGCGGCTTTATCACGGATAAGCTCGGCGACCGCAGGATGATAATTATCGGAACGTCCATACTTATATGCGGCGTATGCTGCCTGTTCGTCCCGGTCAGCTCGTATATACTCGCCGCCGCGGCATTTGTTGTGATAGGTCTCGGCTGCGCGCCGATATATCCGTGCATCATTCACTCCACGCCGAACAACTTCGGGGCGGAGAACTCCGGCGCAATAATCGGAATACAGATGGCGAGCGCCTATGTCGGCTCGACATTCATTCCGCCCGTGTTCGGCCTCCTCGGAAACTCGATAAGCTTTAAAATAATGCCGATATATCTAATCTTTTTCTTCGTCCTAATGATAACGATGATTGAGCTCACATTCAGAATAACCGCGAAAAACAAAGCAAAATAAAATCAGCCCCGCTTCGAAAGAAGCGGGGTTTGCGTTAGATATGAAGAGCGGCGCTGTATAGAATGGCAAGAACATTTCTTCGCCGCAAACATTTTACATCTGAAACTCGTCCGCTTTATTTGCTCGTAATGGCAAGTTTCAATGAAAAAACAAAAAGCACTTGCTTTTGCAAGTGCTTTTTCTGGTTGCGGAGGCAGGACTTGAACCTGCGACCTCCGGGTTATGAGGATAGAGTTCAAAGGCTCAAAACCCTTGTGTATCAACGGGTTACGAAATCTCTGACTTGCATTTGACTTGCATTTTTTCAAGGCTTGAGTTTAGCTTGGATATATCGGCGGCTTTCTTTTCTTGGCTGAGGTGAGTGTATATCTCGAGCGTGGTCTTTACATCACTGTGTCCCATCTGCTGCTGCGCCGTCAAAACATCAACACCTGCGTTATACATCATTGAGCAGAAAGTGTGCCTTAAACAATGCAGCGTAAAAGGGCGGATTACGAACGGGACCTTTTGCGGTGCAAATTTTTTCTGCGGGGCTGTGAATGCTCCGTATTCCAAATTCATGTCATAAAGATATGATTCGAGCAGCCTTTTCCACGCCATTTCGGTCATCATCGTTCCGCGCGCCGAAGTGAGCACAAAAACGGAATTGTGCGGGAGAGTTTTCAGATAATCAATCAGCAGTGCCGGAACAAATACCGTTCGAGCTTTGCCGTTTTTAGGCGCTTTGATTTTGCGCTGCTTAAAATCAAAAGATTTGGTTACTGATATAGTGCTATTGTCAAAGTCGATGTCTTGCCAGGTCAGCGCGGTTGCTTCTCCGCGGCGTAAGCCGGACAGCATCAGCAGCATCATTGCGGGCTTCCCGCGATGCTCAAACTCGAGTATCCTTCGCTGCTCTTCGGCGGTCAGGGCTCTGCGCTGCGTTGCCGGCTTGGCTGTCGGCAACTCGACGCGCGCAGCAGGGTTGTAGTCGATGATACGGTTGTCGATGGCAAATTCAAAAACGGAGTTCAAAATTTGCATATATGATTTCAGTGTCTTTTTCGCCGTGGGCTTGCCTGTGTGCGGATTCTTGACGGCTAACCCGCTTAACGGCGTTTCTATGTCTATCGGGCGTATAACATCTATTTTGAGGTCGCCGAATGCATCAATCCAAAAGTTGAGGCGACTTTTAATGAGGTCCAATTGGCTTGTGCTGATTTTGGCGGCTTTTGATGAGATGTAGAGATTCGCCCACGCCGAGAACTTGTCCTGTATGCCGGAGGCGGCTATTCCTTTCTTTAACCGCGCCCTCAGTTCGTCGGCTTTCTCGTTGGCTTCTTTTTGCGTTTTGCCATAAACTGTTTTATATTTTCGCTTGCCATCTACCGTGCCGAGAAAGACTTGCACGGCAATTCTCCCATCGGCGCGCTTTTGATTTGACCTTTTGGGCATAAAATATCCGCTCCTTTTCACTTGTGTTTTGCCGGAGCGGATGATATAATAATTATATCAATCCACTCTATGCGTATGGTGTGTGTTGATTCTTTTGAGCCCTCGGTGTTCCAGCACCGGGGGTTCTTTTTTTATCTTTTTTTATTAGAGCATAATTTGTCATTGGTATTAAAAGGTGGACAACCGGTTCTTGTGTTCAAACCGTCAATATGCATATTAAGACTGCTTTTTATTGTGTGCCACATGGGGTCGAGTATAAAGTCTATGCCTTCTCTTCTCGCATGTTTGGCAGCAGGAACAAAATCACTGTCACCTGCAATAAGTACAATTTGATCCACGAGACCCTTTTGTGCCAAAGATGCGATATCCAAACCGATTCTCATATCAACACCTTTCTGCTGAATCTCGAGCTGAAAGTCATCCTCTTTTAGATCATCTATCAAAATGTCCTTTCTGCAAAGTTTTTTTAGTACATCCGGCTTTAGTGCGTAACCGGCCGATGATTCCAACAGTTCTCCCATTCTCAATGCGACTTTGCGCTTGGTCGAGAGAGATTCCAAAAAAGCTTTAGACCACTTGTTCAGGTCACTCTTTGCAAGATTGACCGAACGCTGAGTAAGGGGATGATAGACAGTTTTTTCGGAAGGCGGGCAATCATAATAGAAAATTCTATATAGTTCTCTGTACGTAGGTTCTGGCTTTCGAGTGTTCTCTTTTAAATGACGATGACAGTACTCGACTAACTCATCGGCCCGTTCTTCAGGAGTTTTTTCACCAAATAAAAAATTTGCTTGTTTTCTATAAAATCCTCCATCAACCATTATTGCTGTTTTACCCATTTTTTCACTACCCTTTGTCAAAAAATAAAAAAGTTCCAGACATCGGCACTTCCCGTATAGTGGGAGGTCTACTATCTGGAACTATAATTTATACGTAATGGTAAATCCATTACCTACTCTATTATAGCCAGTTCCGATGGTTTTGTCAACAAAAAGATGCAATTTTTATGTATAAATATTTTCCTTAAAGCGTCTCAGATCGTCTCAGGTTGTCTCAGGTTGTCCATTGGAGATTATATATTCATCGAGTATGATATTTTATACAGTCTTTTTATCTGTACTTTGCCTCTCATCTAACCGCGCTCAGATGGGCGACTGCTTTTCCGAGTATGCGCACATCGTTCATTTCCTCTTCGGCATACGTAATGTCGTTATATAGCGGATTCTCAGGACGAAGAACAACTTTTGATGGATATTTATAAACGCGCTTCAGCGTTGCTTCATCTCCGATTAAAACCGCTGCGATTTCGCCGTTTTCCACATCAGGCTGCTCTCTGATGTATACAACGTCACCGTCAAATATGTGGGCGTTTATCATACTGTCGCCTTTACATTTCAAAGCAAATGTACCGCCTACGGATTCCGGCATTTCTATATACTTATCAATATTTTCAGTTGCAAGGATTGGTTCTCCGCAGGCGATTGTGCCGAGCAGGGGAATCTTTTTTGTTTTTGGTAGAGGGATGATGTTATCTGTGAAAGAATCGTCTTCGTCATCATAAACGCCGTTTAAGTAATCAACAATTACATTGTTTTCCACGGGAGTCAACGGAAGGTTCTTATCAATCTTATAAAATAGAAAACTAATGTAGTTTTCAAAGCTGTCGCTGGTAAACATGTTGTATCCCCAAAAGGCGTCAGTGTTTTTTACCTCCAAAGCGTCAGCTATACCCTGCAATCTTGAATCATCATGAAAGTCAGAATCGGGTGTTTTATATATGAAATCGTAAAGAGAATCTTTATCGACGTCGAGACGAGATGCTAATTCATCGAGTGACACATGCTGATATGTCATTATAGTTTGTATTCTATAAGCAATACTGTCTTTTGATAAATATTTTTCTTGCCCCGTGAGCTGATTCATATCAATGTTAAAATAATCAGCTATAGCTTCTAGTGTTTCTAGATCGGGTTCTCTTTCTCCGTTTTCATACATGCTTATCGCACTGCGTGAAATGCCGAGCGCCGCAGCTAATTCAGATTGAGTTAAGTGCTTTTCTTTTCTTAATTTTTTAAAAACTTCCTTAAACAATAGAATCACTTCCTTGGCTACAGTGTATCACGATTCGTGACAAAAGTAAAGAACTTTTTTAAAAATATATTGACAAGCGACACGAAGTGTGATAATCTTAAAGCGTCACGAAATGTGTCATAAAACGAAAGGAGGCGATTTAATGAATTGTTGCCGAGAAGATATTGCAAAAAGGCTTGTGTCGCTCAGAGGAAAAAAGACTCGCGAAGAAGTAGCAAGGGCTGTTGGAATAAGTCTATCAGCAATGGCTATGTATGAGAACGGGTATAGAATCCCTCGTGACGAGACGAAAATAAAGCTTGCCAATTATTATGGGGTGAGTGTCGAGCAAATTTTTTTTAATTACAGATGACACATATCGTGTCATTAACTGTAAAAGAAGAGAAGATAGGCAGAAAGCGAGGCGGGGAGAAAAACAAAAAATTTTATATTACAATCAATTAAAAGGAGGTGCTTGTCCGTGTTTAAATATGGCTTTACTGATTTTGGTAAGACTGTCAAAAAGCGTCTGATAGACCTGGACACATCGCAGGCGTGGCTCATATCGCAGCTCAACCAGGATACCGGGCTTTTTGTGGACAGCAGTTATCTCAACCGGATTCTTACCGGACGCTGCAACAGCACGAAAATCATCGCATCAATATCAAAAATACTCGACCTTTGAGGGTCAAAGAAATGGAGATGACCATGACAGAGTTTGAGAAGCGAATAAAAAAGCTTCTGAGCGAGCAGCGGCAACTACTCGCCCGGAAGTCTAAAGAGGGGGTGTGACTATATGATGTTAGGTAAAATCTGTTTCGCTATTAACACTGGATGTTTGGTTTTTCAAATTATCCTTGTGCTGCGTGCAACTGCGAACGCCGAAAAAAGAGAGAATCGTAAGAACACCGACTATAATTCCAATAATCCGATCGACTTTACCAGCCGAATTCCAGAAAGCCGTTCGTTTCTTGTGCTGCTTGCTGTTTGGATTGTCGTGGTTTGTGTCGCTATCATCACCACTGCTTGATTCCTTTTGAGGCTTTGAAGCAGGTGCCTGTTGGATGCGGGAATCTTCGATGCTCTGCGCTGCGTTTGTTTCCGATAAAAACGGAATAGCAAGTGCTGTCATCTTCTTTAAAAAATCTTCTGCTTCTGCTTCTGTGAGACTTGAGGAAGAAATTGAAATGTAGCACTGATATGGAGTCTTATACAGAATGCTTTCGGTATCAAGATAAAGGTACGCGGACTCTTCGAGAGCGTTGGTACACAGAAGAGTTATAGACTTAAAGGGCGTACTGCCTGAAAAGTGTTTCTTAAATTCATCTAAAGAGTACCTTGTCTCATCGCTTATGTCACGACAGACGACTACGGTAGTTCGATAATTCTCCGATGCCGGAATCAGTGCGGTGTACTCATTCTCGATAGTCTTAAAAAGTTCAAGCAATGAAAATTTTTCGATTCTCCAGGAAGCAGATGCCGGGAGAGTAACATCCGTTGTTTTAGAAACTCGCATGACACACCTCTACATTTTTTTGTTTTTAGTATATAAATTTCAAGACTAAAAGTCAATATAAAGGAGCTTTGTAAATGAACGAATTAATCAAAATCAACTATGAAAGCGACAGACCGACGGTCTTAGCGAGAGACCTCCACGAATTTCTTGAAGTCAAAACAGCCTACAAGGATTGGTTCCCGAGAATGTGCGAATACGGTTTTGCAGCGGGTGAGGATTTCAACCTGCTCAAAAATGAGCGGGTTCAGATCGAAGGTTCGAGGACTGTATCAAGAACAGTAGACGATGCACAACTTACCATCGACATGGCAAAAGAGATCTGTATGCTTCAGCGCAACGAGAAAGGTAAGCAGGCACGACAGTATTTCTTGCAGCTTGAAAGAGAGTGGAACTCGCCCGAAGCGGTGATGTCAAGAGCCCTCAAAATGGCCGAAGAGAGGCTTGAAAGATTCAAGGCTATAAACGCTAACCTCTCGGTTCAGAACGCCATTATGCAGCCGAAAGCGGAATATTTTGACGGTCTGTGCGACCGCGAGAGCCTTACGGGAATCAGAGAGACTGCAAAGCTTCTCGGATTGAAGCAGAACGACTTCGTAAAGTGGCTTATTGACCGCAAGTATATTTACCGTGATACGCGCGGTAAACTGATGCCTTATGCGGAATATGTCGATTCAGGGCTGTTTAGCGTTAAGGAAACATTCAATGACAAAACCGGGTGGACGGGTGTTCAGATGCTTATCACCGTCAAGGGCAAAGAGCGCTTTATGAGGGCGATTTCATCATGAGGGAGGATGAACGGCATGGCAACGGTGCGATCATATAAAGTTTATCAGCCGTACACCAGCGAATCGGAAGTGCCGGTTGTCTGCGGCATACCGGAGATGTGTAGGCTGTTCCAACGCAGTGAACCGGCTATCAGGGCATGGTGCCGCGAAGGCAAACTGCCCGCGTATCAGCTCGGGGGACTGTGGTTCGCGAACAAAGCAGATTTGCTCAATCTGCCGAAACTTACGCAGTGAAAAAACAGAAAGGAGACACCAAAATGACAAAAGGATTTTTAACGATTGCCGCAGTACTGGCTCTTGTCCTGCTATTTGCGGCGGCAGCGGTTCCGGAGGAAATCGCGATACCGGAGACAGAACCGATTATCGCGCCTGAGCTGACGGTATCGGCGCAGATACCCACAGCACGCTACCGGTTGACCGCAGACGAGCGAGAGCTTATATGCGAGGTTGTTATGGCTGAATCGGGAATCGAGCCGTTTGATGGCAAAATGGCGGTCTCACAGTGCATTTTAAATGCGTGTGAAAAGACCGGCAAACGCCCCGTGGAGATAGTTGCGGAGTATGGTTACACCGACCGCAGGGTAGAACCGAACGCAGAGACGAGGGAAGCCGTCGCCGCGGTCTTTGATGCCGGCGAGACGGTGACAGACGCGAAGATACTTTTCTTCTACGCACCGGCGCTTGTGAGCAGCGAATGGCATGAGTCGCAGACCTATGTTTGCACCATCGGCGGGCACCGATTTTTTGAGGAGGGGTAACGTGGGCTGGGAAAAAGGTCTGTCCGAAGCCGACGTATGGACGATTAAGGCTTTTAGACAAAAACAGGAATGGTCATATGGTCGGAAGGTGGCTCACGCGAGAGAGATTGCAGAGTTTTTCGTGCAGGAGTGCGAGAAGCGGGGGTTGAATTGCCATGTTTCCGTCGGAGGACTGGACAGCATCACACTGCTATTATTTCTGCGCGATATCGGAATTGACGTTCCTGCTGTGAGTGTCTCAAGCCTCGAAGATGTAAGCATTCAGCGCGTACATAAGCAGCTCGGTGTTGAGCGCTTAAAGCCGGCGCTCCGTTCGGATGGTAAGCCGTGGACAAAGGCGCAGATTCTACAGGAGTTCGGGTTTCCTGTTCTGTCCAAGGAAAAGGCAAACAAAATCTACCTATTACAAAATCCCACTCCTGATAACGCAACAGTCAGACACGCCATAATTACAGGCGAGACAGGCGAATATGGCGGGAACCGTACCAATAGCCGAATGAAACTGCCGCAAAAATGGCTAAATTTGTTCGGCGGATATGAAAACGAGAATGAGGGCGTTGAATATCAAAAACCCAACTTTCTTGTGAGTGACAAATGCTGTTATTACCTCAAGGAGAAGCCCTGTAATGATTGGGCTAAAGAGCACAACAGTGTTCCGTTTCTTGGCCTTATGGCTTCGGAGGGAGGCAGAAGAGAGAAGAGCCTAATGCTCAATGGATGCAATTATTTCGGGGAAACATCCATAAGATCCTGCCCGTTTGCAATATTCACGAGACAAGACCTTTTAAAGCTTGCGACAGAATTAAACGTTCCAATTCCTGAAATATACGGCAAGATTAAGTCGCGTAATCAGAGGTGGGAGGGTGACATAGGAGAGCTGTACACCACAGGAGCGCAAAGGACGGGCTGTTCCATGTGCGGCTTTGGCATACACCTTGAAGAACGTCCACATCGATTTGACCGACTTCGGGAGAAAAACGAAAAAGAGTGGGAATTTTGGATGTACCGATGCGTGACCGACCCAAAGACCAATGACAGATATGGCTGGGGCAGGGTGCTGGACTACATAGGGGTGCAGTGGGAGGACAGATATATCGATTGGAGCGAAAGACAAATGAGTTTTTTTGAGGAGAAAGAAAATGACACTTAAATTTGCAATTCAGACCGCTTTTGAGATCCTTGTCGTCGTACTTATCATCTATGGATTTGTCAAAGAGGACAAGCTGATTGCCTTCGAGGACGACCTCAAAGCAAAAATCTTAAACAGAAAGGAGACAAAAAGCAATGGGAAATCAGACGACTAAAAGCCCGTTCGATGTGCGGATCCTTGCTGCCAGGCTAAAAGACCTGATGCGCGAAAGCGTGCCGAAAGTCACGCAGAAAGACCTTGCAGCGACGCTCGGCACTGCGCCTAACATGGTATCGGCATATATGCGCGGCAAGAGCTGTCCGTCGCTGCCGATGGCGGTGAACATAGCGCAGTATTTTGATGTGTCAATTGATTATCTCGCCGGCTTGACCGACCATCGGCGGCAGCAAGTAATCGTGTCAGCACCAACACCGACACCGAAGCGCGGGCGTGACCCGTGGCGCAAAATGGCGATTTGCAACAGCTGTGACTGGCGCAGACGCATGGCAGCGCCGTGCGGCGACTGGGACGGCACGGCATGTATGTACACCCACGAGACCGGGATTTTTCGCGAATCGCCGCCGACAGACGATTACTGCGCATATTATAAAAGCCGCCAACGCTGAGTGGGCAGCGAAGACGGCAAAGGTAAAAACCTCAATATCATAATAACATGAAGGGAGAACAAAGTCAAATGAAGATAAACAGCCTTGAACTCGAGAATGTAAAGCGTATTAAGGCGGTCAAAATCGAGCCCACCGAAAACGGTCTGACTGTGATAGGCGGGCGTAACGGTCAGGGTAAGACCTCTGTGCTCGACAGCATTGCATGGGCGCTTGGGGGCGATAGATTTCGTCCGTCAGAGCCACAGCGTGAGGGTTCTGTACTGCCGCCCAATCTCAAAATCACAATGGACAGCGGCATCATAGTGGAGCGCACCGGGAAGAACAGCACCTTGAAGGTCACAGACCCTACTGGCAGAAAAGGCGGTCAGCAGCTTATAAACGAGTTTATTTCTCAGCTTGCGCTTGATTTGCCGAGGTTCATGACCGCATCAAACAAGGAAAAAGCCAACACACTTTTGCGCATAATCGGCGTTGGAGACAGGCTCGCACAGCTTGAGCACGACGAGACGGAGCTCTACAACAAGCGCCACATGATTGGACAGATAGCCGATCAGAAACTCAAGTATGCCAGAGAGATGACGGAGTATCCTGATGTACCGGAGCAGCTGATTTCCGCATCCGAGCTTATCAAACAGCAGCAAGGTATTATGGCGCATAACGCCGAGAATAAGCGTAAGCGTGACCGAGCCGCTGAGATACAGCATCACTATGACGCCGTCAACAGCAAAATAAACGGAATCCAGGCTGAGCTTCAACGTCTTATGACGGAGCAGCAGAGCCTTATGGATGACCTCAGAATCGCGCACATGGAGACGGAGCACCTCGAGGATCTGAGCACCGCCGAGCTTGAAGAGGACATTGAAAATGTTGAGAAAATCAACATTAAAATCCGTGCCAACCTTGAAAAAGAGAAAGCGGAAGAGGATGCGAAAGCGTATCAGACTCAGTACAGCCAGCTGACGAACGAGCTTGAAGATGTCAGGCAAAAGAAAACCGACTTGCTCAATTCTGCACAGCTTCCGTTGCCGGGGCTGTCAGTCAAGGATGGCGAGCTGACATATAACGGCTATAAATGGGACAACATGTCCGGGGCAGATCAGCTCAAGGTTTCCACGGCCATCGTGCGCAAGCTCAACCCCAGTTGCGGGTTTGTGTTGCTTGATAAGCTCGAGCAGATGGACCTTGATACTCTTGCTGAGTTCGGCAAATGGCTTGAGTCCGAGGCTCTGCAGGCGATAGCAACGAGGGTCAGCACCGGCGATGAATGCAGTGTCCTTATAGAGGACGGATATGTGGTGAACGAACCGACGGAGACTAAAAAAGCATGGAAGGCAGGACAGTTTTAATGAACATAACATCAGGAATAATCGAAGATGCACAGCGGGTCATAGTTTACGGTCCGGAGGGAATCGGCAAATCAACTTTTGCTTCCAAGTTTCCGGGCGCGATTTTCATCGACACGGAAGGCAGCACAAAGAGGCTGAACGTTAAGCGCTTTGACAAGCCGAACAGCTGGACAATGTTGCTCGAAGAGGTCAAATACATTCGTGACCACCCCGAACTGTGTATGACGCTTGTCATCGACACAGCGGACTGGGCAGAGCAGCTTGCAAGTAATCATATATGTTCCGTAAATCACAAACAGAGCATTGAGGACTTCGGATACGGTAAGGGCTATACAAAGCTCTATGAAGAGTTCGGCAGGCTTCTTGACCTGCTCAATGAGGTTATATCAAAAGGTATTAACGTCGTGCTGACCGCTCACGCCAAAATGCGTAAGTTTGAGCAGCCGGACGAGCTCGGAGCATACGACCGCTGGGAGATGAAACTTTCAAAAAACGTCGCGCCGATTGTCAAAGAATGGGCTGACACGGTCCTCTTCGTCAACTATAAGACGTTCGTGATAAAGGACGAGAAGACCGACAGCAGGAAGGCACAGGGCGGCAGAAGGGTAATGTACACCAATCATCATCCCTGTTGGGACGCGAAGAACAGATACGGGCTGCCGGACGAGGTCGATTTCGATTTCAGCGTCATCGCACCGTTTATTCCGTCTTCCGGCGCATATGTCGCAGCGGCGCCGGAAGATAAGCCGCAGACGAATGCGCTGCCGGACCCGCCGAAAAAAAGCATAGAAGAGCTCAAGGCAAAAATCGACGAGTTTACCGCCGATGCCGATATTGATGAGCCCACCCCGAACACTGAGAACACTGAACCGAGCTCTGACTTGCCGGCAGCACTGCGTGAACTCATGGCGGCGAACAATGTTACCGAAGACGAGCTTAGAAATGCAGTAGCGTGGAAAGGTTATTTCACGGCCGATACGCCGATTCTCAATTATGGCGAAGCTTTCATTAACGGCTGCCTTATCGGCGCATGGGAGCAGGTCTACGATATCATCGTCAATCATATAAGAAAATTTTAAATAAAAAGGAGTATTAACCATGAACGAAAACTACAACACCAACAGAAACGACGCCCTCGACTGGGACAGTGTAATCGAAGCCGAAAATGAATTTGTACTTCTGCCGGAAGGGGAATATGAATTCACCGTCAAGAGCTTTGAGCGCGGCTATTTTAACGGCTCGGAGAAGATGTCCGCCTGCCCGAAAGCGGAGCTTACGCTTCAGATAGACGCGCCGCAGGGCACAGCAATCGTCAAACATAATCTTTTCCTTTCCCGCAAGACGGAGGGACTTGTGTGCGCGTTCTTCATCAGCATTGGTCAGAAGAAACACGGCGAGCCGCTACGCATGAACTGGTCACAGGTAGTCGGCTCCAAAGGTCGCTGCAAGATAGGGCAGAGGCTTTACAACGATAATTATTACAATGAGGTCAAGAAATTCCTTGAGCCGGACGAATCCACTCAGCGTCCCGCTTTCACTCCGGGAAATTTTTAATCCTTGGACGCGAGACCTTATCAGCTGGAGGCGGAACGGGCAATATTCAACGAGTGGGCGAGCGGCAATAACCGCACATTGCTTGTCCTGCCGACCGGCACCGGCAAAACAGTCGTTTTCGCTAATGTTGCAAAGCAGTGTGTTCAGAACGGTGAGCGGGTTCTTGTGCTCGCTCACCGCGGCGAGCTGCTTGAACAGGCAGCGGACAAAATACTGAAATTTACCGGCTTGATGTGCGCCACAGAGAAAGCCAAAGAAAGCTGCCTCGGCAGCTGGTACCGTATAACCGTCGGCTCGGTGCAATCTTTACAGAGAGAAAAACGGCTCGAACAGTTCGACAGCGACTATTTTGACGCCATTGTCATTGACGAGGCGCATCACTGCCTTTCCGATGGTTATCAGCGCGTGCTTGAGCACTTTGGAGACGCGCATGTCTTAGGCGTCACCGCTACGCCGGACAGAGGCGATATGCGTAATCTCGGCACATACTTTGATTCCCTTGCCTATGAATACACTCTTCCGCAGGCTATCAAGGACGGTTATCTTGCGCCGATAAAGGCTCTTACAATTCCACTGAATCTCGACCTGACGGGAGTTGCAATGCAGAACGGAGATTTCAAGGCGGCCGATATTGACAACGCCCTGGATCCGTATTTGTATCAGATTGCCGACGAGATGATAAAGAACTGCAAGGAGCGCAAAACAGTCGTGTTTCTGCCGCTTATAAAGACCTCGCAAAAATTTCGGGATATTCTGAATGAGCGCGGTTTCAAGGCTGCAGAAGTCAACGGCGGAAGTCAGGACAGAGCGGAGATAATCGAAGCGTTTGAGCGCGGCGAATATAATGTGCTCTGTAACTCCATGCTCTTGACGGAAGGCTGGGACTGCCCGGCGGTCGATTGCGTCATCGTGTTAAGACCGACAAAGGTCAGAAGCCTATACAGTCAAATGGTCGGGCGCGGAACGCGCCTTGCGCCTGGCAAGAAGGATCTTCTGCTGCTCGATTTCTTGTGGCACACTGAACGCCATGAACTTTGTCATCCTGCTCATCTGATATGTGAAAACGAAGAGGTCGCAAAAAAGATGACGGAGAATATCGAAGCGGCAGGCTGTCCGGTCGATATTGAGGCTGCCGAGCAGCAAGCGGAGAGCGATGTTGTCGCTCAGCGTGAAGAAGCTCTTGCGGCGCAGCTCAAGGAAATGAGGAAGCGCAAGCGCAGACTTGTAGACCCGCTGCAGTATGAAATGTCGATTTCCGCGCAGGATCTTTCAAGCTATGTCCCGGCATTTGGGTGGGAATGTGCTCCGCCGACGGAAAAACAGATTAAAACGCTCGAAAAGCTCGGTATATTTCCCGACGCAATCGAGAACGCCGGCAAGGCAAAGCTTCTGCTTGACCGCCTCATCAAGCGCCGCGAAGAAGGTCTCACAACGCCGAAACAGATACGCTTTTTGGAATCCCGCGGTTTTCTGCATGTAGGCGAATGGAGCTTTGACGCTGCAACAAAGATGATAAATCGCATAGCTGCAAACGATTGGCGTGTTCCGCGCGGCATTGTGCCTAAAGACTACAAACCGGAGGCAATGATGATATGACAGAAGAAAAGCTCGACTTAAAAGAGCTCATAAAATACATAGACCCGGCTGCTTGCACATATTCCGAATGGGTGGAAGTCGGCATGGCGCTCAAATACGAGGGATATAGCTGCGATGACTGGGATGCATGGTCACGCCCGGACAAGCGCTATCATGCCGGCGACTGCGAAAAAAAGTGGAATACTTTCAACGGCGCCGCTGCACCGGTTACGGCGGGGACTATCGTTCAGATGGCAAAAGATAACGGCTGGCATTTTCAGGCAGATGACGGCGCGCTTGACTGGGACAGCGTTATCGGAGAACAAAAGGATGATCTTGTTCTTGTCGACAAAAGCTGGATTGAAGGCAAGGAGTTGAATATTCCCGACAAATGGAATCCCGTAGAGCAGATTACTAAATATCTCGAAACGCTCTTTGAGGCGGGGGAGACGGTCGGTTATGTCACCGAAAGCTGGGAAAAAGACAGTAAATACCTGCCGACGAAAGGCGTGTATACCAGGACTGCGGGAGAGCTTATAGAGGCTCTGAGCAAATGCGAGGGCGACATAGGTCGCGTAATAGGCGACTGCAAGCCGGAGGCGGGGGCGTGGATACGCTTCAATCCTCTGGACGGCAAAGGCGTCAAAAATGAAAATGTGACGGAGTTCCGATATGCTCTGGTCGAATCCGATACGACCGACATCACCCATCAAAACCAGATAATACGCGAGCTCGAGCTGCCGATTGCCTGTCTCGTTTACAGCGGAGGAAAGAGCCTGCACGCCATTGTACGCATCGATGCCGCAAACTTTGACGAATACCGCAAGCGTGTTGATTACCTCTATGATGTGTGCAAGAAAAACGGCATAGACATCGACCGCCAGAACAAAAACCCGTCGCGGCTGAGTCGTATGCCAGGCGTTGAACGCAACGGAAAGAAACAATATCTGCTTGATACCAACATCGGCAAGAGTTCATGGAACGAATGGAAAGAATGGATTGAAAGCATAAACGACGACCTGCCGGATCCGGAGAGCGTCGCCGATGTGTGGAACGACCTGCCGGAGCTTGCGCCGCCGCTTATAGACGGAGTTCTGCGGCAGGGACACAAAATGCTTGTCGCAGGACCGTCAAAGGCCGGCAAGTCTTTTGCGCTGATAGAGCTGTGCTGCGCCATAGCCGAGGGGCGCGAATGGCTGGGCTTCAAATGTACCCAGGGCAAGATAATGTATGTCAATCTCGAGCTTGACCGTGCGAGCTGTCTGCACCGTTTTAAAGATGTCTATACAACGCTCGGCTGGGCTGCTAAAAACCTACATAACATCGATGTGTGGAACCTGCGCGGCAAGTCCATTCCGATGGATAAACTCGCGCCGAAGCTCATCAGACGCGCTGCAAAGAAAAACTATATCGCCATTGTCATTGACCCGATTTATAAAATCATCACCGGCGACGAAAACAGCGCAGATCAGATGGCGCATTTCTGCAACCAGTTTGACAAGGTCTGTACCGAGCTCGGGTGTGCGGTTATCTACTGCCACCACCATTCTAAAGGCGCTCAGGGCGGCAAGAGGAGCATGGACAGAGCGTCCGGCAGCGGAGTGTTCGCCCGCGACCCCGACGCGCTGCTCGACCTCATAGAGCTTGATATAACCGACGGTATCCGCAAACAGCAAGAGGACAAGGCGCAGTGTGAAATCTGCCTTAAATGGATGCGCCGCTTCAAGCTGCCGGAACCGTCGCAGGACGAAGAGAATACCGCGCACGAGCTGCTCAAAATGTGCGGCGAGAGTCTGTCTCCGGCATCCCGCGATCTTATGCTTGCCGAAGTCAGAACAGCGTGGAACAGCATAGAGCAGCGTACCGCGTGGCGCGTCGAGGGCACCCTGCGTGAGTTCCCGAAGTTCGCTCCGGTCAATCTTTGGTTCGATTACCCCGTGCATCGAATAGATGATACCGGTGTGCTGGAGGACATAAAGCCAGATAGCGATTTTAATTCGAAAAACTCGCCTTTCAGGAGAAACTTCAGCAGCAAAAAGACCTCATCCGAGCGAAAAAAGGATAGAACAAGCAGCATAGAAACTGCTTTCGATGCCTGCAATATGGATGGACGGGTAACAGTGAATGAGTTGTCTGAATATCTCGGAGTAACAGCGAAAACGGTTCGCAAAAGGTTGACAGAGCATGGTGGTTTTTGGATTGACGACGGAGAAGTTGGAAAGAAAAACGAGGGAAAAAGTCGATAAAATTTTCCGTTCCCTACAAGGGAAAAAGTCGAATGGTTATCGAGAAATTCCCTCACAAGGAAAAAGTCAATAAAAAATCGAGAAATTCCCTCTGAGGGAAAAAACACTTATATATTTCATATATAAGTGGGGAATTTCCCTTCCCTCAAAGTCAAGGGAAAGAAGTGTGGCGGCTTAGGCTGCCGCCGCACACAACTTCTTCCCTACCTTGACAAGGGCGATTTTCAAAAACAAAAAAGGAAGGAAACTGAAATGACAACTGAATTTTTCATGCCGATGCATCCGCCCACGGTAACGCATCACGACAAAAAGATAACCGTCAAAAACGGTAAGGCGATAATGTACGATTCAACCGAGCTGAAAGCGGCAAAGGAGAAGCTGACGGCACACCTGGCAGAACACATTCCGCAGGAACCGTATTCGGGCGCGGTCAGGCTGATGGTCAAATGGTGTTTCAGCAATACAGGGACGAAACACGGAGACGGGGAATGGAAAACCTCGAAACCCGATACAGACAATCTTGAAAAGGCCTTGAAGGACTGCATGACCCGCCTGCACTTTTGGAAGGACGATGCGCAGGTCGCATCGGAGATCAGCGAAAAGTTTTGGGCTGCTGTGCCGGGAATTTATGTGAGAATCGAGGAGCTGCCATGCTGAAACAAATAACCCAGGAAGAGACCAACAGGCGCTACATACGGGAGCAGACAAGTGACCGGGACACACGCTGCCTGAGATGTTATTACTGCTGCAAGATATTCGAGGCAGGAGATGATAGTGGGTATGTTTGCCCGAAATGCGGCCGAGAACTCATTGAAACGGGATTTTTGAAAGTGAGTGACGACTATTCGGAGGTAAAGAACAATGCGTGAGATACTTTTCCGTGGCAAAGGCGATAAAAAATATAATGATGGTATGTGGTATTTCGGTGTGCCTATTCGCTGTTATGACAGCGACTGGCAGATTTGCACCGATAATAGCAAAAGGACGGTAATACCTGAAACGATAGGGCAGTACACAGGTCTTAAAGATAAAAATGGCACAAAGATTTTTGAGGGCGATATAGTTTTGTTGAAAGGCTATGATGAGCCTTATCAAGTCGTTTTTGATGAATCCTGTTTTCAAGCTTATAGCGACAGTGTTCGCTATGCTATGGATAACTTTTACGACTACGAGATAGAGGTCATCGGCAATATCTATGATAACCCCGAGCTATTGGAAGGTGATGGCAGTGCCTGAGATGTGTCCAGATGAGCATTGTGTGTTTCTCGTCCAGACCGGCGGAGAAAAGCCTCTGTGCCCGTTTTGGCATTGTCTGAAGCCGGAGATTGAAAAGCACGACAAAACCCGAGAGGAGGCTGTTAAATGACGCTTAAAGAGTTGTCGCAGCTGTACTACCTTGACAAGGAGATAGAGCTTGACCGTGAGAGGCTTGCGGAACTGCGGGCAAATTTGCTCTGTCCGAGGTCGCCGAACTACGACGGTATGCCGCATAGCCCGAACCCTGAGCCTGCGCTTGAACGCTGCATAGCGGAGATAACGGATCTCGAAGCTATAATCCAGGCTAAAATCGAGCAGCGCATATATGAGCGCAGCCGACTTGAGCGCTACATATCGGACATTCCCGACAGCCTGACCCGGCAGATATTCACGCTGCGCTTTATCGAGGGACTGACATGGGAAGATGTGGCGGCAAAGACTGGCGGTAATAACACCGCTAAGAATTGTAGCAATATTTGTTATCGCTATATTCGGCAAAGTTGAGGACAATGAGGAATTCATTTCTGTTAGCATTAGGATGAAGAATGTTACCGATATTCTATTCTTCATTTTTATGTCCCCTTTCACCACGCCTGCCCCGCGGCGTCATAAATAGCGGGGTCTTTGAAATGTAAAAAGCAAAGACGGCGCGAAATCGCGCCGCCTGCATGACTTATTCGTTTTTGATTCGTATGATGATCTCTTTGCGGTCAAGGTCAACGACCTTTTCGAGCTGCACACCGTCTTCGGTAAAGCCGCATTCTCTTGCTTCGGCAGAGCCGATGTTGATAGTGTAGCTTGTGATATGACCGTGGTTTCCGCGCTTAGGGGACAATTTGATTGGTTTTACTGTCATCTTAGACATCCTTTCTTGCGAGAATTATGATTGCGCACACGCCGCATATTGCTGCAAAAACGCTGATGATAATGCCAGGTATGTAACTGACGAATCTCGATATGCACCAAAGCGACATGCTTGCGACGATGAAAATGATTGCAATAACAGTACTTGATTTTTTCATAATTTCTGCATATAATAAGAGCGGAATGTTGAGCGAGATTTTCACTCGCCCACGCCATGTGGGTTTTCCTTCTTTTTTGCAGGTTTTGATAAGTTCAATTATAATAGATAATATCCTGCAAATTGAAGTGATCAACTCATAAGTTGACATATGCATTACTCCTTTCATGGGGACTCGCGGGATTCGCTAGATGCTACTAGTTGTGCTCGCTGTACCCCTATTATAGCGTAGAGTAACGCTATGTTTACCAAAAAAATTAAAAAAATTTTTTATTTTTTTACACCCGAAAGGGTGTTTTTTTATTTCAAGTTATTAGGAGGTGAACCCATGACTGACAAGCAAAGGCGGTTTGCAGATGAGTACATCATCGACTGCAACGCGACAAGAGCATACAAGGCGGCTTATCCACGGATAAAATCGGATGATGCTGCGAGAGCCAATGCGTCAAGGCTGCTAACAAATGCTAATGTTAAAGCCTACATCGAAGCAAAACTTGATGAGCTGAGCTCGAAAAAGATAGCCGACGCGCAGGAGGTCATGGAGTACCTCACCGCCGTGATGCGCGGAGACAGCACGGCGAGCGTCGTAGTTGTGGAAGGTCAAGGCGACGGCTGCAGTGCGGCAAAGGTGCTGGATAAGCCGCCGGACGAAAAAGAGCGCCTGAAGGCTGCGGAGCTGCTTGGCAAGCGTTTCAGCCTGTTTAAGGATGGAATTGAAGTTTCCGTCAACGCGCCGCAGATTATCGACGATATAGGGGGCGGCTAACATGGCCGTCAGGCTTACTGACATAATCGCGCCGTCGTTTTATGAAGTGCATCGCGATGTGTGTGCCGAGCAGCATACGCATTATGTGCTTAAAGGCGGGCGCGGAAGCACAAAGAGCAGCTATATATCGCTTGAGATTGTCTGCGGCATCATTAAAAACCCTGACGCGCACGCGATCGTGTTCCGCAAGATTGCAGACACGCTGCGGGACAGCGTTTTTGCACAAATGCTGTGGGCTATTGATAAACTGGGCGTGTCGCAGTATTTTAAAGCGACGGTTAGTCCGATGAAAATCACATATCTGCCGAGCGGGCAAACGATTATGTTTCGAGGTCTTGACGATCCGATGAAAGTCAAGTCCATAAAAATCCCGTTCGGCTATTTTCGTTATATCTGGTTCGAGGAATGGAATCAGTTTTCCGGGATGCGGGAAACCGATAATGTGCTGCAGTCGGTCATGCGCGGCGGCAGTAAATTCGATGTTTTTTATTCGTACAATCCCCCTGAGTCGCTGCGGGCGTGGGTGAATGATGAGGTGCGCGTAGAGCGCGCCGACCGCCTGGTACATCACAGCACATATTTGACTGTGCCGCAGGACTGGATAGGCGCGCCGCTGCTGTTGGAGGCGGAGCACCTAAAACAGCACTCGCCGGAACGATATAGGCACGAGTTCCTCGGGGAAGTCATCGGCACGGGCGGCGAGGTATTCCGGAACATCAGTATCCGACCCATCAGCAATGAAGAGATTGCGCGGTTTGACCGTATCAGGCGCGGCATAGACTGGGGCTATGCGGTTGACCCGTTTGTTTTTATATCGTGCAACTATGACAAGCCGCGCAGGCGGCTGTACATATACGACGAGATATACGCGGCGGGCATGAGCAACAGACTTGCCGCCGACCGTATAAAATCTCGTGGAGTTGCCGGCGAAATTATCGCAGACTCCGCTGAACCGAAGTCTATAGCGGATATGTATGAATACGGCCTGAGAGTCAGAGGCGCACGCAAGGGTCCGGACAGCGTGAAGCACGGCATAGAATGGCTGCGCGACCTCGACGAAATAATAATAGATCCCGCCCGCTGTCCAAACGCGGCGCGGGAATTTTCATCGTATGAGCTCGAACGGGATAAGGACGGCAATTATAAGGCGAACTATCCCGATAGAGACAACCACACGATTGACGCCACGCGCTACGCCACAGAGAACGACCAGCAGAATGTGAGGGTAACTTAATGATTAACAATATGGACTTGATAAGAGAAAAGCTCGCGTATCACCATACGGCTACGGACGATGAGATTATCAAAACCGTGCTTAAAAATGCGCGGGAAGACCCGGATTATCTGGCGGCATGCGAGGGACTCCGGTATTATCGCGGTATGCAGGACATTCTGCAGAAAGATTTCCGCGAGACGGTCGTCTACGAAGAAGACGAAAACAGCCCGGCGGGCATAAAGCGCGGCGGCGTTAAGATAATCAACGAAAACAATTCGAATCACCACAATGTGCATAATTTCCATGCGCTGATGGTCGACCAGAAGGTCGCGTACATCCTCGGCAAGCCGCTTTCCGTCTCTGTCGAGGGCGCAAATGACGGAGCGGGCGGTGCAGATGAAAGTCTGAAAGCTTTTGAGGACGCTGTCACCGCAGTGACCTCCGACGAGGCTTTTGTGGACATGCTCCCTGACCTCGCGACAAATGCGTCAAATTGTATCGTCGGATGGCTGCATGTCTATTACTCGGCAGCCGGCAAGCTTTGTTTTGTTGTTATCCCGACGACGGAATGTATTGCCTGCCGCGATATGAGCTATCAGCAGGTGATTACCGACTTTTTCCGCCATTATAAAATAACCGTCGTGCAAAACGGTACAGAGACGGAGCGGGAGCGGGTAGAGTGGTGGACTGCGACAGGGGTAAAACGCTATGTCGAAAACGATGCCGGAGAGTTCGTGCTCGAAAGCAACAGCCCACACTGGTACAACGAGCAGATAATCAACGACGAGCGCGTTTCGGTTGAAGCGCGGTCTTGGGGGAGAATCCCGTTTGTTCCGCTTTATAACAACTCTGCGCATCAGACCGACCTTTCGCGAATCAAAGGTCTGCTTGACGCATATAACCTGATATCTTCTGCGTCGACGAATAATCAGATAGATCTCGTCGAGCTCTATTGGATGATACAAGGATACGGCGGCGAGACCGCAAAAGCGATACAGCAGAAGCTGCAGATAAATAAGGCGGTGTCAATAAGCGATCCATCCGGCAAGATAAGTGCCGAGCAGGTCACACTTAATGTCACCGAGCGCCTCGCCTGGCTCGATATGCTGCGCCGGGACATATATCATATCGGACGCGGCATTGATATGAACGATGAAAAGCTCGGCAGCGCGCCGTCAGGCGTCAGTCTGAAATTCCGCTACACCCTGCTTGACCTCAAGGCTGACCCGCTTGTCTCGAAGTTAAAGGTCATGCTGAAAGAGCTGTCATGGTTTATTACGCAGGATATCAACCTGAAGAACGGTACCGACTATGACTATACGCTTATCAAATACGATGTCCACAAGTCGATGATAGTCAATGACGCGGAGACGGTGGATATAATCCAGAAGTCGCAGGGGCTTGTGCCCGATAAGATGCTTTTAGCAAAGCACCCGTTTGTTGATGATGTCGCGCAGGCGTATGAAGAGCTGCAGAAGCAGCGCGAGGAAAACGCAAAGATGTTTATCGGCGACGATGACGACAAGGACGATTCCGAAAAGGATGATGAATAATGCGCTCTGATCTCTATTGGGAGGAGCGGGCACTGCAGCGCGAGGAATATGCCCGACGTGCCTCGACACGGGTTATAAAGACAAAAACCGTCAAGTTATACGCCAAGGCGCAGAAAGACCTCGACGCCCGCATAAACCGGATATTTTCGCGTTATGCGGTAAACAGTGAATTGACGCCGGAAGAAGCTCGTCGGATGTTGAACACCAAAGAAGCGGAAGCGGAATTGGAAGCACTGCGCAAAGAGCTCAATAACATAAAAGACCCGGTCATAAAGAGAAAAGCACTTGCTCGTCTCAATGCGCCGGCATACGCCGCGAGGATAAACCGCCTTGAGGCTTTGAAAGCCAATATCGAGACGGAAACGGCATTGCTTGCTGACCGGGAGAAGCGGGAACTCAAGCGGCTGCTTGAAGACGTGAGCGGGGATACATACTATCGCAGCATATATGACACGCAGATCGGCACGGGATTAGGCTTTGAGTTCTCAGCTCTGCCGAAGGGCGCCGTAAACACCATAGTAAATGACCGATGGAAAGGCGCGAATTTTTCCGACCGTATCTGGCAGAACACATCCGCGCTTGCCAACAGCGCATACGGTATTGTGGCGCGTGGAATTATGACGGGAGCGGGTCCGCAGGTAATGGCGCGCCAGCTCGCCGACGCTATGCAGTCCGGAATGTACAGCTCGATGCGGCTGATACGCACCGAGACGAACCGTGTGCACAACGCCGCTGAAAAAGCGGCATACGAAGAGGAAGGCATAACGGAATACAGATTCCTCGCCACCCTTGACGGGCGCACATGTGAAGTGTGTGGAGCTTTGGACGGTAAGACTTTTCCGGTCTCCGAAGCGAAAGAGGGCATAAACTATCCGCCGCTCCATCCGAATGACCGTTGTACTACGACGGCAGTCATAGAGGGACAAAACCGAGCCGAACTCAAACGCCGGGCATTGGATCCCGAGACCGGGAAAACCGTGCTTATTCCGGCGGAAACGACATATGAAGAGTGGCTTGCGGATAATATAAATCCTCTTACCGGGAAGCTTAAATATTACCCGCCCAAGACTTTGACGCAGGTGTCCTCCTACAACAGAGACCAGTTCGAGCGATATTCGGCAGTCTTGAAAGAAAATGTGCCGGATTCTCTTGATGAATTCTTAAAAATAAAGTATAATGATTCTGAAAAGTGGAAGACGCTTAAAAGGCAATACCGCTTTGTGAATCAATACAAGATAGATTCAGGCAATTTCTCTACTGATGAAATCTTGCGGTTTGATAAAAAGGTTATTTATGAAAAAAGACTCCAATTCACGAGCAAATACAAAAAAAGCGGAAATATTGCCGGAGCATATATCGATGATGATGTCGATAATATGTATTACGCTCACAGCATGATTTCCGAAATATCAGAGGCAAAAGGATATAAGGGAACCAACGAAGTTGTCTTATTAAAAGAGAATAGACGGTTTACATATATAAATGTTCTAAAAGAAAATGGGGAAATTCGTAATAAAACTTATCATGATACAGAAGCAAAGCTTTTTGAACATTTTGCAGATTTATATGAAGAAAAGCCTTTCAAAAAAATCTGTATGCTTTCTGAACGGGGAATGTGTGACAGTTGTAAGGGCGTAATGCAGCAGTTTAAAGATCTTCATCCTGATGTTGAAATAAATGTTGTTTCTAATAAAAGGGTTGAAGGTGATGTCTGGAAAAGGAGGATGAAAACGAAAAAATGACTTGTGATATCAGTTATTCGGATGCGCGCGAAATGTTACAAACCTATAATGATTCGGAAGATGACACCGGGGAAGTGTTGGAACATTCATATTTGTTTCAATTTGACGAATCTATTCTTACTGAGGCCGAACGGCTTAATGTTGTGCTCCCACTGATAAAATGGGAAGTGGACAACGACGACCTCACAGAAGCTATGAGTGATGAGCTCTATCTCTACTATGAGGATTTGCTCAAAGGTCGCCTCGACGGAATACTGGACGAGGAAGAAGCCCCGATTATCATAAAAGACCTCACCGAGAGCTATATAAAAGCTTTCGGAAAAGATACTCTTGACGAAGAGGATCAATAATAAATAACAAGCCGCCAAGCGAAAGCGAGGCGGTTTTGTCATATCACAACATAATAATTACAGCGTTTTGCAGTCAAATGCAAAGCGCTGTTTTTATATCCAAATTTATCCGCCACCCGGAGCAAAATGGTGTCGCGCAATATTGGGACTGGCCAAGTAAAAAGGGAGCGCGGGAAAGGACAGACATGGACTGGCTTAAAGACATTTTAGGCGACGCACACACCGAGGACATCGACATGAAGATAGCAAGCTATATCGGCAAGAACTTTGTTTCAAAAGCAGATTTTCGCGCCGAGTCCGACAAGGTCAAGAACCTTGAGGGTCAGATAGCAGAGCGGGACGGTCAGCTTGAAGAGCTCAAAAAGGTTGATACCGCCGGGCTGCAGGCAACGATTACACAGCTGCAGAACGAGAACAAGCAGGCTAAGGCTAAGTATGACAGCGATATCGCCGCCATGAAGCTTGACTCCGCTATCGATGCCGCTATTACAGCCGCCAAGGGCAAGAACGCAAGAGCGATAAAAGCTTTGATAACGCCCGGCAGCGTGAAGCTCGACAAAGACGGCAAGCTCGAGGGCTTTGACGATCAGCTTAAAGCAATCAGAGAAAGCGACGCCTATCTCTTTGACAAAGTCGAAACCAGACAGAGGGGCGGAGACCCCGACCACGGAGGCGGAGACCCCGAACCGGGCGAAGCCCCCGAAAACTATGCCGATTATGTAAATTGGCGCAAAAATCAGTAAAAACGGAGGATTTAACAAATGTCAAACAAATTTCTGACTCCTCAGATAGTCGCGAACGAGGCTCTTATGGTGCTCGAGAACAATCTCGTTGCTGCCGACCTTGTCCATAAGGACTATTCCAAGGAGTTCGCGCACGTCGGTGATACCATCACCATCCGCAAGCCCGCGAAGTTTTCCGCGAAGAACTTCGTCGGCGAGACCGTAGATCAGAACGTGAACGAGGGCAGTGTCAAGGTGACCCTTGACCATTTCCGCGATGTCACCGTTCCGGTCACTTCCAAGGAAATGACCCTCGACATCAAGTCATTTTCTGAGCAGATCATCTCTCCCGCGGTGCAGGCCATATCCCAGGCTATAGACAGCGATATTATTGCTGAGGGCATCGCGAATGCCGGCAACACCGTGAGCGGCACCGCGAACGCGACCGACCTCAAGGACATTGCCAACATTGCCAAGGCGTTTGACCTCAAGGGCGTGCCGATACAGCAGCGCAGACTGCTCGTCAACCCGACGCACAAGTATCGCTATCTGACCACGGAGAACCTCTCAAAGGTCGCATACGCGGGCAACTCCGACGCCCTGCGTTCGGCGGAGCTCGGCTCTATTTATGGTCTTGACACCTATATGTCGCAGAATGCCCCCGATACCCTCGCGGCAACTGCGGGTACTGCGACCGCTGCAAAGGTCTCCTGCACCGCCGGCGAGACTAAGGTCGCACTCTCGGATGTCACTGCGACGACCGGCACCTTTAAAAAGGGCGACGGCTTTATCCTCGACGGCTATCTTTACAGATTTGCCGCCGATGCAACTGCCGCAAGCGGCGCGGTCGCCGAGGTCGCGATAGATCAGCCTATCCACCGCACTATTGCCTCGGACGCGGCAGTCAAGGTGTATCTCGTCAAAACGACCCACTCCCTCGCGTTCCACCGCAACGGCCTTGCACTCGTCACCCGTCAGCTTGAGCTGCCTATGGGCGCGAATAATGCGGCTATTGCATCGAGCAGGAACGGTCTTGCTATCAGAGTCGTATATGATTACGACATCAAGCACAAGACCGACCGCGTCAGCTTTGATATCCTGTACGGCGTCAAGACCCTTGACAGCGACATGACCGCAAGGCTGGTGGGCTGATATGACGGAGCAGAACAAGGCCGACCTCATAGCCCGGATGCGCGTGATGTTGGGTAAGGAAATGTCGCTGCCGGCTGCCCGGTATCTGCTGGATAGCGTCGAGTCCAAGGTATTGCGATATACCAAGCGGCGTGAGCTTGTCCCCGGTCTTGATCTGCTTGTGGCAGAGATAGCCGCGCAGCGTTACCGCACGCAGCAGCCGGGCTCTACCGATGCGGCTCAGACTGTTGCGAGCATAACGGACGGCGACCAGAGCGTGAGCTTTAAGCACAGCGACTCAGACCTCGCCACAACGGCGGAACTGAGCGACAGCGAAAAGGTGATGCTCAACGAGTGGAGGAGGCTTTTCTGGTGAAGATCCCTGACGCCTTCAAACGCGCACAGCGCGCCGTATTTCAAGACAAAGCAGTCGAGCACTATAAAGCCGTCAAACAGACGGGAACGCTCGGCAGCGAAACAGTGAAGCCCGCAGAAACACTTGCGGGCTCTTTTACTGTCAACTTCCGACTCGTTACCGACGCTATGCAGGCGCAGGAATGGGGGCTGCAGTGCAACAAAGACGCCACCTTTTCAACATCCGATACGCTCGCTGTCGAGAAGGGCGACTATGTGAAATACGGTGGTGCTTATTACCGAATCACCGAGATCCAGCCGCACGACAGCCACACGCTGTATCTTTGCAAGGCGGTGAGCCGATGAGCATTGAGGTTAAGGGTCTCGGCGAGCTGGCGAAAAAGCTCGCGAAGCTCGGCGGCGCCGATACCGCCATTTCAAACGGCACGCGCGAGGCGGCGCGAATAGTCAACAACAGCGCAAAAGAGTTGTGTCCAGTAGATAACGGCAATTTGCGCGCGTCGCTGCATACCGACTACAAGCGCGAGGGTAGCAAGCATATCGGCAGCGTATTGACCAATGTTGAATACGCCGCCTATGTGGAATTCGGCACGGGTCCTAAAGGTAACGGCACATATCCTTATGAGCTCCCGGGCGGGATCCATTACAAGGCGGACAAGTGGCGCGGCAAAATTCCTGATGTCGGCTGGCGAATGATAAGCGGACAAAAGGCGCAGCCGTATCTTTATCCTGCGCTTATAAACAATCGCGAGGCAATACTCGAGTGCTATAAGCGCGCGATACAGCAGGAAATAAATCGTAAAGGCGGTCAGAAAAATGGTTGATATCGAACAGGTGACTTATGATGTGCTTTCACTCGCTGTACCGGGCGTGAAATGGTCTGCGGAATATCCGCAGAGTTTTGAACGGCACGGTTTGATAAAGCAGATGGATAACTCCGTTAAAATGCCATCCTCTTCGCGTCCGGACCACTTTTCCCGGATCGCCGTGCAGATTCAGGTGTGGATGGCTACGCCGGAGGGCAGAAACGAGGTCGAGAGACAGGTTGACGATGCAATGCTCCGCCTCGGTCTGCTTCGCGGCAGTCCTAACCACCTTGAGGACGAACAGCAGGACGGTACGGTGTTATACCGCACCGTCCTGCTTTATAACGGAGTCTACGACAACAACACGAAGCGGTTTTACCGCAGTTAATAAGGAGGTAAGTACAAATGGAAGATTATCAGACTTCTATAGGCGTGATTCTGAAAATGGGCGCGAGCGCAGAAGCGGCAGCTGAAGTTCCCGGCCTGCTTGATTTTCCCGATATGCTCGGCGAATCGGACAAAATCGACGTGACCACGATGAAGAATACGCAGAGAATGTATAAGCCCGGGCTTTCCGACCCCGGGGATATGGCGTTTACTTTCGGCTATGAGGGGATGAAGACCGGCACGAACTGGGCGACCCTCAAGGGAGCTAAGGATGCAGACAAGACCTTTATTCTGCTGTTCCCGGACGGTTCCGGTTTCACATGGACAGGCAGAGTGTCACTTTCGATGCCCGGAAAGGGCATCGCAGAGGCGCTGACCTTTACTGCAAAAATCACTCCATCGTCGGATATAGAGGAATATACCTCGTCCGGCGGCTAAAGAACACATCGGCGGGGGAAACTCCGCCGAAAATTTAAAATAAGGAGACAACAACTATGCTTACTGCGTGTAATGCACCTTTTTATAGATTGACCGCCGGCGAGAAGGAGTACAAGCTCAAGCTTACGACGGCGACAAAAATCGAAGTGGAAGACCGTATAGGCTGCAGCCTGCTTGAAGCTCTTGACAAGCTGGCATACACCAAGGTCTTTGCAGTGACCCTCTGGGGCGCGCTGCAGAAATACCAGGCGAATATGACGCTCCCCAAGACATATGAGCTCATCGATGCGCTTGAAGCCGAGGGCTTTACCCTCGAGGACAGAGCGGACACATTCCTCGGCATTATGAAGGTGTCCGGTTTTTTTACACCGGAACAGATAGCGGACATGGAGCGGGAGGACGAGGAGCAGGAGATAGAGTAATCTTCTCCTCAGCGACCGAGTGGGTCGCGGATCTCAAACCTCGCGCTTTTGCGGTCGGGATAACCCCGGACGAATTCTGGAGCATGTCGGCCGGAGAGGTTGAGGACCTTATATCCGCAAGGCAAAAGGCGGAAAATGAGCGGCGTAAATGGCAGTTACAGCTGATATGGAATCTCGGGCAGCTTGATTCTTTCGCGTTTAACGACCCGAAAAAATATCCTACGCTTGAAAAGGCGTTCCCGTCAGCTTTCGGCATGCAGCAAACCGGGTGGATGGTAATCAAAGCTCGGATGTCCGCTTATGCCAAATCAAAAAACGCCGCAAGGCACAGGGCAGGTGAAAAAAATGACAGTTGAAGAACTGCAAGTGCTGATTACAGCAAACACCAAGGACTTTAACGCCAAGATTGATAAGGCGAATAAGAGGCTGGGGTCGCTTGAACAGCAGGCAACACGCACGGGAGCGGGTGTCGGAAAGCTTTTTACAGGCATAAAAACTACCGCTGCCGTTGCGGTCATACGGGAAGTAGTAAGCGAGGTCAAGAAGTTGACGGACGCATACGCGGAAAACGAAGTCGCGCAGATGGGCTTGTCGAGCATATTGACCGCGCAGGGAAAAGACCTGAACGCCGCGAAAGCGTGGCTTAAATCGTATACCAAAGACGGCCTTATCCCGATGATGGACGCTTACACCGCGTATAAGAGCCTCGCGGCGGCAGGGTATTCCGACGAGCAGACACAGTCCATACTGACTAACCTGAAAGACTCGGCAGCGTTTAACCGTCAGGGCAGTATGACGATGGGCGAAGCCATCAAGAGCGCGGCCGAAGGTATCAAAAACGAAAACAGCATTCTTGTCGACAACGCCGGCGTTACAAAAAACCTGTCCGTTATATGGGATGAATATGCGGCATCGATAGGCAAGACTGCAGCAACGCTGACCGACGCAGAAAAGCGCATAGCCACGACACAGGGCATCATGCGGGAGACGGCATTCCAGACTGGGGATGCTGCGAAATATTCGAACACCCTCGCAGGAGCGCAGGCCGCTTTGAAAGCTCAGACAAAAATGTTGTCGAGCGCGCTCGGGTCAATGTTTGCGCCGGCTTTGCAGCAGTGTATTCCGCAGGTCACGGCGTTGCTTGAAAGATTGACTGCCCTCGCCGAAAAAGCCGGGCAAGTTATGGCTATATTGTTCGGCACGTCGAGTGCAACGAGTCAGACATCATCAAACACATCTAAACTTGCCAACAGCACACAGCAAGTGTCCACAAACCTCGGCAGCGCGGCGAAAAAGGCAAAGGATTATAAGAACGCTTTGCTCGGCATCGATGAAATCAATCGTCTCGGAACGCCGGACACCGGATCTGATAGCGGCAGCGGCGGCGGAAGCAGCACAACGGTATCGAGCGGAGGAAACAATTTTAAGAGCCCATTTTCCAACGCTGACAGCGTTATTGACCCGAAGCTTGCAGAGCGCGCGGAGGAGCTGAAGCAGAAGCTTGAAAAAGTGAAATCCACAGTCTCTGCACTTGAGCCGGTGATAAAGGGAGTTGCAGCCGGCGCGACCGCCGCTTTCGGCGTAAAGGTTCTGAGTAAGTGGTACTCCGGCGCAAAAGGCGTGTGGAATAGCTTTAAGGGGCTGAGAGTTGTCTCTACTTTTACCGAGAGTTTTTCTTGGATAAAGGAGACCGGAGGAAGCACAGCGCAGGCGTTAGGTTATGGATGGAAGAAAGCTGCGGGTGCTGCCAAAGACAGTTTGAAGCAGTTCCGAGCGGGTTTGTCGGCAACTCAAAAAGCCATGATAGGCGCGGCAGGATTCGCGGCATCGCTGGCGATGGCAAAATCTGCTTTTAAGGCATTCGGCGCGGGCGCAGAAGACGCCAAAGCCAAACTGGCGGTTATGGCAGTAGGACTTACTGCCGTTGCAGTGGCTATGTATGCGGCGTTGGGTCCGGCCGGACTGGTCGTCGCGGCAATTGGTGCAATCACGGGAGCTATCATAGGTTTTGAACAGGGCGCAGATGAGCTTGCAGAAAAGACCTACCAATCCTCCGACGCCTATAAGGTGTTGTCAGAAAACATCGCATCCTCTGAGGCAATCATCCAAAGAACAAAGGAAAATATGGATGGTCTTAATCAGAAGATAGAGGGATTGAACACCGTCAGTGCGGAGTACGGTGCAGTTAAAATGCTCACCGACGAGATATATCAGCTGAGCGAAAAGTCAAATAAGTCCGCCTATGAAATGGACTTGATGCGCGTCAAGGTCGACACTCTGAATGCTATGAATATCGACGGATTGCATTTGAGTATCGACGAGACCAAAGGCGTAGTTGTGGAGACTAAGGACTCAATTTACGGGGTCATAGAGGCTTTGAAGAAACAGGCCGAAATGGCTGCAATACAAGACATTCTGACTGAGTCATACAAAGCCTTTTATCAAGCAACAATTGACAACAAGACGGCGACTGACAATTACAAGGTTGCGTCAGATAGGCTTGCCGAGGCACAAAATAAGCTAAACGAAAAGGCGGCAGAACTTGACAAGAAAAATCAGGGCGTATCAGGTGGCTTTCGTGATGTCGCGAACTGGATATCGCAAAAGCTTAGTCCGGAATATCGAACTCTTAAAAAAGAAGTCGAACATGCCGAAGACGCTTTGGAACAGTCACGCAAGGCTATTAAGAACACGTCTGCTGCAATGGATGACGCAAGCAAAAAGACGAAGTATTATTCGGATCAGCTCGTCAAGCTTAAAAATAACATCAACAATATAAACGGTGTAAGCTGCGATGTGACAGTAAAAACCCGATCTACCGGGGCACAGCAGTATGCATCCGGCGGATATCCTGATACCGGACAACTCTTTATTGCTCGAGAGAGCGGCCCCGAGATGGTTGGACAAATCGGAGGCAGGACGGCAGTTGCCAACAACAGCCAAATTGTGGACGGTGTTTCTTCGGGTGTTGAGCGCGGTGTTGAAAGAGCTATGGAACGAAGCAATGGCGGAACCGTAACGATTGTCGTTATGAACGAGCGCGGTGATATTGTAAACGAGCTTAGAAATGTCAACATGCGTGCCGGTAAAGTAATCATTCCGATAAACGAATAAAAGCCCTCTCAATCGAGAGGGCTTTTCCTTTGTAATATTGCGTCAGTCCACTTTTTCACCAAGTGCTCTGGAAATCTGCAAATATTGTCCGTCTTGGACAGTGATATATGCATTGTTGCTGAAGTTATCGTTAGCAACGATATTATCGCCGTAATTGTACGAACTCGACAGCACGGCGTAATAACCGTCGTTTCCCGCCTCAGTGGCAACGAGCTTGTACTCTCCGGCGGGAATATCCTTTCCAATCTTATAAACCCCTTCGAGCACGGCGGAACTGTTGAAGTGCATGTCCGGAGCTTTTTCCGAGGGACACATTTCTGCCCGTGTAATTTCTATGTATTCGCCGTCCTTGACAGTGGCATAAACCCAAGTGTCAAAGTTTTCGTTAAAAATAATCGAATCTCCGGAACTGTCGGACGACACACAGAAATATCCTGAATAATCTTTTTCTGTGGCGATTATCCAGTATTCTCCGGCGGGAATGTCTTTTCCAACCTTGTACATTCCCTCGCCGTAATGGTCATTCGGCAAATCTACTTTGCTGATATTATCTGGAGTAGTGGGGGAGTTGGTGGTTGTAGAATTGCCGCATCCACAGAGCCCAATCAGCATAATACCTGCGATAAGTAAAGCAATAAATTTTTTCATCAGAATTTCTCCCTTTTCTTTTTAATCTATCATATTTCATTTTTTATGTCAAGAAAGAAGGTGAACAGCAGTGGCAACCGCTTTTAATCCCGGCGACAATCCGATAGCTACCGTGGACGGCGTAACTATGCCGGTATATCCGGACTCGGAGGACGGATATAAATGGGAGCTTGAGGACGCTTCGGCTAGCGACGCAGGGCGTACCGAAGATGTCGTCATGCATAAAAAACGTATAGGGCAGACCGATGCGGTAACGCTTAAATTTTCCGGGCTGTCCATAGCGAACGCGAGCAAGATTCTGAAAATGTTCAATCCGGAGTATATAACGGTCAAATACTTAAATATGCTCGAGGGCGGATATGTAACAAAAGAGTTTTATGTCGGCAACAGAAGTGCGCCGCTGTACAACAGCAGTCTGAATGTTGTTGACAATGTGACCTTTAAAATCGTGGCGCGAAAGGGGTGATGTTATGTATCCAATAACTTCTGCCGGGCTTGCTGCTCTGCGAGAGGATGTGGTGCAGTCCGTCAATATCCTCTGTACGCCTACCAAGGGCACGGCATTTAATATCACCGACAAAGACATCATCGGCGCGGTAACGGTGGACTGGTCAAGTGTCACGGGCGGCAAGCTTGATTTGGGCTCGGCGTGTATGTCAGAGCTGAGTTTTACTCTTGAGAATACCGACGGCGCGTTTGACGACAAGGTGTTCGAGGGCGCACAGCTGTATGTCACTACGAGCTTTCCCGCAGGCTCGACAAAGGAGACAGTACCTATCGGCTATTACACGGTGGACAGCCCTCCGCGCAAGCTCAGAAGCATCAAAATAACGGCTTATGACCGCATGGCGAAGTTTAACCGAGCCTATGATACTGAGCTTGTCTATCCTGCAACGCTGTATCAGATAGTCGCCGATGCCTGCACAAAGTGCGGGGTGTCGCAGAAGCTTCCGACGAACACTTTGCATCGGGGTGTATCGATACCAAAACGCCCGGAGGCGGACAACCTGACCTATCGTCAGGTGCTTGTCTGGGCTGCGGAGCTTATGGGCGTGAGCTTGTATATCGACTATGACGGCAAGCTGACAGGCGGGTGGTATGCGACAAACGCCAAGCACACGGTTATAAAAGCTTCAGATCGTTTTACTTCCGGCAATACCAATTTTGCCGAAAATAACATCGTGTTTTCCGGTGTGCGCATCGTCGGAAACGACGAGAACAAGACCGAATACCTCGCGGGCACAAAGGACTATGCCTTTAATATCGAGGGCAATCTTCTTGCGCAGAGTGATATGAATCTCAGCACACTGGCAACGGAGCTTAAAACCGCACGGTGCAGTCTTACATACACTCCGATGTCCTGCACTACACACTCTTTCCCGCACCTCAGACCGCTCGATGTGATGAACTTTGAGACGGCTCAGGGGACGAAGAAAGTCGTGTTGACAAATGTCAAGTGGCAGTCACAGAACCGCTGCACTAAGCTCGAGGGCAAGGGCGAAACGGCAACGCAGTCGGGATATGCCACAATGGGCGCGTTTACACCGAAGCAGCAGGCGGTACTCGAGCAGACCCGCGCACAGCAGGCGGCGCAAATCAACGACTACGAACAGGCGACACTCGCGCTGAACGAGACCATCGCGAACAGCATGGGCCTATATGTCACGCGTAAAGCGGACAGCAGCGGCGCGGTAATTACTTATTACCACGACAAGCCTACGCTTGAGGGGAGCAACACCATCTACTGCCGCAACGCCGGTGGTTATGCCTGGACTAATAACGGTTGGAACAACGGATCCCCGAACTGGGAGTACGGTGTATCAAAAGACGGTGACGCGGTCATACGCAGCATCGCTGCGAACAAGATATCCGCAAGCTATATCACGACTGATATTCTTTCGTCGCCTACGGGAAAGTTTTCCTTTAACTTAGACACCGGCAAGATTATCGCGTCTGATGTTGACATTACGGGCGGCGATATAAACCTTGACGGCGGTAGCCTGTCGATAGAGAGCGATGCATTTAAAACCGACTTGTCGGGCGGATATCTGCAAATGTACTACGCCACAAATATGGCGACGGGTACAAATTACAATTATTTGACTGTTACTGACGCAATGGTGGACAACTACTATTACGCGACATTTGCGTCGCCGTTGCCAAGCATTGATGGGATAAACACAAAAGGCTTTAGATTCGGCGAAAGCGACGAGAACAAAACCGGAATAATACATTGGCAGACCGATTATGCGCTTATCGAAAAGGCAAGAGCGCGGTTTAGACAGTGTGTCGAGGTCAACGAGATAATGACTGTTGACAGTAACGGCGAAAGTATAGGTTTTATATCTCACGCCCCATTCAGGTCAACGGATATAAGTGTGGAAATAGGTGCGACAAACGAAGCAAAAGCGTTTATGCAGCTTGCTAATAACTCAAAAGGCACAATCCCGGCGCGAATCAACATCTACTCAAGCGGTAGCGGTGGAGCGGGCATGAGCCTTGAACTTAAATCCGGTGGCGGGTACACTGGACGACTGTTTGTTGACAACACCGGTTTGTATGCGGAGTTTAACGGCAACGGTATTTACAAAAAACTTGCGTAAGGAGGTAAGTCTAATATGATAAAAACTGAACTCGGAAAAAAACTCGGTACAGCCAGAGAAACGGCAAGGCAGCTTGAACAGGAGACAAAACAGCTGACGAGTCGACTGGAATATGTCCGTACCGAGCTTATCAAACAGCTCGGTAAAATAGAGATGCTCAATGAAATGTTGCAGGAAGAGGAGGCGGTAGACGATGCGGACAACCACGATAACGATTGATTATGCTCACCCGCGCGGTTATGACGTTGGATATCGAGCGGAGAACAACTTCACGGAGTTGTCGCTACCCGTTCCCGCCGAGCTCGAGGGCGCGGACAGCTACAGAGTCTACTTTGAGTCGACGGTCGGCGAGTATCTGCAAACCGGGCTGTTGACTCCTGTGGACGGCTATGTGGCGGTTAAAATTACAAGCGATGTTGTGCCCGAACCGGGCAACATGGCAGCGCAGCTTGTCGCCTTTGCGGACGGCGAGATAGTCGGCTATGCGCCTATGATAACAGGCTCTGCAAAGGTGTCAATCCCGGACGGCACAGAGCGGCTCTCGCACAGCCTCGCCGCCGAGATAGCTCTTAACACCGCCGCACGGCACGGCCATGATAACAAGTCGGTCATTGACCTGTTGACCGCCGATGATACCGGCACGCTGCTGTACGATGGCAAGGTTATAGGTGGCGGCGCATCCGACTTCATAATCAAAATGACGGTCACAAGCGACGACAATGGTAAGTATACGGTCACGTCTTGCAGCACAACAGTTGAGCAAATTGACGCAGCAGTTGCCGACGAAAAAAGAGTTGTTGTGATAGCCACTGATACAGACAACAATCTATCTTGGGATATACCTATTGTTCAAGGCTTTAACGGTAGCAACTATTATTTTGGCACATTTCTGCTTGGTCAAGCTATACTTTCATTTGTACAGAAGGTCGGAGAAAACCAAGCTAGATGGCAATTCATAGTTGGTCAAATCGGTGCGGATTTTATTAGTTATTCAAATGACGCATTACCGAACATGTCGACAGTCGGAGAGGCACTCGACGAGCTTGTAAAAAAGTCTGGGCATACTCACACTAATAAAGACGTTCTTGACAAGCTCTCCGATTCAAACGGAAAACTGCAATATAATGGTTCCGATATATCCGTCACAAAAAACGGCGTTATCTCCGCGCTCGGTTATACCCCGCAGGCAGTCTCGACAAAAGTCTCCACAGGCTCAAATATAGCCCTTGCCGACAACACCGAGTACCGGCTTGCCGATGTCACGACATTGACCTTAACCTACCCAACGGGCAACTTCGAGTGCTGGATACGCCTGAGCTTCGCGGCAAGCGGCGATATCACGGTTACTCTGCCTGCGGGCACCGGATATATCGGCACTGCGCCGGATTTTAAAAACGGCGAAACATGGGAACTCAGTTTCAAGGATAGGGTTCTTGCGGCGCAGAAGGTCGGTGAGGGCACTTGATAGGACGAAGAAAATTCTTTTCGCGTGCCGCGCGGCATATCGAAGG
>ERZ772821.384-NODE-384-length-37909-cov-3.633328_pt1 | contig 37909 bp, 42 predicted proteins | sample MGYA00580859_ERZ772821 | MGnify/ENA primary metagenome ERZ772821 (study PRJEB29015, sample SAMEA2737674) | human gut metagenome | biome: human gut; feature: human-associated habitat; material: faeces | place: China | collected 2012 ...
GGATGAAGCCATACCAGAATACGGCGGATACGGAAACTTCCACTGCTGTCTACACTGACTGTTGCGTTCAGAAAAATAACTGTCACTACGGCCAGGGCGATTCCCACACCTGCAATGATCAGAAATATTTTGGTATCCGGATGTGCCACGAAGATCAGTCCTGCTGTAATGCAGAAGATAATGATTGCTGTACTCAGGTTATCTGTACATACATAGGCGATAAGAGCCAGAAGCCCTCCCATTCCTGCCAGTACCATACAGGCTTTCAGAGTACGGACCTGCTTTCCCATATGAACGATCATATATGACAGACATACGATCACCGCGATCTTGGCTATCTCAGCAGGCTGGAACTGGATTGGCCCAAGTTTCAGCCATCTCTGTGCACCATTGGCAGCCTTTCCAAGAGGAGTTTTTACCAGTGCCATCAACCCCAGGGCTGCCACATACAAGAGCGCGGAAAAATGTTCCAGGATATGATAATCGATCCTCGAAATAAAGAGCGCCATCACAATGCATGCAATACTGATGGCCGCCTGCTTCTTAAAGAAATACATATCATCTCCATATCTCACTTCAGCCCTATAAGCGCTGGTGCTGTACAGCATGATCAGGCCGAAACAGATCAGAAGTACAATGATCGCCACCAGACTGTAATCATAATAATCCGTTTTTGTTTTCCTGGCGGATTTTGCTTTCGGCGCGGAAGCAGAATAAGAATGCTTCCGTGCTTGTGTTTTCTGCATTCAATCACCTGTCGCTTTCTAAAATGTTTTTTCCCATTATAGCAGAAACTTATTTCAGACGCAACACAGGAGAAGGGGTTTTATTTCCTTCTCCTGTGTTGTTGGATTCTGTGTACGACATCACACTTCGCGATCACAGAATTTATTATTCATCATCTGATACTTCAATAGGATCAGATTCGAAAATGAATTTTACATTTCCATCCATATCAGAAGATTTATCTGTAAACGTTGTATACAGAACATCATCAGACTGAATTGCTTCAAAACGATCCAGAACTTTCTGAAGATCTTTGTTTACTGTATCATCTAATTTCTTGATACCTTCTTTATAGAATTTCTTCTGGCCTTTATTCAGCTCTTTCGCACCATCGTTCAGTTCCTTGATACCATTTTTTACCTGGTCACTTCCATCGGAAAGCTGTTTGGTTCCATCAGAAAGTGATTTGGTTCCTGATACAAGGCTACTGGTTCCACTCTTTAAGCTCTTGGTTCCGCTTGCCAGTGTGCTGGTTCCACTTGCCAGTGTGCTGGTTCCACTTGCCAGTGTGCTGGCTCCGCTTGCCAGTGTGCTGGTTCCATCTGCCAGTGTCGCAGCTCCATCTGCCAGCTGGGATGCTCCGCTGTTTAAGGAGGAACTGTTTGCAGAAAGCTGGGATGCTCCGCTGTAAAGAACTCCGCTGTTGGAGGATAAAGTACTTACTCCGCTGGTAAGCTGTCCTGTTGCTTTACTGATCTGTGACATTCCGCTTGTCAGGCTCTTCTTCGCACTCTTCAGTGTCTTCGCTCCCTGAAGCAATGCATTGGCATTGGCATTCTTGTTGCCCTGAAGCTGTGTAATACCATCAGATATCTGCTTTCCTGCACTTTGAAGATCAGATGCACCCTGAATCAACTGTTCTGTATTTGCTTTTGCTAATGATCCATAACCACTCTGCAGTGTTGTATTAGCTTCTGTAAGCTGTTTGGAACCTGACTGAAGTGTTTCTACTCCCTGTAACATTGCCGGAAGCTTCTCTTCCAGTTCTTTAAACAGATCACTCATATCACCTACACCTTTGGCGATCTGGGTTCCTGCTGCTGACAGCTGGTCTCCTGTACCGGTCAGTACTGCATCATTGGCTGTCAGAACCTGTGCTCCGGAATTCAGCTGGTCTACTGCTGTTTTTACAGTCTGCATACCCTGGCTTAATGCTGCAAGCTGCTGCTGAAGTTGTTCCAGACTGCTGTCTACAGAATCAGCCTGTGTATCTGCTGTATCAGATGCAGCTCCTGCCGCGCTTCTCAAGCTGGCTGCTGCTGACTGAAGTGCAGAAGTATCCGGTGCGGAAACTGTGATTGTAGAAGTATCAATGGCAGAAGCACTTTCTTCTGCTGACTGTACTGCGCCAAGGGCACTGTTTACAGCCGCTTCCACTGCTGCAGCTGTCTCATCATCCATACTGCTGTAATCAATATTATATAATGCTGATTCAGCTGCCTCCAGCTGACTGCTTACAGCATTTACGCCAGCTTCTACAGAAGAAGCATCTACAGACACTTCTGAAGAATCGCTGATCCAGGATTCAATGGCATCTGCCTGGCTGTTCATGGTATCCGCACTGCTGTTTAACTGACTGGAAAGAGCTTCTGCCCCTTCTTTGGCAGCCTGTGTCTCAGAAGATCCCATCTGCTCTAACTGGCTCTGCAGCTCGCTTAAGCCGGAAGCAAGAGTTTCTACATTCTGTACATAACTTTTTACACCTTCTGCATAACTGGAAACACCATCTGTATAAGCTGTAATATTATCGCTAAAATCTTTGATCGTATCCGGATCGATCTTTGATGCAAGTGCTGTCATCTGGTCTGCAGCATCCTGGATTCCTTTTACTGCACTGTCAATACCCGGAACTATTTTTCCCATTCCTTCTACCAGGCTCTTGATACCGCCTACATACTGACTCACGCCTTCTGCAAGAGTATTGGCTCCTTTAATATAATCACTTACACCATCCGTCAGAGTAGTAGCACCATTTACATAATCCTGCACACCGCCTGCCAGCTGATTTCCACCTGACACATAAGCATTTACGCCATCGCTGAGGGTTTTCATTCCTGCTTCGTATTCAGTCATCTTTTTGTTCAGGGTATCTACTCCTGCTGTATACTGCTGAATTCCTGCTGAAAGAGTATCTGCTCCTGAAGTATAAGACTCAACTCCACTGCTGAGAGATTCTGCTCCTGATGCCAGTGACTGTGCACCGCTATTTACCTGCTGTGCTCCGCTGTTTACCTGCTGTGCTCCACTGTTTACCTGCTGCGCTCCACTGTCTAACTGTGTTGCGCCGTCATCCAGTGTCCTGACACCATCATCCAGTTCTTTGGCGCCATCTGTAAGTTCGCTGACACCTGAGCTTAAACTGCTGATACCATCCGAAAATTCTTTATATTTATCATTGAGAGTGCTGGTTCCTTTATACAGATCCTTGCTTCCATCTACCAGTTTCACTGCTGCATCTGTCAGATCTTTCATGGAATCCTTCAGATCATCCAGTCCGTCTACATTATCCAGGTCCAGGTTGTCCAGAAGATCTGTCATTGCAACGGTAAATGCAGAACTCATCTCACAGTCTGTTACATTAGCTTCCATTGTAAAGCCTTCCGGAATATTAATTTCATCTGCCAGATCAGAATCCAGATCCAAGCTGTCTTTCATTCCCGGCATTCCAAGGCCTACTACGATATTTCTGCTTCCATCAGAAATTACTTTACCATTATCTACCGTCACATTTGCGAAATTGTCTGTAGAAAGGATCATTCCTGTTACCATCACAAACGGAGAATAAATTTCTGCATTTTTACCATTTACTTTCTTAGTTGTCTTCGATGTATTGGTATAGGTAACTTCCATCTTAAGGTGTCCGGTCTTTCCTGCCAGATCATCCGGAGAAATTTCTTTTCCATCCAGATAATATTTAATGCTTACGGAAACAGGAAGTTCTTTATCTGTTTTTCCCTGATAATAAATATCTTTTCCGTCTGTACTCCAGGTCAGGTTGTCACCGTCCTGTGTAAAAGTTTCATCACCTTTTACATTCTTGATATCTGTCAGATCAGAGGTATCTTTGATCTCAGATTCTGAACTGTCTCCGGAATTCTTCAGCCAGTCAGATACTGTAACATCTGTTACATCTCCGGCTGCTGTTGTATTTACATAAACAGTCTCTTCTTTCTGAACACTATTATCGCTTGTTGAAGCAGCTGCCATTACAGTGCCTGCTCCGAGAACTACGGCCATTCCTGCTGCAAGTGATGCTGCAGCTGCTTTCTTTCTGTTTCTGTTCATAATAGATTACTCCTTTATATTCTCTCTTTACAACAATAAGCTTCTTTATATAATTCTCTTTCTTATTTCTTTTCTTCTGCTGTTTTCTTCTTGGCAAATCCAATAGATGTATGGCAGATAAGCGGGTCAAAGATCATAAACATTGCCGGCAGTACCAGAAGTACGACCAACGTACTGATAACTGCACCACGTGAAAGCAGGTTTGTGATACTTCCGATCATATCAACCTCTGTGTAAAGGCCAACACCAAAGGTTGCTGCGAAGAAACTGCATCCACTGATCACGATGGACTTCATGGAAGTCTTGTGTGCAATGGCAATGGATTCTTTCTTGCTCTTTCCAAGGCCTCGTTCTTTCTGATATCTGCTGGTCATCAGGATCGCATAGTCAACCGTTGCACCCAGCTGGATACATCCGATAACGATACTTGCTACGAATACCACTTCTTTTCCCTGATAATATGGAACAGACATATTGACGAAAATCGCAAACTCAATAACTGCAACCAGGATAAACGGAAGAGAAATTGATTTGAATACAATCATAATGATAACAAAGATCGCCAGGATAGAAACTGTATTTACTGTCTTTAAGTCGACATCTGTAACATCCTGTAAGTCCTTGGTCAAAGGTGCTTCACCGATTACCATGGATTCTGGACTGTAGCCTTTTACAATCTTCTGAATCTCATCGATCTGATTGTTTACCTCATCTGTCGCCGTCTTATATTCAGAACAGATAAATTCCATCTCATATTCATCGCTCTCTAGCATCTTCTTCAGATCACTTGGGATCATGGTATCCGGGAATGCTGCACCTACGAAGGAGTCCATTCCGAGTGCCCATTTCACACCGTCAACATTCTTGATCTGGTTGAGCATTTCTGTCTTCTCTTTTGATGTCAGTCCCTTCTTTAATAACACCATATGCACATTATTCATATTAAAGGTTTCCTGAAGTTTCGCGTTTGCCACGTTACTGTCCAGGGTAGAAGGAAGTGATTTATCAATATTATAGTAGTTTTTCAGGTTGTTGTTTCCGTGGATAGCCGGGAAAAGCATTACCAGGAAAATGATCAGCCATACTTTATAATGCTTTGTAATAAATTCTGATGCTTTATCAAAGCTTGGAAGCAGCGGTTTATGTTTTGTCTTCTCAATTGCTTTGTCAAAGGTAAGTACCAGAGCAGGAAGTAAAGTTACACAACAGATAACACCGATCACAACACCTTTTGCCATTACGATACCCATATCACGTCCAAGTGCAAAAGTCATAAAGCAAAGTGCGATAAATCCGGCAACTGTTGTAATGGAACTTCCGATTACAGATTTGAAAGTTGCATTGATGGCATGCGCCATAGCTCTCTCTTTGTCGCCTTCAAATCGTTTCTTGTTTTCCTCGTAACTGTTCAGCAGGAAAATGGAATAGTCCATGGTAACACCTAACTGAAGGACTGCTGTCAGTGCCTGAGTGATATAGGAAATCTGGCCAAGGAAAATATTACTTCCAAGGTTGTATAAAACTGCCACACCGATACACAGAAGGAACAGCACCGGAACTACCAGGGAGTCCATTGCAAGAAGCAGTACTACTAATGAGAGACAGGATGCAATGACAACGTAAATTGGCATCTCTTTCAGTGCGATCTGTTTAATATCTGTAACAATACCGGTCATTCCGCTGACGAAACAGTTCTCAGAAGTAATCTTACGGATCTCTGTTACCGCTTCCATGGAAGTTTCTGATGATGTTGTGTTGTCAAACAACGCGATCATCATTGTTGCATTCCCGTTAAAGAATGCTTCTCTTAAGTCTTTCGGGAGCATTTCTACAGGAACGGAAACATCCAAGACACTGTCATACCATAAAACTTTCTCTACATGATCTACTGCTTCTATTTTCTCTTTCAAAGTAGCTACATCCTTTAGTTCCATATCCTCCACGACTATCATGGAGAACGCTCCCATTCCGAACTGGTCTACCATGATATCCTGGCCCTTAACTGTTTCCAGGGTATCCGGCAGGTAGCTTAATACATCGTAATTGATTCTGGTTGCAGCCATACCGAGATAAGACGGAATCAGTAAAACGATTCCGATGATAATGATCAGTATTTTGTGTTTTGCAATCCACTTTCCTACCTTAATCATCTTTTTCTCCTTTTCTTTTTACTTATTGATACTGTTTAATCATTCTATGACCAACAGTCATTTTTTATCTCATGCATTGTTATATACCAAAAAAAAAAGATAGTCAATAAACATTAGGTGCCATTTGTCCAAAAAATCAGTTTGACTTTTAGTCATTTCTGATTAAAATAGGAAACAGATGAAGTAAAACCAGGAGGGGGTTTTATCATGAGTAAATTAGAAGTAAATAAGAAAAAGAAAAAAGATGCCCTTTTTCACACTGCCTTTGAGCTTTTTACCACAAAAGGGCTTACCAAAACCACAATTTCTGATATCGCTGATCAGGCAGGTGTTGCAAAAGGCACCTTTTATCTGTATTTTAAAGATAAATATGATATCCGGAACAAGCTTGTCTCCCATAAAACAGGGGAGCTCTTTTTCCATGCACATGAAGCACTGAGTCAGACTGAACTGACAGACTTTCAGGAACAGGTACATTTTATTGTAGATTATATACTCACTGAACTGGAGCAGAACCGTACGCTCCTGACTTTCATTTCCAAAAATCTCTCCTGGGGAATTTTTAAAGGTGCTTTCGAGGAAAAAATGCCAGATGAAGACTATCATTTCTATCAGTCTTACCTGGACATGCTTTCTCAGAATAAAACTTCCTACAGGAACCCTGAACTTCTGCTCTTTACCATCATCGAGCTAGTGGGATCCTCCTGTTACAGCTGCATTCTTTACCAGCAGCCTATTTCAATGGAGGAATACCGTCCTTATCTTCACAATGCCATTACCGCTATTATGAAAACCTTTGAGGAACAGTCCTGAGATATTACAGTTCTATGGTTTCCAGATCATCCGGAATCAGAAGATTTCCATTATAATATGGTTTCCCTTCTGCTGTATAAAGTTCCTTGCGTCTGGAAATATTTTTGTCCTCTGTGTGATAGAGGATCAGGTTCTCTGCTCCCAGTTTCTGTGCCAGTTCACAGGCATCTTTTACTGTGGAATGATGTTTCTCATAAGGCTTGAATTTATCTGCCTGGGAATACAGACAGAACGCCTCATGCAACAGCCAGGTACTGTTTACGGCATATTTTTCCTCGCATTCATTATAAGGTTCATCTCCACAGCAGGTCAGTTTCTTTCCATCTGCATATTCCATGCAGAATCCATACTGTTTCGCCTTGGTAGATCTGATATCAAAAAAGGTGGTTTTATGTCCGAGAATACTCTTCTCTTCTCCATCTTTCACTTCGATAAGATATGCCTTTTCTCCAATAAAAGCGGTTTCCTTCGGAGTAAGAAGCATTTCAGACATCTGCCTCAGAAGCCGGATCACCTCGTCATGTGCATAAATCCTGACCTCTTCATCAAACTGTCCTCTTGCCATTCCCTGACAGTACATTCTCAGCATCCAGATAATTCCCAGGAGATGATCTATATGCTTATGGGTAACAAAAATTGTATGAATGTCCTTCCAGCTGATACCTGCATCCTCCAGCTGTTTCAGGATCGTGCTTCCGCCGCCTCCGTCAACCAGAAAATATTCCTTCTCGTCTTCTTCATTTAATGTAAAACATGTATTATAACATTTCGTCACTTTTGCATTTCCTGTTCCCAGTATTGTAAGTTTCATCTGCGGTATCCTCCTGTATGGTTTTTCTGATATTTTCCCTGATGATTTCCAAGTATAGCATATTTTTTTCCTAAAAAAAACTGTTCTGTTTTGCAGTCTCCGCCGGATTATTGTTTATGGTTGCTGTTCATGTACCACAGTTCCGGCAGAGACCCCTTTCTTCCTATTTAGTGCTGCAGCCGCATTCCCTGCAAGATGCTGTACACGGATTATCAAAGGATGGATTAAAAGCATAGAAGTTCTTCGCATCCAGTTCTTCCTGAATGGACCGCAGTGCTTCACCAAATCTCTGGAAATGAACCACTTCCCTTGCGCGCAGGAATTTGATGGGATCTGCAATCTCCGGCATATCCCGCACTACCCGCAGAATATTATCATAAGTCGACCGGGCCTTCTGCTCTGCTGCCAGATTCTCGAACAAATCTGTAATCGGGTCTCCCTTGCTCTGGAACTGGCAGGCATTAAACGGAACCCCTCCTGCTGCCTGCGGCCATACTCCCACTGTATGATCAATATAATAAGGACCAAATCCAGATTTCTCGATTTCTTCCATGGACAGATCCCGGGTAAGCTGGTGAACGATGGTGGAGACCATTTCTAAGTGCGCCAGTTCTTCCGTCCCAATATCATTCAAAACCGCTGCCGCCATCCGGTTCGGCATGGTAAATCTTTGGGACAGATAGCGCATGGATGCGCTGATCTCACCATCCGGGCCACCGGATTGCAGTAACCTATAATATAATAAGAAGCAATGAAGTTGATACAATATCTTGTAAAACCGGGGTATTATTTGTACCCCGGTTGGTTATTTTATTCAGATCGCGATCAGGTCTTTCCAAGTCGCAGGGCCGCATACGCCGTCTACGGCAAGAACCTCTTTTCTGGATTCCTGGTAGGCTTTCAGGGCGTAGATAGTGTTGGCATCTGCGGTCCAGGTGAGTTTCAGGGCTTTGCCGGTTTTTCCCTTAAATCCTCTGGCTCTTAAAATCTCCTGAAGCAATAATACGTATGTGTTTTTGTCTCCTGCTTTTACGGTTTCTGGTGTGAACATATAGCTGCCTCCTGTTATGTTTTCTGTGGAAGATGTGACAAGTGAATAGTCTGGCGTACAGAATTTTGTTCCCGGGAGCTTGCTGTTATAGTAGCTCTTCTGGCAGACGCCACCGCCATTTGCGATAATACCGGATGCTCCGGATGTATTTCCTTCGATGGTCCAGAATCTGTCTCCGGAGACTTTTGTTACAAGGCCGGTGTGGGTAAAGGTATTTCCATTTTTGAAGATAACGATATCTCCAACTTTCGGATCCGCATTCTTCGTGAACAGATTCCCTAATGTGGGGCAGTATACATAGGGCCAGTGCTTTAAGAGTTTTTTTGCATTTTCCAGACCAAAGACTTTCATAAAGCACCAGGAAACAAATGCTGCACACCAGGGCTGTCCCTGATAGTCTGGTTTAATGTCCCGCCAGTATTTTGTATAATTGTTTGAGCCTGCATTTGCAGTCTTGCTGTCTAACTGGCTGTTGCTTTTCTTTTCCAGGTACCCGATCTCTTCCTCTGCGGTTCCCAGAACTGCATTGATTGCTTCGCTTTTTGTCATGATCTTGCTTTCCTCTTTGCTGTAGTCTTTGTAAAAGACATTCCGGTCTACAGTTCCGCTGATACCTGGGATCTTGGCCTTTGAGCTGTACTGCCAGCCTATGCCGAAATCCGGGCGAAGGCGTTCCTGCAGCCATCCGTCATCGTTTGCCGGGTAGCGGGCGATCCAGAAATCATACTTCTTCAGATGACTGCAGATCACATTCATGTACCAGTCTACGTTGCAGTAGATGCCGAACTTATAACCCGCTGCTGTGATGATTTTTTCAAAGGCTTCTGCCATCTTATGTATGTTCTCTGCCCCTAGACTTCTCTGGTTGTTGTATTCCAGATCCAGCCATACGGGATACTGCAGTTCTCTTCCATTCAGGGCCGAAACCACTTTTCTGGCTTCACTCTGGATCTCTGCGATGGTCATTGCATATGAGTACTTATATACACCTGTTGGAATATTGTATTTCTGGCATTCTGTGTAATTTCTTTCGAAATATTTGTCGATCACATTTCCGGATTCTGTAATCCGAAGGATGGCAAAGTCCATTCCGTAGTCTGCTACCGTCTTCCAGTCGATCCGTCCCTGCCAGGCAGAGACATCAATTCCTTTAAGTTCCATATAACTCTCCTTAATGAGGGCGATCACTCGCCCTCTGAATCTTCTTTTTCTGTATCATCGATACTGACCTTGTCTTCTACCTGTGATTTCACATGTGTTACAAGCGGGATCAGAAAAGCCGGGATTGTGACGCCCATGTCTTTGATATTCTCCAGGATGCTGATGATCTCATTACAGATGATCCAGATGGCAACAATGCATGCAACCAGGAAGGTAAACGGTAACGAGATGCCTGCAGTCTGGGAAGCATACAGGAGAAGCTGATCGATGATCGCTCCTACGATCACCAGGAGCCACATGCTTACTTTCTTCATAATTCCGCGGATACTTTTGTAAGAATTGATATCCTCGGATCTGTATGTAGATGCCATAAGACCTGTGGCGTAGTCAAGGACATTGCATGCCACCATCAAAAGAACCGGTACTGTCAATACTCCAAGAATGGAGCTGATCAGTGCGAAGATTGCTGTAAAAATTGCTTTGATATGATTTTCTTTCATAGGGATTCCTTTCTCCGGCAATTGCGCCGGCGCAATTTTGAGTAAAATAAAAAGAGCCGGTTATGGCTCTGCTCTTGACTGGTTCATATTTTCTCACCCTGCTTTCAGTTTTTCGATTTCTTTATGCTGTTCCTGGAGGGCTTTGATCAGATACGGGATGATCATTCTTTCTGCCCAGTCCTCTACTTTTCCATTCTGGTACCTGGCTGCAAGAGGAAGGTATTTTTCCACATCTTCGGCATACAGGCCTGGGATCGGGATATCATTGTCTTCTTTCAGATAGCCTGGCTTATAAACGAACATTACTGTTGGGAGTTTGTACAGATTATCGAGATCTTCTGCGCCGATGTCCCGTATATGGTTTTTATACCTCTTTGAAGAAGAACCGAGGTACGCAAGTGTGGTTCCATCTGAATCAAATACGATATGCCCGCCGTTTTTTACGGTAGGGATACCACATAATTCAACATGTCCAGATCCGGCATTGCTTGTTTCAAATGGAGAGCGGATACGCAGATAGGAATATCCTGACGTATATGGGCCAATCTGCATCTGCCCACCCTTTGCATACAGCTCTTTTGTTTCCAGATCTCCTGTGGCAACTACACCGGCTTTTATTGTCGTCTTGTTTCCTTTGGAATCTGCAGTTGTTGTGATCCTGTTATTCTTTGAATCCAGGATGATGCTTCCATCTACCGATTTCAGGGTATTCGTGGCAATGATCCAGCCGCCTACTTTTCCTTTTATGGATTCGTAGGAACCATCCGTGTTGATCTTGAAATAATTGTTTGCAGTTACCAGTCCTTCCAGGCTGATCTTGGATGCCTGGATCGTGACAGATTCTGCAGTCTGGTTGATCTGGGAGATCAGCTGAGCCTTGTCTGCTTTCCTGCCCCAGGCTATGGAACTGGTTACTGTGCTTACGATCGCACTGTCTGTGATCTTCTGGCTGGCTTCTTTTTTCCAGGTCTGCAGATCTGAGATATCCGCTTCTGTTCCAGTCAGATCTTCTTTCGTGGCATATGTGGAGGATACTGTGCTGGTGATGTGGTCTGCTGCCTGATCTATTGCGGATTGCATGCTTGTTACAGTGGCGTAATCTTTCAGCAGAGCTTCTGTATTGGCATTCGCTGTGTCAATCGCTTCCTGTCTGGCGGCATCGGCATAGCCTTTGGCTGCTGTGTCCGCGGCGGATTTCGCGGCATCTGTATAACTCTTGGCAGTTGTTTCCGCAGAGCTTTTTGCGTTGTCTGCGTAGCCCTTGGCTGTCGTTTCCGCGGAGGTTTTTGCATCATTCGCATAGCCTTTCGCTGCTGTATCGGTTGCCTGCAGCTGTTTTTGTACATACGCCCCGGTTGCATACGTTTTTGAAACTGTACTGGAAAAGCCCTCAATGCTGGCAGATATGGCTGCATTCATAACTTCTGTGGTGCTGTAATCATTGTTCAGACGGGTGTTTACGCTGCTCAGATTTGCAGACAGACCATCCAGGCCCTGCTTGTATTCCGCAACCTTTCCCTGCAGGGAACTGTACTGGCCGGTTACTGTGTCGTATTTGGCTGTCACATCCGAATAACTCTGTGTAAGGCTATCAACGGTGAACTTGATATCGGCCATCTTGCTGTACATAGTTGCTTTGCTGTTCTGCAGTTCGATCAGCTCACTCTCACTGATCAGAGCTTCTATCTTTCCGCGTGTTACTTCCACACTGGTTTCTGCTGCCTGGAAGCGCTTCAGGATTGCATCCGGGGCATATATGTTGATTTCTTTTTCGAAGATCATTTTTCTCTCATCTCCTCTCGATAAAATAGTAAGGCTCTCAAAACAATCAATGTTACAGGAAAAGAATATAACCTTGATGACTACCGGCGGATCGTGTCCATGTAGCTCATGGAGATCTTGCGCTGTTCCTGGTACATTGCCAGATAATAGCGGATATCATTTGTTGTGATATCCTGTAGTCTCTTATTTAGGGATGTGACCAGTTTGGTTACACATTCTTTATATCTCTCCAACGTTCCCAGACTGCAGTCTCTATTCGCTTACTTGCTATGAATGTCCGGAGAACCTTTTCCCAGTGTGATTCTGATGTAACTAGCTGTGTGCATTCCTCTCGAACCTCCACTCCGTGAAATTATATTGCCATTACATTCTCAAGTTTCTGTAATTGTTCATTCGAGAGAATTTCCTGCATTCTTTCCAGTATTTTATTCTGGATCTGTTCTATATTTGTCAAAATAATGCACCTCCTACAGCTTTATTTTGCCATAGGAAGTACTTTGTTCACAAACCAATTAAATGGGAAGAGGAAGATTATTTCGCCACAACCTTCCATTTTTCCTCATCGTTGACAAGGAACTTAATTGTGTTTTCTCCATCCGTAGTAAACGCCACACTTGTTTTTGAATTATTTGAGTCATAAAAATCCAGATAGATATTTTTCAAATCATTTTGACCAGAACGAAATCCTACTCGCTTTATGTTCCCGCTGAATCTGGACGCCTTACTATTTTATCTACCCTTTACTTTTACAAGCGCAACAGCTTGAAGATCAATTCCGTAAATTTTCAGTTTATGCGTTCCTGGATTAGGATACAGATACAAGTAGCCTCTTAAATTAGTGTCCGTATATATCGGAACAAAACATGGTTTCACTTCGTTAACATCTATAATTAAGGTAGCGCCACCATACGACTGAACGATATTTTTCATACCATATGAAACATATAAAAATTCTGTATCTATTGGAAAAGCCAGTTCTACTGGATCATTGTCGGTGTTTGAAATCTCAATAGTAATATCGCCAATATTCGAAAAAAGAGGCTTACTATTTTGTTTGAATAAATATTTGTGAAAAAGTGTCTGCGGATAATAAAGCAAATTTTGAATACGGAGTGATTCTTGATCCAGTTATGGTGACAGATTTATTATCAGCGACTGTATTATAAGTTGCCCCGTCAAGCGCCAGTATTTTTGCTTCCACATCGTCACTTTTTTTGCTACGAAAGCATGTAAACACAGCAGCCGCAAGTTCATTTGGGTTAGATCTTCCAAAGAGCAAAAATGAGCCACCGATGTAATTACCATCGAACACATTTACTACTATGGATCTTTCATTGGTTCCGATTTGGATTTTAAGCAGGTTACTATTTAATTCATTAAGTGCTGCCGGTAAGGTCTTTGTTCCCTGGTCCAGGGTGAAGGTCTGGGAGGTCAGATTTTGTAAGATCTGCTTGGTGAGGTCTTCCAGGGTGATCACGCCGCCTTCGTTTGTAGTTGGATCGATGAATATTAATTCTTTTCCGGTTGGAATGGTAGTGACTTTTGCGAGTGCGTTTGCATTTACGCCGTCCTGTGGTAATGCCATGTCTTTGTTCCTCCTTTATTCCTGTGTTTCGGTTTTCTGGTCATCTGCAGATGATGCATATTTTGTCTGTTCGTCTTCTGCTGCATACAGAAGTTTTTCAAATTCTTCGATATCACTGCGGCACTGGTCTTTGTTTGCATCATACAGGTCCTGATCCTGAATGGTGACGCTGTGGGTGCTGCGTCCGTTTTCCGGGATGCTGGCTGACATATATACAGCGGTTTTCCCGTCAATGATACTGTTGAAATTCATAGAGATTGATTTGGTTCCTTTTAACATGGTTGTCTCCTTTCCTATGCGGTATTGATATTTAAAGCTTTTCCTCCAACTATCAGCAGTTTCGAGGATAAAGCCAGGGCTTTTGCTGTGTATGTGGAAAATCTTCCGATCACCACACCGCCAAACGTATAATCGTCATTTTTTACTGTGATGGAATACCCATATCCAAGGAAGTCCTCCCCGGATTCTGTTTTTCTTCTCCATGAGAACCAGGATTCAGGGTATTCTTTTGTTACTTCTTTGCCAGAACGGTATACCAGGGCTGTTATGGTCGTGGTTCCGTTTTCATTGTCGTGGTATTTCGCATTGTACAGCAGTGTTCCGTCTGTAAGACCGTGAAGATCTGAGGTCGTCTCTGCCAGTGTAGCTCTCAGGCCGTCCATGCCGGTTTGTATGTTTGCTACTTTTTGATTCGTGGTCTGGATGGATTCTTTTGCCTGGTCAGCCGCATTCTGGGCTGCTTTGATGTCGCCTACAAGTCCTTCGGCATCTGCCAGGATCATCACTGTCAGCGTATCCAGATTCTGAACCCCGGATGCGTCATACAGGGTACACCGGACCAGGTTCACCTTCGCAGAGGACGGTGTATAGATCTTCATGACCTCTGCAGAAGCAGAGCCATATTTCAGGACATAAGTTTCACCGTTGTCTGCAGATTCCTCGATCTGGAACTTTCCGGAATAACTGCTGATCAGACCGTTATCATTTTTGAATGCAGAAAATGTGATGCTGGCAGGAACCAGCGTCTTTTCATCCTTCTGCTTCCGGATCACCTGGCTGCTGGCACGGAGATCATAGCTGAGACCAATTTTTCCGTCTTTTGCCTTGCTGACAGAGAATCTTTTTGTGATCCAGGATCCCATAGACTTTACAACCAGTGTCTTCCCGCCAATCACAAGTCCTTTTCCACCGACTGCAAGAACCTTCCCTTCCAGTCCATACAGGCCGGAGATATCTACGTATCCATTGTCAGATGCCATCCCCGATACCTGGTAAGTACGTGTTTTTGCATTCCAGGTTCCGGTTATTCCTGCAGATGGAGACGCCAGGATCTGATCTACATGGTCAGACACATCGGTATCCCCCAGAAACATGGAAAAGGTCGTATGGCACGTGCTGTAATCCCCTCCAGAACCATCCGTATTGGTATGTACCACATGTGCATCATTATCCAGGATCGCCCCGATCGCATCCAGGGTGGAGATCCCGGACAATGTTTCAAGGGCCTTCTTCGCTGCATCTGAAGCAGCGTTTGCCGTATTGCTGGCGGCGTTTGCTGTTTCGGATGCACTGGACGCTTTATTGGACACGGTTGTCAGATTGGAATCCATACGGGCGTACAATTGATTTAATGTCTGATTCTGGTCATCAAACCAGATCCGGCTGCTCTTGATACTCTGGGAGCTTCCGTTGATCTCACTTATCACAGAAGGGATATCCAGTTTGGAACCGGCAATGCCTGCGTTGTCCGCAACCATCTTGTTGACGATCAGGCCGTCTGCGATTGCGTCCGGCTTGATTCCGGTGGCATCGATCAGGATTCCCTTTCCTGTCTCATCGAACAGGGAAAAGGTAAAATCCCCTTTTGCATCCCTGCCGGCCTGCATCCGGACTGTACCGTCTGCGTCAGACCACTGCTGGGTTGCTCCCTGGATCCTGATACCCCCATCATCAGAAGCGATTAGGAACTTATCCGTTGAGATTGTGCCTGCAAGCAGGTCATTGATGGTCACTGTCTGCATCACCGCAGTTCGGATCAGTGCTGAATCGATCACGGCATTCTGGGAGGTCAGATGGATGTTCTGCAGATCTCCCACGCCTGCAGATCCGGATAAAAGCACCTTGATGTTTGCATAACTGGCATCCAAGTTCTCAATCTTTGCATTTGCCGCAGTGAAATTCACCGCTGTCAGATCCTTAAAGCTTCCGAATTCCCCGTCAATGCGCTGGACATATTCCCTTACTACGTCCAGGTTTTTGATGGTTGCATAGGTGATATTGGCAGTATCCACATCCAGCTTATTGATCATTGCCTGGTCGATCATGACCAGCTGTGCATAAAAACGCTCCATTTCTTTTGTAGTCGGACCGCTGTAATTTGAGTTCGTTTCCTCTTCGGATAATCCAACCGCTTCTATGGAATCAGCAAAGCCTCCGTCATATTCCCGTTCCAGCTTCATGACCGGTACCTTGTAGGAATTTCCTTTCAGGTCTTTGACTGTCAGGATGTCCCATGGATCTAATCGGGGATCTCCCAGCATCCGGAGCGTGCCTGGCATATAAGAAAAGATTTTTAATGCCTTATACACTTTGTCCAGAATGCTCTGGGTCATGAACGGATTGGAAAATGTGACCGTCCTTGCTCCGGTTCCGGAAGAGATGGAGATATCTTTTCCATCCTTATCCTGACCGGTGTAGCAGGTCAGCTTTTCTACCGTAAATGCATAATCGTTATGTTCGAAGGTATCCCAGTATCTGCCGGTCCCTACGGTATAATCACTGTCCACATAGGTACGCAGTTCAATCTGCCCATTCCGGTTGCAGATGGCGAAACAGCCGTGGAGCTGCGCCACATAGGAAAGGACCTCCCTGCAACTATAGCCTTTCGGTACTTTCATTGTCACTGCAGTCAGTCCTGATGCGACTACCGGCACGCCTGTGATCTCTGCAATTCTCTTTAACACAGCCACTGTATCCGTGATGGTACCGGTCATGGAAAAGGTTCTTTCTGTCTGCATCATCCTGTCGTAGGCAGTGAATTCGATCTGTTCCTCGTTCCGTTTCGGCTTGCCTGCTGTGAAATACCCCATGGGGATGTATTCGGTCAACCCGTTTACATCCATCCCAATCTGTAGGAGCAGTTCATGTCCCTCAATGGGTACACCCGGATCAGGGACTGTCACGGTCATATACTGGCTCATGGTGGAACCCAGGGAAAAATCATCTGCCCCTTCCGATCCACCGGTAATCTTGATGCTTTTTGCATTGGTGATACTGACATCCCCATACGTGATCAGGCTTTTAAATGTCCTGGAATCCTGCAATACCAGGGATCCAAACTCTGTGCTCGACTGATACACAGGATCACCTCCCCTACTCTGTCATGACCTCAAGGGTTACCAGGTCAGCTACGGTCAGGGCATCATAACGGGGATCCTCACACTTTTCGATCTCTTCCAGCGTTACCTGGTGAATGTTCACTTCTGTTTCGATCTCCAGGAGCTCGTTTAAGTCCTTCTCGAAATTTTCTTTATCTTTGATCCGGTATCTTCCTTCCTCGATCAGAGAATGCCCGTTGTTGTCTTTCTCTGCGTAACGGCTGATCAGCGCGCAGCGCTCGGTATTGTATGCATTTGCAGCGTCACTTACTGAGCCAAGATTTTTCTTGATGGCATATCCAAGCCTCACAGGGAGTTTTTTCTCCCGGAGAGCTGTACAGCCGTTAACAAATTTTAATATGTCTTTGTTCTTCAGTTTCATGAATTCCTCCTATTTCTGGATCACTTCTACAGAAGCACTCCTGTAATAAAAAATCCCATCACCCAGCCATCCGATCTGTTCTTTTGAAAGGGTTCCTCGGTATGATGTGATAGTCATGTCTATCCCATCGTCCCTAAACGAGAATGGAAAGAATCCGGCGATCATCACTTTTTTAATAACTGCCAGTTCTGCTTCTGTAAGTACTCCCCATTTGATTGACACATCTTTTTTCTGTGCTACTACATCACCGATCATGTCACCGGAAGCGCATCTTCCAGTGTTGGATGACCAGATGATCTCATCATTTACAGTTATTTCTGTCGGTGCAGGAAGCGTGGTGTTTCCTGACCATAAGATTTTTTTCGCCATACACGCCTCCTAGTAAATCAGTTCCGACTTGCCCTTTGCTTTTGTATTCTGGTTTGTTTTCTTAATGAAATATTTCCGGAGTGCTTCCGGATCCAGAACTACAATCGGGAGATCTTTGATCAGTTTGATCAGTTCCCTTAACAATTTATCTGTGTCACCGCCGGACATTTCTGCGGCTGCCTTTGCCATTTCCAGAAGTTTTCCTTCCGGAGCAACAACTTCGCCCTGGTGCTTATTGTCACCAATCATGGCCAACTGTGGTGTGTTCGGTTTCACATAGCCGCCCTGTGCCAGCATAGGGATCGTTCCTACAGAAGGAATATTAAATCCATTGAACCCCCATCCTCTGCCGCCAATCCCCGGCACCCAGTTCGGAACATTCACCTGGAATTTAATACCATTCACTTTTTCAATCACGCCATTAATAACGCCAAGGACGCCGTTAAAAGCTGTGATTATTGCATTAATAGGTGTCCGTGCCAGATCTGCCAGACCGGAAAAGACACTCTGAAAAATATCCTTTATGCCAGTCCATGCTTTCTGCCAGGACTGGGTAAAGCTTCCGGAAATGTACTGGAGCATATTTCCGAAGGTAGTTTTTGCCTTATTCCATTTCTCACTGATACTGTTTGAAATGGCGTTCATGGCATTGCCAATATTGTTTTTCAAAGTGTTAAATGCTTTTACTGCACCATCACACATGCCACGAGTTTTATCAACTACCCAGTTTTTAAGCTTTGTAGCCCATTTGCAAATAGTATCCCAGTTCTTATAAAGCAGTACACCTGCAGCGATGGCAGCTGTGATAGCAATTACGACAAGTCCAAAAGGGCTCGTTAAAAAAGCAATAGCCGCGCCAAGAGCATTTGTTGCTGCTGTCGCAATTCCACATACAACATTCCAGGCGGAGGTTGCTGCTGTCATAGCCAGCTGCGCTGCTGTATCTGCTATTTTTGCTGCTGTTGCTGACGCAATTCCAAGTGCCTGTTTTCCCAACGCAACTACGCTCTGTCCTGCACTTACCACAAAATCTTTTGCGTAAAGTGCAGTTAGATATATCGTTTCCGCTTTATCAACGAGTTTTGCTGTAATATTGCCCAGCAGTGCAGCTTCAATTGCTTTTAATGCACTTACAACTCCCCCCGATTGTTGAATAAACGAAAGTAACTCTGTAATTTTCCATGCCGCAAAAAATCCGCTGACAGCTATTGCTATCGTCCGGACATCGCCCGGATGAGCAATACACCAGTCAGAAAAATTTTTCAGAACATTGTTGATTTCATCCCAGATTGTCAGGAAAACGCCACCGGTCCAGCTGGCTATTGGCTGCAGCACATTATCCCAGAACCACTGGAAAAGTGGCTGCAATGCTGTAAGTATGCCATTAATGCCCTGAATTGCAATGCGCAGGGTATCCAAGAACCTTGGTACTACTTCGTTTGCAGTCCAGGTTCCTAATGGAACCAGAACATTTTCCCAGAGCCATAAAAGGCCTTTGCCTATTATGTTAATAGAAAAAGGCGTCAATGCATCCCACAGTCTTTTCAGGGATGACTGTATTTTGTTGAAGTCCGTTTTTAAAAGGCCTTCATTTAATGCATTGATAAATTTCGGAATTCCTTTTCCGAATGTCCATTTTCCAACCGGTACCAGGAACCGGTTATAAAAATCTTTCAGGGATCCCCATGTAAACTTTCCAAGTCTGGAAAGTCCTTCATCCCACAGCTTTTTCAGGGCTTTGGTAGTCGGGGTTATGTACTTTAAAAGATTCTTAAAAGTTTTGGATGCCTTACTGTCTACCTGGTCAAGGACTGTGGTGCCTTTTGCCAGACTGCCGAAGTCTACCGCAGAGCCAACTGCCGTTCCATCATTGCCGGTTCCTGATCCGGAATCTGTACTGCTGTCAGAGCTGTTATCATCCAGCTTATTGATCTTATCGAAACCCATAAGGGCTTTCATTTCCTTTGCTGCTTTCTTTGCAGCTGTCCCAACTCCATTGGTGGACTTGCTGAGATTGTCTGCAGCTCCGGAAGCGTTCTGAAGATCATCTGTGGCACTGCCTGCAGTGTTCGATAAATCTGTTATTGGTGATGCGGCAGAACTGCTGGATTTGTTTCCGGTGATCAGATCTGTAAAGCTCTTGAATGTATTTGCCAGTGTTGCCAGTTTCCCAATGACCGTATTGATCATCTTGATCGTTGGTGTGAACAGATTGATCAGTCCCTGGCCGATCGTTGCCATGAAGGACTGCATCTGCAGTTTCATGATCCTTACCTGGTTTGCCCAGGAATCGGAGGTGCGTGCAAAGTCACCAGTTGCTGCAGATAACTGGTTCTGAACAAAAGAATATCTAAGAGCTACTTTCTCGGCTTCTGACATCTTGGATGTCGTCTTGCCGAAGCCGTTTGCCAGTGCGTAGCTGTCAAGGGCTGTCTGAGTCATCACAACGCCCAGATCTTTCAGGGATTCTGTCTCACCCGTGAATACAGACTTGATCTTTGTATAAGCTTCATCCTGACTTAAATTGTAGAAAGAAGCTACATCTCCGGCCAGCCCTGTGAGGGTGGATCCCATGTCATAAGCCTGTTTTTCGGTAAACCCGAAGGCTTTTGCCATGGCGCCAAAGGTACCTGTATACTGCTTGGCCATAGTCTCAGAGAGACCGAAGCTCTGTGCTGCAGACTTTGCAAATTTATCGACCTGCGCGGTCATGTTCGGGAACGTAACATCTACTACGTTCTGAACCTCTGCCAGATCGGAACCAAGCTCCAGGCACTGCTTGCTGAAATCAATCAGCTTTTTTGTGCCAAAGGCTGCTGCCAGCGCAGCCCCTGCTTTCTTCGCGAGATTTGTAATCCCGCGCATCTGGGACTGGAACTGGTTTTTATTTACTACCAGGTCAAGTCCGATCTGACCTATACTTGTCGCCATAATACCACCTGCCTCTGTCGTGAGGACATCGGCACAGGGGCACTACTTGTCCTGGTTGATCTTTATTTCAAATTCTTTCTTACAGTGCCTTGCCTGACACTTAAAAAATACGCCCCGGCACTTTGCATCCGGAACGTACTGTACTTTCTGTTCGTGTCCACAGTAGGGACATCTGACTTTTAACCTTTCAATTTCTAATCACCCCAATCCTGCCATATGCAAAAATGCGTCTTTGAATTTATCCATGGCATCTGCCATCTCTTCTTTCGTCATGGTCTCTGCCAGGATCTTTGCCCGTTTCCTCTGCCAGTCGTTCCGGATCCGGTGCTGTTCCTTTGTAAAGGATTTCAGGATCTCTTTATCGTCTTCAGAACGGATGGATATGATCCTGCCAAGGGCAGTGTCAGAGCTAAGGCCGATTAACAGCTGTCTGAATTCTGTCCATGGCATGTCGTGTATTTCCCTGGATAATCTCAGCCCATACTGTGACTGGAATGAAGATACGATCAAATCATAATCTTCGATCAGGTCATAGTATGGGTCGGAAGTTCCCCCTCGGTGTCTTCCTCGCCTGTGATCAGTTTCTGTGCTTCCATGACTACTGTTGTCAGGTCTGTGAAGCTTAATTTCAGCTTTTCGATCTTCTTCTGGCTTTCCACTGGGAACATCAGATTATAAAGGTCTAAAATGTCCTTTGGGGTTGCGGCTTCAGAATCAAACTCTGCATATTTTCCCATGATCTTTAACATGGTTGCGGCATCTGCATTTACTTCCAGCTCTTCATCTTTAATGACCAGATGAGGATTTCCTTCCAGTTCCAGTTTGTCTGTGATATTTACTACTTTTGCCATTGTTCTCTCCTTCTCTACACCGCCGGGGTTACGGTTGGTTTCCCATTGCTGATAATGTCTACTTCCAGGGCACCTACATTGGTCGCATCACCGCCACCGCAGTTCTTGACATCAAAGGCTGCCTTGTCCCAGGAAATTGTAGTTCCGTCCGGAAGTCCCCATTCGAAATAGCCTTCTGCATCATGACCGTTTTTTAAAAATTTACCAGCAATATAATCATTCCCTGTGTCTCCAATGTTTCTTTTTCCACTGAGAGTAATTGTCACTGCCTTTGCGGTCATCAAAACTCGCTGCCATCCCTCTGCATCCATAGGTGTCCAGGTCTCTACGCCATTCGAAAATGCCGGAGAAAAAGTTTCCATATCCGCAACCGTTGTGGCTGTAGATTTGTCTTTTCCAACTTTGAACACATTATCTGATACTGGAAATACATCTGTCTTCCCTGCAAACTTCTGCAGGTTCATTTTTAATTTACGCATCTTGTTTTTCCTTTCTCATAAATAACAGCCGCTTCTATGACCATCTCATAGATACCGGAATCATCAGTTCCGACATCCTGGGGTTCATATAGCGGCTGGATGAATTTGATTGTTTCCTTGTTTATTTCTGCATCCCGTACCCGTCTGAGAACTTCAAACAGGTCTGTAGTGGCTTTTTCAGTATCTCTTGGAGATTTATTCCAATGCACCAGAAAAGTCACGTATTTCTGCCCGTAGCTTTCCTGATCCGGTCCGCCCACGGCTGTATGGTAGAGGTACTGGTGTTTACTGTTGTATACACCGATAGATTTTTCTTCCTTGTCCGGAAGTTTCCCCATATATACATGATCAGCCAGGTTAAGGGATGCAATATAGTCTCTTACGTCTGCTAATGTCATATTCCTGTCAGCCTCCTGTAGATCCGTTTAAATGCATTTGCACAATAATCAGCTTCTTTTCCTCCCGGGAGCCAGTCCTCGTACCACTTGCCTTTGGCGTTCGGGTTTTCATCTGTGTGGAAGTGATATTCTGGATGAAAATACAGACGGCGGGCATAAGGTGTTGTGGAAACGATAGAGACTTTTCCCTGCTTACTTTCCGAAATATCCACGAAGGTGCTTTCATTCTGTAGATTTCCAGTATCTCTTGGAAAAGTCTGTGCCTGCATAACCTCTGTATGTAACGCCTCTGCTGTCTGCTCCAGAGCTGTTACCTGTGCCTCTGTTAACTCCCGGATTTTTTGAAGGTTCAGGTTGATAGTCGAATTTACTTTCATCATACTAAAAGTACCTCCGTATAGTTTACGGATCCATCTGGATTCCTAGCTTTCATTCCCTGCAGAATCCTCCTTTTTACGGCTTTTGCATCCGTACCAAATTGAACAGCTTTTTTGCCTATCACAAGTATCTTCCCGTTTATCAACAAAACTCTCTTATATGCCACCTTTTCTCCCAGTATGTCTGCCTCTCCTCCGGATATAACCGGGAGTTGTGGGCATATATCTCCGGGAAATAAAGCTCTCCCTGTGATCTGTATCAGCTTTTTATCTGCTGTAAATACTGTTTTAGCTTTATCCTGGTAATTGCACTTTCCTGTATATACAACATCAGGAAGTGGTTCCCCGTACTCGTTCAACCCTTCCTGTTCAAACTTCAACTGGATATTCATTTTGCAATACTTTTTCGGTACCAGACATGGATATTTCATAGGATCACCTCGCTAACAAGCAACAGAGCCCTGTCTGGCTGAGAAAAGCATAATCATCTCTCCTCATTGCGATACCCTTGTCTGTCATTACGTTCCAGGAACTGCCAAACTGGGCAGATACGCCATTAATGCTATAGGAAGACAGAACACTGCTGATCTCATCTGCATTCTCATATTCAAACTCAGCCTGATGGCAGACCACTTCCCGGATGATCTCCTGCTGAAACTCTGTAAGATTAGAAAATCCCCGGCCTACAATCCTGTTGTAGGTCAGGGAATCAATATGCCTGCTGGCTGTCCTCAGGTATTTCTTCAGGTCTGCTTCCGGAATTGCTGTGCCACCATATTCGGATCTATAGTATTCTTCTGTTACATAGGGTTCGTACATAACTCCTCCGATCAGGCGCTGACCTCTGCAGTATCTACATCTACATAAATGCTGTCAATCTTTCCATCACGGCCGTTAGGGAATACAAAGACATCAGAAAGAGATCTGTTCTGGTACAGATAACCATCTCCCTTTGTGTGTCCACCTGGTTCAAAATAATAGATGCTACTGATCTTCGGAACAATCTTGCAGGTCTGACCGCAGGCTACCAGGACGTTAATTTTATGCGCGCCAGTAACACTGCTGGCTTTTTTTAAAGGTTCAAACCCGCCGTCTGTCGGCTCCCAGTTGAATGCATCATAGAAGCGTTCATCATCGATAACTTCCATGATCGGTACGCCATCAATGTCCGTTACTCTGGTCTCAATTCCCATGCCGCCCTCTGCGATCTGGGTCATTTCGATTTTGCGGGTAAACTCTGTAGACTGTTCCAGGGCATCCATGATCGCGCTGGTCACATACATAAGCAGGGTTCCATTAGCTTTGTATCTTCTAAGTTTTCCTTTTGCAAGGATATCTTTCAGCATACCAAACACTTTGGTTTTTGTGTAGGTGGCTGCTGCCGTAGAACCGTGATAACCATCTGTCTTCTGGGCTGCCTGTGCAACTTTAGAGAAGAACAGTGCATCTGTTTCCGGAACTACCTGTGTCTGTTCAAAAGTACGTGAGATATTCTGGATGGAAGCAGTTGCATTTGTTTCATCTACATCTGCCTTATCTACCAGGAATTCCACATCTCTGTCGTGTGTTAAGGTGTACGGTACATCTTTCTGTGCATAGCTTCCTGTATTCCATCCACCGGTACGTTTATGGTTCTTATATCCAGATGTGCTCATCTGTGTGAAATGAAAAGTTTTTGCATCCAGCCATCTTACATTACTGGTTACGAACGGTGATGTCAGGGTCCCCTGCATCAGGATTTCGAGGAGTTCAGGGCTCCACTGTTCTGCATAATTTAATGCCATGTCTTATACCTTCTTTCTCAATTATTAAATCTGTTCCAACGTTTGGTTGGAACTGCTGTTGGATTTGTTCCCTGCGGGGAGTGCTGTGTTGGATTACCGCCGGTTCCGATCTGGGTAAAGCCGATTTTTCCATCTGCCTGAGATTTTAATGCCGGGATATCTTCCAGAACCTTATTTACTGCATTTTTTAAGGTTTCTTCGTTGATCTTCCCGTCCTGTCCAACAACCTGGCTGAAATCAGCCATTTTCAGCACATATGGGATTGTCTTTGCATCAAGCCCCAGGGATACTGCCATCATTGTAGCTGCGTTTTCAACCTTTGCGGCCTGCACTGCTGCCTGTGCTGCTGTCAACTGGTTCTGAGTCTCTGTAATCTGACTCTGCAGTCCTGCTACATCAGGAGTATTTGCCGCCTGCTGCTGTTTGAATGATGCAATTGCCTGGTCCATCTGTTCCTTTGAAAGCCCCTGCTGTTTAAAATAGCCTTTTAAAACAGATTCCTCTGTTACGCTCTGCTTTCCCGCGATCAGACTGGCCAGTTTATCATAATCAAACTGTGGTGTCTGCTGTGTTCTTGTTGGTGGTGTTCCGCCTTCTGCTCCTGAACCTCCTCCACCGTCACCAGTTCCGCCTTCTGCAAATGTCTGCAGGTTCATTGATAATTTGCATCTGAATCTCTTAAACATTTTTACATGCTCCTTTACAGTTTTTTATGTGCTGTCTGCACGAATACAGTTTTACGTGTGTCTCACATGAACAGTTGCTAACTCGGTGTCTCCGCGTAGTTTTAAGCCTTCGGGCATAAAAATAAGGCGTTTCACCCTACGCCTCAGTGGGAGATTTCGGATCACCGCCTTTCTGGTCTTTGATCTCTTTGGCTACTTTGAAGGATATGAGGTATTTTCCTCTTTCTTTTGATACCTCGTATTCCTCTCCAGCCTTCCGAAGCTTCAGATCATTTTCTTTGTCGTAGAAATCATGGATAACTTTTATTTTCATATTCTCACCTCCTCCCAGTTGCGCCGGCGCAATTACTCTACAAACATCCAGTCTTCTGCGAGCATATCTGCCTGTGAAGCAAGCCATCCCATCTGTACGCCAGATGTTCCAACAAAAGCGATGGCTTTATTTCCGATTGCGTCATGCTCGCAATTTACAATCTCATTATCAGCAGTTTTGTATGAGATTCCAGTTGCAAGCTGAATGTACTGTTTCTTTCCATTCCATCCTTTTCTTGCTACCTTCATGCCTCTTTTCAGGTACTTAATCGCTTCTCCAAACGAAAATGTATTTACGCCTCCAAGCTCCGGACAACTCTGTCCATCAGCAAGTACCCAATCATCACACGCAACATTAGAAAAGGTATAATCCACCACCTGAGTTTCTCGGATGTCCATTTCTTCCCCATTCTTTGTGTGAATGATGATCGTCTGCTTCTCTTTAGACCAATACCAATAACCAGCCCATGATGGTAGCTTCACTTTCATACCTTTTTTCATTAAATCAAATGCTTCTCTAAATAACATATCTGTATCCTCCTATTTGTTATGCGTAACTTTCAATCCCCACTCTGGCAGGAAATTGATCTCATAATGGTATTTATCTACATCAGCTCCGGAAACATCTTCCACTACATACATCGTATAATCATTCAAATATACATAATCTTTCTGGTATTTTCCTTCTGCTGTTTCGATAATCACTTCCAGTTCATTATCAGAATTATTCTTCAAGGCAAATGTCCCCGTCAGATCTAACAGAATGGTGTCTGTCCTGGCATTCAGAACGGTAAGTTTTCTGGTAACGTTGAAATTATCTGCTTCCTGTGAAATGTTCTGTGATACCTGATCTGCTTCTGTGCATCCAGCAAAGGCAGTACAGATAAAACACGCCAGCGTTATGACTGCAATGACTTTTTTCATCCCTTATTCCTCCGTATAGCAAGTATTTGTCAGTTTTTTATATACATCTTCGTACAGTTCCTGCTTATCGCCATTGTACGTATACTCTGCATAGATACCGTCACCACTAACCGTAGTGGATACCAGACATTTATAATTCTGTAAGGTCTTGCAAGACCAGACCACAAATACATTGGATAAATCAATTGGTGGGGACAATGGTGTATCCGCAAGGCCATTCTTGTTGTACCATTCCACCATTTTCTTTTTACACACACTTTGGAAATGTGCCATTCCTGTAATAATCATGCTTTCCTCCTATTCTGCCGTGTAATCTTCAATCACTGCAATGCCGTATTCAATAGCGCAGGTATTCTCAATCTTGCATCCCCTGGCTTCCTGCCATCCCTTTGCAAAATAAGCAATATCTGCTCCAGATAACAGTTCCAGAGACTTTCCCAGAAGCCATAAGGGTTTAGCTCCTGCCGGTGCTGACTGGAAGAAAGAATCAATAACCTCTACGGGTTCTCCTAACTGTCTTTCTGCGCTTCTGATCGCTTTCCTACGTTCTGCAAGAATTTCCTCATCTGTCTTTCCTTTCATTGGCTGACTGATAAATAATTTTTTCATCTCTCATATCCTCTCTTTCTTAAAAACGGGTATAAAAATACCACCGGCCATTTCTGACTGGTGGTACTTATATCATATTTGATGCTGTTCCTACTATTCCTTTTGCAAGATCTGCTGCCTTTCTCATTAAACTATTTTCTTCCAGATATTCCAGGCCTTTTAAAGTAAGTTCCGGTCTGGTCAACGCTACTTTGGGATATCCGCAGTCCATAGCATTCCAGGTTTCACCGCCTGATATATATCCTTCATTCAACAGCATTGCCATAATTCTGTTCCACTTCGGTATAGACAGACCTAATATTTCAGCAGATATACTGCTTTTGTCAAATTCTTCCAGATCCATTGACTTCTGCAGTATCCGAAGTATTTTGTAAATGATTCTGAAATCATCCATTTTAAATCCGTCCTTCTTTTTTCAAACGCTCAATTTCTTCTTCTGATAATGGAAAGGCCTTCATAGATTCATTTTCCCATGTTTTTTCCCGTTCTTTCAGTGCTTTTTCATATTCAATAGTACTCTTTTCTTTATCCATCTTAGATCACCTCTAGTTCTATTACCTTTCCTTTTCTTGATAATACTCTGTAAATATTATCCTTGTCAAGTAAAAGCTCTCTTTGACTTTGAAAGTAACTCAGATTCTCTATGTATGCACCAGAGGATCCCTTTTTTACGTAAATTACAACCTTATATTCCCCGTTCAGCGCCCTGTTCTTTACTATTGAAGTACTAAAAAACTGTTTTGGTCTATATAACCCATTGATTGGGATTCCATCAGATGGATCTATTGTCATTCCACGATAAGCAATTATATCATGTTTAATGGTATTCTTTTTCAAAGCTTTAGAAATCGTTTCGGCATATTCTTGCAATTTACTGTCTTCTGGTATATCGCCTCTCAGCATCGCATTCAAACGTTTAAAAAATCTGTTAGGTTTCTGATCTCCAGAGTTGAAAATATATTTTTTAATCGCATGCTTTTCTTTTTCTGCCAGATCCTTGATCCATGTCTGTGATTCATCACGCAACAAATTAACCACCTGTTCCTGAGGAACTGCACGGAAATCTGCAAGCGGTCTTTTGGATTCTGCATATTCCTGACTATTCATATTGCCAGTTCTCATTCGAACATGTTTCCACTCTTCCCGTCTGGCAGCATATTTCTTCTGATTCTCCGGATCCAGGGAAAGTTCTGATAATCTGCTGTATTTCTTCTCCTGCCTTGCCGCATACTGTTGCCGTTCCTGCCTGAGGTTCTTCTCTGTAAGATCGTTAAGCTCTTCCCTGGTGTATTTCCCATCAGGCGGGGTGCTGATTCCTTCAAAGTATGTCGTGTGACTATCTCGGCATCTTGGATGGTATAACCCCGCTGCTATTGCTGTACTCATCAGAGGGTATTTCACTCCTGTTACCGGGGATATTCCATCTTTTGGACCTCCGCTCCAAACATCATCTATAAGAACTTTTCCTACGAAGGGGAGACATAAGGGACAGGGATTTCCACGTTTGTTCATGATCACTGTGTAGATCTTCCATTCCTTTCGTTTCTCTCCTTCTCCCTGCAGGTAAGCTCTTTTCGTGGCAGTTCGGATTGCCATATCTGCGTAGTCTGCAAGGGTGTGTCTGGCACCGTTGGCATATTCTACACAGTTCAGACCGGCTTTGAGAAAGTCCTTGGTTGCCATATCCACCGCCTTCTCATAGGTTCCTGCGCCTGTGTTGGCGTATACCTGGGCGTTATAGATAACCTTCCGGTACTGATCGTTCGCCATACGGAGAACTGCTGTCTCCGCTTTCTTCATGTCATCTGTCGTGGCTTTGATCAGGGCTTCCAGTTTCCGGTCATTCAGTTTGAAGAACTCTGCGGTACCGCCTTTGCGTACCTTCTTTGCCGGGAAGCCTTTCTTTATGGCATTCAGGATGGCTATCTCCTGCTGCATGTTCCCTTCGGATCTTGCAGTCCGGATCAGCTCTGCGATCTTTGCATTGATGTCTTTAAACTGCTTCCCGTACTTCTTTTTATTCTCATGCTTATACTTTTCCAAGGATTTCAGCATTTCTGCCTGCCACATGGACCATTGCTTGTCCTCATCGATCTCTTCCTGCTTGTGAGATTCCATATTCCGGATCATAGAAGCCATGAGCTCATTCTCTATCGCTTCGAAGGCGGCTCCGATGTCGTATTCATCATTTATCTTTGCCATTTGACAATACCTTGAATCCCTGTGCTTTGAACTGTCTGGTTAATTCTTTCAGTTTTGTGATACTGCTGCAGAGATCACACCTAAGTTCCGCATAGTCTTCTTTTTCGATGGCATACACGCCCATAGGGACCTGCTCTTTTGCGATTTTAAGAAGTCCCTGGTACTCCTTTCTGTTCATCCGGTATATTCGATTGTTTACCTTTACTTTCATCTGATCCGTCTCCTGTATCTACTTCAAAATCACCAAGTTCCATATTGACTGCCGGTTCTTCCAGATCCTGGATGCCCTGTTCTGCTTTCAGACGGGCTATTTCTTCTTCCTTGCAATGTTCATCCAGACTGTCTCCATAAAGTTCCTCCACGCAGCGTTCAATGCTCATAATGCCGCCCTGTTTGGCTTTGGCTACTGTTTCCACCTGGGATTCAAAAGAAGGGTTTGCATATTCCCCAAAGGGGATATTTACTTTTACTTCTTCTATCTGCTGGTCATGAAGGATATTGTTAGCATTAATACACATCCCGACCACATTGGGGAGTGTTTCCTGCATTGCCTCCACAATGGAATTCCTGGTATAGAGAGTGGTTTTTTCTTTTTCTCTCTGTGCTTCCGCATTGTCCAGTTTCTTTGTATCAATACCGAGAGTAGAGGGGCTGATCACTCCCTGCAGGCACAGATCCAAGGCTGTTATGTATGATGTCAGATAGCTCTCATGTGGAATTGCCGGCTGTTCCATCATGATCTGGTTTTTCTGTCCTTCTCTCATATCCCCTTCTGCTGCCAGATAACGGTTATCGAAAGGATTTGGTTTCATAAGCTGTCCTGTTTCGGGATCATGAGGGATCAGGCAGTCAGGGACGTATGTCTTTGCCCGTCCTGCTCTCAGGGCATCCATCCACTGTGACCATGTCTCATCCAGAGAATCAAAGTTGTCCAGCTTTCCATCAAAGATGCTTCCACCCCGTCCCTCATATTTGGCAGATTCAAAGATCATGAAGGGTTCTGCCAGGATCAGTGAATCATCAAATGTAACGTCTTTAAGATTCTCTGTTGCCTTGATCGTTTTCATATCTACAAGTTTATTTCCCTGGTACAGTTCGTTAATGATATATCCATATCCGTATCGTTCATTCAGAACATAAGTCCTGCCTTTCTCGTAATAAGGAGTTTTAAATACGATCTCACGGATCCGGTCTCTCTGGTAAACAAATTCTACTCTGTCTCCCGGGTACCATTCCAGAATCGGATAATCACTGATAGAAGTATCAATAACTGCTTTAAAAGCTCCATCACCAATAAACAGAGCTTCTTTCAATGCGCTCTCCATCTTTTTCCGGAACTTGTTCTCTTTCTCTATCTCTTTCCAGAGTGATTCCTGAGCCGGAGACTCAAATTCGAACTCATCCATATCCGGTAGGACTACTGCAGAAAGTGTCCGCACGGTTAATCCAGGCAGCCCCGTATGGATTTTTCTCATATCCATACCCGGGGAGCATTTGCTTGTCCAGAACTTATATTTGTCTGCATATTCGCTGTTCTGCTGGTAGAACTGTTCCAGTTCATTACTATCTCCTCTGTACCAGATCCTGTTGCGGATCGAATGGCCCTCGAAGTCCAGCATTTCATTGATCTGGAAATTATATGGATTTGCCGGGACCACGTTCAGCCAGCTCCGGACTGTCTTTTTAATATTCTCATTCAATTTATCCATCCATTTCACCTTTTCGTTTCCTCCGTTTCGAATCCGATCATATTCCGGTATGGGATCCAGCCATACTGCTGGGAGTTTATCGTATGGTCGTTTCGGTCTTCTGGGATATCTTTCTCTTCATCCCAGGAGTATTTCTCCAATTCAGCTATGTGATTGGTACATGTATCTACAACCAGATAGCAGTCCTGCTGGATCCAGCCAAGCTGCAGCTTGATTCTGTCCAGGATCTCTACTTTTTTGTAGGATTCTATGAAGTTGTACATGCAGCCATGGAGACGTTTATACTTTCTAAGTTCTGTGATCGTGGCTGCATCTGCGCAGTCAACAAATGTATCTTTCGCAAATCCCCAGTCCTTCCGGCATTTTTCCAGAAATTCTATGAATTTTACAGCTGTATCAGAAGGGGCAAGCGGCTGATCCAAATCCTTATTGCTGTATACTTTTTCAGCCAGTGTGATCAATCTCCTGTCCTCTGTGATTCCCTGGAACATCATTGCGATCGTATCCGGAGATTTCGAAGAATATGAAGTATCCAGACCGCAGGTGAACTTTTTGAACTTCAGATTTCCTGCTGCCATCTGGGCTCTTACCCATTTCTCTGAAACCACATGCCGCTTCCTGCTGAAGTTAGGGAATATCAAGCCTGTTGCTTTTCCTCTCAAGCCCTGTATCTTGTTTTTCCAGATCTTTGTGCCTTTCGGTGTATTCTGGATGATCTGCTGTTTCTTTTCTTCCGGAAGTCCGGCATTATCGTCAAAAGAAAAGAACCAATGGACCCATCCGGGTTTTGGTTCTTCTCTTAATTCATCTTTTATTTCCTGTGGTGTGCTGTCTGCCCATTCCGGCAAAGGTCTGCTGCAATTGATATATTCTTTGTATACATCCAGGGTTGGATCATCCGGGTTGAGAGTTGCCATAAGATAGTCACACCGCATAGACGCTTCCCGGACAAAGTCAATGTCTGCTGTATTAACCTCGTCAATATACAGGCAGCCATACTGTCCGCCTAAAGCTTTCTTCCATTTCTTTTTATTGCCATATCCAAGAACATATATTGTCTTATCACCCTGTGGGGCATGAAACAATATATGGGGAATCTTATCATCTTTTGTTCCAGATCCGTTGTACTCTACCAAAATTCCAAAATCATCCAAAATCCCTAAATCTTTATTGATGATATTCTTTTCTGCTGTTCCTGTATCATCCGCTGCAAGAATATGCAGTTTCTTTGGAGATTCGGCAACCTTACACATGAATTTAAAAAGTCCTACTGTTGTTTTCCCTGCTGCCGTAGTCAGGTTCCTTCAAGAAATTCTGCTGGGGCACTGCAATGCAGAAATGCTTTATATTTATCTGATAATACTAATCTCTGAGAACTCATGAAGGTTAACCACCCCCTCGGAGCTGTTCCAGGATGTCTCCCAGTTTCTTTTTCTCTTCATCCAATCCGGATACTTCCAGTTTATCCTTAAACATTCCAAGGTGTCTTCCAAGAAGTTCCAAGGCCTGTTCTTTATTATTTAATTTCACTTCAATACCGAATTTGCCCTCTTTTATCCCGGCAATAGCCCGGATCTGCTGTTCGTCCAGATTCGCTGTGTCTTTTATAATCACCTGTCCATCCTCGACTTCGGCATAATCCGTAGCTTTTGCAAAGGCTATGGCTGCCAGTTCCTTTAATACCCTGTCCTGGGTAATCTCTGTCCGTTTCTGGCGTTCCTGCATCCGCTCTTGAATATATGCTGCAACCTTAGTATTTCTTAGCAATTTACTGCCATTCACGGCTGCTGTTTCGTCTTTCTTTACAGATGGATATGCTACCCGGTAAGCCCTTGTGGCATTTAAATCTATCAGGTATTCATCTGCAAATATTTTCTGTTTTTTTGTCACTCAGACTCACCACCTCTCATTCGTTTCGTTTTTGAGTATAGAAAAAGCAGCCCCGCAGAGCTGCTCTATCATATTTGCTATTTATTTGTTTTTTCTTGTATTATTTCGTCATCAGTTCTTCTATGCAATAAATTATAATACGGATTTTTTGTCAAGTTTCTAATTACTTCTTCTTTTAACTCATCTGACTCGCAAAATTCACGTAATAACTCATCACATTCTAGTAAGCTTCCATTTACAAGCTGTAAACTAATTCCATGTGTAACCAAATCCCCTACAAAATCTTGAAATAATTTAGTTCCCTCTGGAGTTCTCATATCAATTTTATCGTCTTTTACATTTTGCAAATAATTTCTATAACAATTTACTAATGCCGTTACATTTTCTTTTCGTGTTGCCTCATTTTCAAACGCACATGTTATATATCTTGATATTCTTCTTGCAATTTCACGTGCTTTAATTCGTCTTTGCTGTAATACTAATTGATCAAATTCTGGACCTTGATCATTGAAAATTTTCTTTCCTAATCCATTAACCATTACTTCCATTTGCTGCATCATTGTGTTTAAACGCTCGATAGCGTCATGAACCTGCATAGTATTAGCGTCTTCTCTTAATGACTTCAAATAGACCTTAAACATATCTGACCATTGTTTTCCAAGAAAAAATTTTATCTCTCCCGATTTCTTAAATTCCGTTATGGAAATATTTCCAATTGATTTAATATCACGTATAAATCTAAATACATTGATATCTTTCGTAGCTCTAAATTTAATTGAACATCTATTTTCTTCTATTGCCTTTATATTCTCTTCGTAAATCCCATATTCGGCATATACTGAGGCATCAATAAAAACAAAAATAGGAATTGACTCTTCAACAGCAGTTTTAAATTCATTTCTCGTCACCGAAAGATATTCTTTAAAGTCATCTTTTGTTTCTCCCGATGCTGGGCTTCCGTAATTCCCGCCAATTATCAAAATTACCATATCCGCGTTTCTCATTGTATCATAGCAGGATTCATCCAAATTTTTTCCAGGGGTATATCCAATATCACCATCTTCAAACATAATTGGTTCAAAATCATGTGCTCTTATAAAATTAGCTAAATCATCTCTCATATATTTTAAATCATAAAAAGTAGAACTGACAAATACTCGTGGTTTCATATGTATACTCCTTCTTACAACCATTTTTTCCATAATACACCATCCTGTTTCTTTTTTCAACAAAAGACACCCAGCCTTTTTAAGTTAGATGTCTAAAAATAACGTTATGAGAAATAAATCAGAACACCATGTTTCGAATTTGTGGTTCCGTGGTTCATGCTCACTCCCATTGGTGAGATGTTTTGGTGCAATCTGCCAGGTGGGGTCTGGCAGATTGCACCAAAAAGAAGAGCTCTGAATAATCTTTTTCATTTGATTTCATTGTAATAATATCACACATGGGGTGTGTCATTCTATGTCATCTTGAAATTCTGAAGTGCCGATGAATGGATTCTGTGTGTCTGTTTCCAACTATAATCCATCTTCACCGCCACCTCTTCCCATTTCATCCCAAGTATGTACCGCAGTCTCAACACTTCCTGCTCATCCTCATTCTCCATCTGTCGAATCTGTCTCTCAATCTTCTGGTAACATCTCACTTTTTCCAGGCGTTCCTCTTTCAGAAGCTCTATCTGTTCATCCAGAATAGCTGCATAATCAGACAGATCTGAATGACTGCTGCCGTGTGGCATTCCATCATTGACTACCGATGGAAACATCTTATCCAGTCTCAAGCGCTGTATCTCGTCCAGGATGTCCTGCTCTCTCTTTATTGCCCGCCGGTAGGATTTTAAGTATTCTTTCTTTTGTTCGTTTTCTTCCTGAATTGTAATCTCTGTTGTTTCCATCGGTATCGCTCCCCTTTCACAAATTCTTCAAATCTGTATCACATATTACTCACATTTTCTGGGTATATTATTACCTGTACAGAGCAAGAGTAATTGCAAATTAAACTTTTTCTTTTTCATACTTTTAGCCGGGAGTGTTAATGCTCCCGGCCTCCTTCTTTTTATGCGTCATTTTGGCATATGTACCAGTAATGGCAGAATAAACAGCAGAATCTGCATTTCTTGCCCCTGGCTTCGAAAAGCCAGTGTCTTAAGCGTTTCCTCATCTATCCCATTCCTTTCCGGATTCTAAATCTTTTACCCTGGTTATCTTTAATCCCATACGGCATGCCATTGCTCTTAAGATGCAGTAGTCTTTATATATATGCTGTGGCATACGGTCTGCTGCCTGGATCGCTTTGCTGGCTGTTGGATCTGGATAACCTTCTTTGTTCTTGTAACTCATTCAGGTACCTCCTCATCTTCTGGCATCTGAAATATCATTCTGTTTGTAATAACCTTTCCCGCCGCTTTTGAGAGCAGCTCATTTTCCTTTGTAGCAGGTGCTTCTTTGAATACTTTTCCAATTTCAGGAACAAGCAGTTCGGTAAGTTTAGAAGATATATAGGCATTCTGAATCATATCCAGTACCTTGATGGCTTTCTCTTTATCAGAATATTCTCCAAGTAAATAGCTGCACCCGGTGATGTATGATGTTATAACTGTTTTTACAGGCCCTTCTTCAATTTCAATACCAGCTGATACATTAAAATTAACTAATATCTCTTTGTTCTGACTTCTGATTAACATTTATCTTTCCTCTCTTCATAAAACCTGCAGTCTTTGCAGCGGATCCTGGTTGTTACAATCTTATTTTTGATCATGTGCATATATGGACAGGTTGGCAGTGTGAATACTGCAGTGTTTCCAACCCGTCCTGTGCTGTGTTTGCATGTCTCTGCTCTTTCTCTTGAACTCATATCTCATCCTCCAGATAGTTCTTGCCAAATATTTTTATGAATTTATCCCTGCTGCCACACTTGCTTTCAAAAGCTCTCTGTCCGATCCGTTTCAGGGTACGGTTAACCTCTCTGTTTTTATGTACAGATACTTCTGAGTTTCTGTGGCATTCCGGGCAAAGGTAGACGGTCAGGCCATATTGTTCGGAATATTTCCGGTTGGATCCGAAAAAAATATGGTGGCATTCTGTATCTCCGTATTTGCCACAGATGAAACACTGGCCTTTTATGTTTCGGTCTATGATACTTTTATGGTGTTTCTTTCTTTTTTTCTTCTGTTGGTTCTTTGGGAATAATAATCCTTCCTGGTTCATCTGGTGTACCTCCGTGATCTTCTGATCTGTTTGTTTCGGTTATGAATGTTTCGGTTAAAATCTTCTACGGACCGGGTGGCTTCCTGTTTCTTCAGCTCTGTAAGACCGCCCCAGGGCTTGTGGAGGAAATTATGGAACCGGCGGCTGGTGTAGTTCATCCATCCCGGAGGATTCTGACCGGTTATTTTCTTGAATTGTTTCTTTTTCTGTCTGAGGTTCATAGCTCTCCTTTCTCCTGCTCCCGTTGACAGGCTTTGGGAGCAGGGCTATTTATGTGAATTTTAGAGCACCCTTATTCTTCCCACGGTCTTCCGTTGTGATCTACTTTTCCAGTTAGCCATTCATTCCAGAAATCTTTATCCAGGAGTGTGTTATAGGTCTTGTTTGAGAAAGTTCTCATTGCTTTGGCTATATATTCTGCTGTTCCGTAAGCTGTCAAAGTATCAATGTATTCTTTTCTGGTCATAGGCTCTGCTGCCGTTTCCTCTGATTCGGGTTGCGCCGGCGCAATTTCCGGTTCCGGGCGAACATAATGTTCGGGTATCTTGTTGTCGGTCTCGACAGCATGTTCTTCAGGTTTCTCTTCTGCTATGGCTTCTGGTACCTCTGCAACTGGCTCTTTCTCTGGTTCCTCTGCAGGTTTTGGCATATATTCCGGGTGATTTATGATGTTATCCTGTCCAGGGATCTGAGGTTCTGTTTCTTTAAGTGCTGTTTCTTGACTTTTTTCTTCATTTTTCGTCTCTATTTTTGGTTCTTCTAACGGTGTGATTGTGCTAGTATTTTCTCCGTCTTGCTCTTCTTTTTGTTCAACTGCTGTTTTTTGACTTTTATCCACAGAGTTTTCCACTTTTCCCACCGGATCTGGTTGCGCCGGCGCAATTTCCGGCTCTGGGTGAACATCGTGTTCGGGTACTGACATTGGAGCAGGTTCTGGATTCTCTTTTGGTGTTGGATCAGGAGTTTCTTCCGGGATTCCGAAGTAGTTCTCATATGTTTTTGCCCCTGCTGCCGCTTCTGCAAATATCTTCTGGGTATATGTAAAGAACTGTTCCCAGGGAATGTTCTTCATCTCTCCATTAAAGATCTTTACTGTCACGTCTTCCTGATGGAACATGAGGAACACCGTTCCTTTCCGGTAGCTCATGCTGTCACCAGGGTTTATGAGCTGAGCCATTTCCTTGATGTTTCCGGTCTGATAAGCTTCACTGCTGTAGAGGGTGTTGAGAACTCCCTGTTTCTCCCGGAAGAATTCCTGGATGGTGGCACAGAGCTTGTCCTCTGTGCTCTGGGCTGTTTTCCAGTCTAATAGGTTCATGGGATTGTTTTCATTTTCTTTGTTAAACTTCTGAAGTTCACGAATATCTTCCCTCTTATCTTCCGGGCGAAAGATCTGCCGGTCTTCTTCCGGAAGCTGGAGCATTTCCACCAGCTGTGCAAATTTGAAATCCCGGTACTGTTCCTGAAGTTCCGGGGTATCCCCTGGAGCTGAGTAT
>ERZ772821.387-NODE-387-length-37663-cov-3.121224_pt1 | contig 37663 bp, 36 predicted proteins | sample MGYA00580859_ERZ772821 | MGnify/ENA primary metagenome ERZ772821 (study PRJEB29015, sample SAMEA2737674) | human gut metagenome | biome: human gut; feature: human-associated habitat; material: faeces | place: China | collected 2012 ...
CTGATAAAACATCATCAGCTCGCGGACGGCGCGACCTGAAGCATTCATAAATGTCTGGGGTTTAACAAGGAAGATCTTTTCGCCATTTAGACGGGTTGTCGCGGTAGCTGCATCAAACTCCAGCTTGTCAATCGTCAGGTTCAGTCGTTTGGCCAAGCCATCAACGACCATGAACCCCATATTGTGTTTGGATCCTGCATATTTCTGGCCGGGATTTCCTAGGCCAACAATCATTTTCATTGGAACTTTTATCCTCCTTGGGGAAAACGCGTTTATAGTTGTAAGGACTTTTTTTGTGAGTGTTTCTATATTCTGGCCGGACGAGCTAACTCGCTTATCTTCTGGTAGCGGCCGGTCACATTTTGCTCGGAAACGCGCTCACAGGCCCAGAAGCCTCCACATAAGGACCGGGGATCTGTAAGACTGCTTCGATAAGCATCGTGCCCTTGTGGTAGCGGCCGGTCACGCTTCGCTCGGAAACGCGCTCACAGGCCCAGAAACCTCCACATAAGGACCTCAAGCTTAAATGGCTAAAGCCCAGCCATTTAAGCTTGAGGCCACTTATGCTCCGGTTTCTAACCGGGCCTGTTCGCGCTCTAACGCGAATAGACGGATTTTGCCTTTTCCGTCCAGAGCAGTATACCATACTGACGCCTTGCGTCTGTGCGAGTTGACCGTGGGAACTGTTGAATTTCCCACATTCGTGAAAACAGATGCTGGAAACGCTTACGTTATTGGAAGCTTGCTTGAAACAGGATTCACAAGTCTTGCTGTAGTAAGGCTCGACGCCATTTTTTGACAATGGCAAAATCATGAAAAAGTCTATCAAATTTGTTTCAGGGAATTGATAATGTGTTATACTCAACATGAAATGCAGTTTGCATGCACATAAGAAAGGATGATATCACCGTGGCAAGTATTACGGATAAGGATCACCAAAAAGTTATTCTCGTTGGTGACGGCGCCGTTGGTTCAAGTTATGCCTACGCAATGGTTTTGCAAGGTATCGCTCAGGAAATCGGAATCGTTGACATTTTCAAGGACAAGACAAAGGGTGACGCGATTGACTTGAGCAACGCGCTCCCATTCACAAGTCCTAAGAAGATTTATTCAGCTGAATACAGCGATGCTAAGGATGCTGATCTGGTTGTTATCACAGCTGGCGCTCCTCAGAAGCCTGGCGAAACTCGTTTGGACTTGGTTAACAAGAACTTGAAGATCTTGAAGTCCATTGTTGACCCAATCGTTGATTCCGGCTTTAACGGTATTTTCTTAGTCGCTGCCAACCCAGTTGACATTTTGACCTATGCAACTTGGAAACTTTCTGGCTTCCCGAAGAACCGGGTTGTTGGTTCCGGTACTTCACTGGACACCGCCCGCTTCCGTCAGTCCATTGCTGAAATGGTTAATGTTGACGCTCGTTCGGTCCACGCTTACATCATGGGCGAACATGGTGACACTGAATTCCCTGTATGGTCCCACGCTAACATTGGTGGCGTTACCATCGCTGAATGGGTTAAGGCTCATCCAGAAATCAAGGAAGACAAGCTTGTTAAGATGTTTGAAGACGTTCGTGACGCCGCTTATGAAATCATCAAACTCAAGGGTGCGACCTTCTATGGTATCGCAACTGCCCTTGCCCGGATTTCAAAGGCAATCCTTAACGACGAAAATGCGGTTCTGCCACTTTCCGTTTACATGGATGGTCAATATGGCTTGAACGACATCTACATCGGTACCCCAGCTGTGATCAACCGTAATGGTATCCAGAACATCCTGGAAATCCCATTGACCGATCACGAAGAAGAATCCATGCAGAAATCTGCTTCTCAATTGAAGAAGGTTCTGACCGATGCTTTCGCTAAGAATGATATCGAAACTCGTCAGTAATCATCACGATCACTGATAAGTAAGCAACCAGCCCAGTCGCTGGTTGCTTTTTTTGTGAGCGCGAGCAGGAGCGCCTAGCAAACCGCAAATATCTAAATGTTTTTTAATAATTCTGTAACACCACGGTAACACTTGATATTGTCACTCATGCCGCGTTTGAAACAGGTGATGTTGCTTTTAATTCGACCTTCAATACCTTATAATGGCGAAGTACAATGTCATCTTATTTGAGGAAGTGCTTGCCACGAAACAAGAACAAACGAAGAACAGGAGGCAGCGATCAGTGAAGAAAAGCAAGCGATGGCTCCTCGTTGTTGGCGTCCTCGTCGTACTCATGGGCGGATTTTACATCATTCAAAGTATGCATTATCGCGACCATTTTCTGCCAAATACAGAAATTCTCGGCGTCGATGTCTCCGGTCAGACCGTCAACGCGGCTAACAAGAAATTGACCGATCAATTCGATCAACGTCAGTACACATTTGTTGAAAAGAATAAAAAGATTTTGAAAGTTAAAGGTGATGCTTTAGGACTTAGCCAAGATTTTAAAAAAGGCTTAACACAAATCCTTAACAAGCAAAATCCTTGGCAATGGACGACATCAGTCTTTGCTGGTCAAAAAACCAATGCTCAGGAAGACCCTACTGTTAACACTGCTGCTCTGAAGCAATTCGCAACTTCAACGGCTGACAAGTTAAATCAAAATCGTCAGGAACCGGTCAATGCGAAGCTTGTGACAAGCGGTGATCAGTTCAAGATTCAAAAGGAAGTTAATGGTGATCAAATTGATGCCGACAAGCTGGCGACAACTGTCACAAGCGCACTTGATAACCATCGTCAAGTGATTGAACTAACAGATGCTTATAAAAAGCCAACGGTTAAAGCATCTGATCGCGACTTGCAGACAACTGAACGTGATATGAACAAACTTGCAAGCACTAAAGTCAGCTTGCAGATTCAAAGCACTACCGTCACGGTTCCGCAAGCAACTGTTTTGAGTTGGGTCACTAATGATAATGGTAAGGCAACGGTTTCTTCCCAAGCCATTACAAACTATGTCACGGCCTTGTCGCAACAATACAGCACCATTCACAAGACTCGTCAATTTAATTCCCAACAACAAGGTACCGTTTCCGTTCCCGCTGGCACTTATGGTTGGAGCATCAACATTAGCGCCACCTCTGCTATGATTCTTGCTAGCGTAAAAGCTGGCCAAGACTTGAATAAAGAAGTCAGCCACAGCGGATCTGGTTATACAACCACTGGCGACATCGGCAATACCTACGTGGAAGTCTCCAAAGAAAAACAACACGAATGGTATATTAAGGATGGCAAGGTCGTCATGGATTCTGACATCGTGACTGGTAAACCAGGCCAAGATACGCCGTCTGGTGTGTTCTACGTTTGGTCTAAGCAACGTAACGCTACCTTACGCGGGAAGAACGACGATGGCAGTTCTTATGCCAGTCCGGTTTCTTACTGGATGCCGATTGATTACACCGGTGTTGGTCTTCATGACAGTCCATGGCAACCAAAATACGGTGGTGATTGGTACAAAGAACATGGCTCTCATGGGTGTGTCAACAACCCACCAGACTTCATGGCGAAGTTATATGCAGCTGTTGACGAAGGCACACCTGTGATCGTGTATTAAAAATAGATTCGCTCGACCCATAACTATTCTTTTTAGCGTCACAAAAAGGCTTGATCCCCGATATCAAAGGATTAAGTCTTTTTTGTTTATTCTAAATTGTAAACATTAGCTGATCGGACGCGACTTTACGCCACTTAGCGTTAATGTTTCTTTGAGTCGTTTATCTTCATTGCCTCCGGAAACGGAATTCAAAAGATCTTTATCAACAAAACGCTGGAACAATTAGGCATTCGTAAGGCCAAGTGGTACAACTTCGGTAATATCAGTCATGCAACAAAAAAACAACGAACCCATTATTTAATGACATGTCAGGAACGGTCACTGCACTTTTAAAAACAATTGTTTCTGAATAGCATTGTGCAACAGATATAACATTACCTCTGAAAGTGATCTTCAGCATGAACAGTCCAGAAAAACGTTACACCGCCAGTGATCTATGGTATCATAAAGCAAGATTAGAATATTTTAATAAAGTGATACCTGTTTGATGGAGGAAAACGAATGTTAATTAAGTCGTTAGTATTAAAAAAGGAGTTCCTGACCACTGTCAAGGAAACGGTCACCCTTGAAGACGCGCTGAAGATCCTTGAAGACTCCGGCTTTCGTTGTGTGCCGATTCTGGATGAAAGCGGCACGATCTTCCGTGGCAACATCTACAAGATGCACATTTATCGGCACAAGTCTCAAGGCGGTGACATGAGTTTGCCAGTGACCTATTTGCTGAAGAATGCCACCAAGACGATTCCAGTCAATGCGCCATTCTTTAAAGTCTTCTTCAACATTAAGGATTTACCGTATATTGCTGTCCTTGATGAAAATGCCAACTTTTACGGTATCTTGACTCACGCTAAACTGCTTGGCATGCTGTCAGAAGCTTGGAACGTTGATGTTGGTTCCTACGTGCTGACAGTTATGTCGACTGGCGAGCGTGGCGATCTGGCCAAAATGAGCAAAATTTTGGCCAAGTATGTGTCCATTTCCGGGTGTATCACCTTGGATGCCAAACGCGATGAGTTCGTACGCCGCACCCTCTTTACATTGCCGGCCGGAACTGATGAAAACACATTGAACGAAATCGTTTCCCGGCTTGAGAAAAAAAGCTTCCGCGTTGTTGAAATCGATGACTTGCAATCAGGCCAACCAATCCGCATCGATGAAGATCTCTAATCTCCATGTAACGCTCACATAAACAAAAGAAGGTCGATCGTTTAATAAACGAATCGGGCTTTTTTTGTAAGCACGTGCAGAAGCGCTTACAAGCCTGCAAGTGCCCTATGGTGGTGCGTGTGTTGGTGCATGATCGTGAACATGAAGAACCTGCCTTAAGAACCTTGCGCTTTGCGCGAAAGGTCTTTGCTGTCCACCTCATCAAAAATCCACTATAATATGGGATAACGCATTGCTTGTTGTTATCGCGCTGCATACTAAACGGGAGGAATAACGTGAAACGTATCACTCGTTTTTTCGATCAGATCGCGGCCAGCATCCACTTTTTTAAGACACATCGTCTCAAGCGCAATTATCGACGAGCACTTTTATTCTTCGCGATATTGTTGCCAGTTTGTGTTGTCGCAATTATAGCAGGTCAACGGTTACATCAGCCGACACCGTCAAGTTCGAAAGCCGCTATCGCTCTATCAACCACAAAAAAGAAACAACAACGTCACAAGGCCACCAGTCATAAAACCAAGGTACATACAGCCCCGAAGAACATTGACTGGACAGCACCTTCCGAGAAACAGGCTTATCCCGACCTCACCCAGCATCCGAACATTACTTTAGATGTCAATCTAAAAAAGCAACGGGTTTTTATCAAGGAAGGCGACAAAACGCTATACACGATGTATGCGTCTACTGGTATTGATGACTCAACCCCACGAGGTGATTTTGCGATTCAAGACGAACGGGGTTATGAATTCTTCAATCCAAACGAACAAATGGGCGCCCATTATTATACAAGCTTTTATCTGCATGGAACTTATCTTTTTCATACCGTCCCGACAGATGTCGGCGGACAATACATCAAAAACGAGGCGGCTAAGCTTGGCAAAGAGCCTGGCTCTCATGGTTGCGTTCGGTTGAGTATTGCGGATGCTAAGTGGATATTCGAGCATGTGCCAACAGGGACGCCAGTTAAAATTCATTAGTTTAGTGCCTCAAAAACCAGAGAAACCTGTTAATCAATCGACTGACTAACGGATTCCTCTGGTTTTTGTGTAAGTACGTATCAATCGTCAGAATGGTGAGCATTACTTTTCGCCAATCCGCCAACTAGTTAAATTTTCTCACTGGCCAACGTTTGCAATGATGCATCAATTTTCTCCGCGCACATCCTGCCTTCATGAATCCCCCAGATAACTAAACTTGGACCGCGACGGCAATCACCGGCCACATAGATTTGCGTGTCATTGGTCGTGAAGTTATCATTTTTGGCAGTGATGCCAAATTGATCAAAAAGCCATTGTTCAGCGCCAGTAAAGCCCATTGCCAAAACCACAAGATCGGCCTTAATTTTCTTTTCGGTGCCTGCCACTGGTTTAAAGTGATCAACCTGACTAATTTCTGCTTCTTTGACTTGGCCATCTTTGCCGAAGAAAGCTGTCACCGTCGAGGCATAAGCGGTAATATCGCCAAACAATGCTTTAGCCTCTTTTTGCCCGTAGCCGGTTTTCAAAACCATCGGCCACTCAGGCCATTGATTTTGCGGTGTTCGTTCTGCTGGCAACGCTGGGGTGATTTCTAACTGGGTGATGTCAGCACATCCCTGACGAATCGCTGTGCCAATACAGTCATTACCAGTATCACCACCGCCAAGAACCAGAACATGTTTTCCCTTCAACTGATCATTTGCGGCTGGCCCATCTTTTAAAACTGTTTGGGTGGCTGCTTTGAGAAAATCTGTCGCTTGCATAATGCCTGAAAGTTCTCTGCCTGGCACCTTGAGATCTCGAGCTTCGCGCGCACCGGTGCAAATAACAACCCGGTCAAACGTTTTCTTCAGCTCATCAGCCGTGATGTCCTTACCAACCTCCGTGTTTGCAACCAGTTCAATCCCCACTTTAGTCAACGTATCGATGCGGCGCTGAACGACATCTTTTGGTAACTTCATATTAGGAATGCCATACATGAGAAAACCGCCAAAGCGATCATCGCGCTCAAATAAAGTGACGGCATGCCCGAGCTGGTTCAATCGCCAAGCTGCAGCAATACCTGCCGGACCACTGCCGACGACTGCAATTTTTTTACCGGTGCGATGCAGGGGCTTACCAGAGTCAACCACCCAGCCATGTTTGAATGCTTGCTCGATAATAAATTTTTCGTTGTTACGAATTGTAATGCCAGCGCCGTTGAGTGCCTGCACACAGGAAACCTCACAAGGTGCTGGGCAAACGCGTCCGGTCATATCCGGCAACATATTTGAGCGGCTCAATCGTTCAAACGCACGCTTATCCTGATCACGATAAACCAGATCGTTCCATTCAGGAATCAGATTATCGTTGGGGCAACCACTCACGGCTCGTCCGCCGCCAAAAAAGACGCCATGATGGCAGAACGGAATACCACAGTTCATACAGCGCGCTGCTTGCTTACGGCGTTCAGCCATGTCTAAATCAAGTTCCATCACATTAAAATCTTTGATACGCTGCATGATCGGCCGCATTGGATCGTCTTGTCTAGGGTATTTTAAAAACCCTTTTGGATCTGCCATGCTGTTCCCTCCTCGTAAACGCGTTCACCAGCCCAGAAATCTGCGTGTAAGGACCTCAAGCACACTGGCCAAAGCCCGGCCAATGCACTTGAGGCCGCTTATACTCCGGTTTCTAACCGGGCTGGTTCACGCTCTCTATTTCATTGCTTCATCAAAGGCTTTTTCAATCACTTGTTCTTCTGAAAGTCCCGGTTTGGTGTAAGCATCAATCAAGTCGCGCATTCGGTGATAATCGCGGGGATAGACTTTTACAAACGTACCTTTTTCCTTTTCCCAGTGATCCAGAATCATCTGGGCCGTTTCCGAGTGAGTATACTGGACATGCTTTTTAAGTAGTTCAATCAGAATACTGTCGTCTCCAGCTTCATCCAAATGATAAAGATCAACTAGGTCTTGACTACAATGCTTCGCAAAATCGTGTGTCCAGTCATAGACATATGCAATGCCACCGGTCATCCCTGCTGCAAAATTACGGCCGGTTCGGCCAAGGATGACGGCGACGCCTCCGGTCATGTATTCGCACCCGTTATTACCAACACCTTCAACAACAACATTGGCGCCAGAATTGCGGACACAGAACCGTTCGCCAGCACGGCCATTGAAATAAGCTTCACCACCAGTTGCGCCAAAACACGCAACATTGCCGACAATCGGTGAATGGGTGTACAGTTCTCGAGCTTGTGGCGGTGCAGCAACGATCAAGCGACCGCCTGACAGGCCCTTGCCAACATAGTCATTGGCTTCACCGACCAACTTAATGGATAGTCCTTGGGTAATAAACGCTCCAAAACTTTGACCCGCCGTACCGTGATAGTTGAAAGCCAGTTGTCCTGGTTTTAATCCGTCATTACCAAAATGCGCCGCAATCCAGCCGCCTAAACGCGTGCCAACCGCGCGGTCCACGTTATTGATTGGTAGGTCAATGGTTGTGGTATTTTGATTTTTGAGACTAGTTTCAGCAAATCGGTCTAAATCCGGCCAGTCATACTTTGGCTTGAAAGGATTGGCCTTTTTACGTTCAATTGGAATCGTTTTGCCCAGCATCCGATCATAGTTAAGGGTTTTGGCTTTCCCAAAAGGTACATACCGCGGCTTCAGATGCTCGCCGTGACCCACCATTTGATCGACTGTGCGATAACCTAATGCCGCCATCTGTTCACGCAAATCTTCGGCCAAAAATTGCATCATGTGAATAACATTTTCGGGGCGTCCTGCATATAACTTGCGCAGCTCTGGATTTTGGGTAGCGATACCGACCGGGCATGTGTTGAGGTTACATTTGCGCATCATGACACACCCAATAGCAACCATGGTTAAGGTACCAAAACTGAATTCCTCTGCGCCTAACATAATCGCAACAGCAATGTCGCGCCCTGTTAATAACTTGCCGTCAACTTCCAATGTCGTGCGTTGGCGCAACTTGTTGAGCGCAAGCGTTTGATGGGCATCTGCTAGCCCCATTTCCCATGGCAACCCACAATCTCGGGTGGAGTTTCTTGGTGCCGCTCCAGTGCCGCCGTCATAGCCGGAGATCACGACCGTATTAGCACCCGCTTTCACCACACCGGCCGCAATCGTACCAACCCCGGTTGAAGAAACTAATTTTACATTGATTTTGGCATACGGATTGACCTGTTTTAAATCATAAATCAATTGCGCGAGATCCTCGATGGAATAAATATCATGATGCGGTGGCGGCGAGATTAGCTGCACACCGGCAATCGAGCCGCGAATGCTAGCCACCCAAGGGTAAGCTTTCCCTGCTGGCAACTGCCCACCTTCACCCGGTTTGGCTCCTTGTGCCATTTTAATTTGGATTTCTTCAGCACTCATCAGATACTCTGTGTTCACGCCAAAGCGCGCCGTTGACACCTGCTTGATTTTACTGTTGCGGTTCAGACTATCTGCACCGATATGAAATCGATTTCTGTTTTCTCCGCCTTCCCCGGAATTACTACGTGCACCCAACTTGTTCATGGCAATGGCAATGGTTTCATGCGCTTCTTCAGAGAGTGCCCCAAAACTCATCGCGCCGGATTTGAACCGTTTCACAATGGAACTCACCGGCTCAACTTCGCTCAACGGCACCGGTTTACGGCCGTTTTGATCAATCGTCCACATTGATCTTAAGGTCACTGGATTTTCCTGTTCTTCGGCATCCAGCTCTGCCGTGTACTGTTGATAGGCCTGATAGTCGCCGTTCCTGACTGCTTTTTGGAATTGATAAATGCTCTTGGGATTGTACAGATGCTCTTCACCATCGGCCTTATATTGAAAACTCCCGCCAGAAGGCAAATCGTCAATCGCGTGATTGCTGAAGGCTCGCTGATACTTTTGGTAATACTCGTCTTCAAGCTGGTTAAGATTGATGCCACCAATCCGAGTTGGCGTTCCGGTGAAGTATTGGTCAATCAAACTATCAGCCAAACCAACTGCTTCAAACAATTGCGCCCCTTGGTAGCCGGCGGTTGTCGAAATCCCCATACGGCTCATGATTTTGATGATCCCTTTGGTCGCCGCTTGGCAGTAATCTGGCAATTGCGCTTCAAGGCCACGTTCCTTTAGCGTCAAGAAAGCGCCATACGGATGAATGGCAGCGGCACCGTAACCGACCAGACAGGCAAAATGATGGATTTCGCATGCCTCTGCCGTGTCAACGACGATAGACGCAGCAGTGCCTTTACTTTGCCGTACCAAATAATTATGCAAGCCTGATACGGCCAACAAAACCGGAATCGTCAGCAACTGGTCGATCACTCAACACTAAAATCGTTGCACCGCCATCAATCGCGTTTTCCGCCTGCGTGAAAAGATCCTTGAGCACGTGCGCCAAACGATCGGGCGTATCCGTCAAATCATAAGCCAACGACAATTTAGCGACTTGTAACATCGGCAAATCCAAGTTGAGAATTTTAGCATATTCTTGATCGCTTAAAATCGGGCTGTCAATTTTAAGCTTGTGACAATTTTCAGCAGTATCGCGCGTACAATCGCCATCGCGACCTAAAAAGCCAAAAGTCCCAATGACTACTTTTTCCCGTAATGGATCAATTGGCGGATTCGTCACTTGGGCAAACGACTGCTTAAAATACGTGAACAAAGATTGCGATTTTTTACTCAAAACTGCTAAAGGCGAATCAAAGCCCATGGCAATGACCGGTTCGCCACCATTTTGCGCCATTGGCAACAACGCTGTTTGAATGACTTCGTGGGTATAGCCGTTGCGCAGCCAAAGTTTTTTCAAACTGTCGATCGGCATACTTTCATCTGATTTAGCGTCAGGTAATTCCCCCAACGTTAATCGGTTGGCATTGAGCCATTGCTGATAAGGATGCGCTTCGGCACAAGCCCGTTTCAAATCACGAGTCTTCGAAATGCGGCCGGTACTGGTGTCAACTAATAACATCTCAGCAGGCGCCAAAATGCCTTTCTCGACAATATCGCCGGGGTCGACATCCACCACCCCTGATTCTGAGGCAACAACCAACTGATTATTTTTCATTAATGTGTAGCGCGATGGGCGCAACCCATTACGATCCAAAAAGGCACCAACTTGAATGCCGTCTGTAAAGCACAAGGCAGCTGGGCCATCCCAAGGGGCCATGAAAGTAGCATTGTATTCGTCAAACGCCCGTTGTTCATCAGACATTTCGGTACCTTCGCCCCAAGCTTCAGGCACCATCATCATCAACGCTTGCGGAATGGATCGGCCATGCCGATAGAGATATTCCATACAGTTCTCTAACTTGGCGGAATCAGAGTCAGTTTCATCATAAATTTCAATACCATGACTGGTCATCCAATTTTCGGCGCCTTTTAACGTGTTGATTTCCCCGTTATGCGCTAAAAACCGGAACGGTTGAGCACGATCCCAACTCGGAAACGTATTCGTGGAAAAACGGGAGTGAATCAAGCAAATGGCACTTTTCATTTGCGGGTTATGTAAATCCGGGTAAAAAAGACTTACTTGGTAAGCATGAAGCATGCCTTTATAAACGATGGTGCGGCTTGAGAAAGAACAGATATACATGGCTTGCCGATCAAAGGTTTTCTCTAACTGCCGTCGCAATGCATAAAGATGATCCTCAAAGTCCTGCCCTGCCTGTGTGTCTGTCGGCCGTTGGACCACAACCTGAACAAAGCCCGGCATAGCTTGTTGAGCCGCGGGACCACAGTTTTCGTAAACAAACGGAGCATTGCGCGTCCAAAGAACCGGAAAGCCGGCTTCATCGATTTGACTCACGACCGCCTTTAACATGGCGGCCTTTTCTTCTGCATCATGCGGCAAAAAAAGCTGAGCCACTGCATAGTCACCTTGCGCCGGTAACGTTAATTCATAGCGGTGCATTTCGTCACGGAAAAAAGCATCCGGCATTGCCATTAAGATACCGGCGCCATCACCTGTATCAGGTTCAGCACCGGTGCCGCCGCGATGATTCATGCGTTGTAGCATGGTCAACGCTTTTTCCACAATTTCGTGGCTAGCGTGACCATCCACTTGCGCAATAAATCCCATACCACAGGCCGCATGCTCAAATTCCGGCAGGTACATTAATTTTTTGTCATGTGCTAAGTGATCCATGAAATCCCCACCTTATTAGTTAACATCAATGTCTTGAGCCTAAAGATATTGGTCTCATAGTATTCTAATAATGACAAGATTACAATGCTTTTTTCTTTGTCTGCTGTTTCACATTTGGCTCCGAAGTCTATCAAAGCTTGCAGAATCCGCCATCTGGTCACAATCAAAAACAGTGCATCAGACTGATTTAATAGGAAATCAGACTGATGCACTGTTAGTCATGGTCGGTTGCAAGATCTTTTTTTATTTTTTAGTTGTTTAAGATAACTGCCATCATTTTCTCACGATGGCGGCGTGAAAGTGGACGATTTTATCAAGTCCGTACATGATCGGCGCAGAAATCGTCATGATAATGAATTCGGAAAGCATCAACGAAACATAGGTTGGTAAAAACATTGTGGCGAAACTTAAATGCCCCGTCCACACAATCTCAACGGCAATCAAGGCCATCGTGATCGTCATGACAGCGATATTTAAGGCAAACCGGGCCCAGAGCTGACGCAATTTCGGCGCCACCCACCCGACCAACAGCAAGCCGAGCAAACTTTGACCGCCGCCAAAGACCACGTCAAGCCAACCAAGCGGTGAGAAGATAGCATTGAAAATCACGACTCCTGTCACAACACCCACAATATATTTACGATCAAACACGACCAAGTGATTCAAACTTTCAGACAAGCGGAATTGAATCGCGCCACTGGCCAAATTAAGGCTCGCGGGACCAATTGATAGCACAATATAGATAGCAGCGACCAAAGCATTAAGTACCCAACCGCGTGTTTTTAGATTTGTCATGAAAGTCCTCCATTAAAAGTCACATTATTTCGTCATAGCGCGTTTGCCGGAGCAGAAACCTACGTAAAAAGACAGCGAATGCAGTAACCCAAGCCCCGTCATCACGTTTGAGGCCGCTTGTCTCCAGTTTCTAACCGCTCTGGCGAACGTTCAACAAAAAACGCGCTGTTAAGCGCGTTGCTGTTAATTCTTATTATATGTTTTGGGCTTGGGCAAACTGACCAAGCCCACTGAAATCGCCAACGCGCGGTCGACTGCTGCCATTTTGGTGCTTGACAGAGCTGTCACGCGGGCTTGTAGCCGTTGCTTGTCAATCGTGCGAATTTGCTCAAGTAAAATGACTGAGTTGCGTTCAACGCCATCTTGCTTGGCCCGTAACCCGACATGCGTCGGCATCTTGGGTTTTTGAATCTTGGAGGTAATGGCTGCCACAATCACTGTGGGACTGTAATGGTTGCCAACGTTGTTTTGAATAATAAGTACTGGCCGGTTGCCGCCTTGTTCGGAGCCGACAACCGGAGACAGATCGGCGAAAAAAACATCGCCGCGTTTTACGGACACATCCATGCTTTTGCCCCCTTATCGCTCATCGAATATGGGCGTATGCCTCGCTCTCGCAGGCAGAGAAAGCATGACTGATCTCTGTATTGATCTGGCCCATTGCTACATAGCCAGAAATCAATTGGTTGATTTCGGGAGCCTGTGACTTCAAAAATGTCGCCACTGCCTCCGTAATCACAGCCTGAGCGTCAATGTCATTCAATTCACAATAGGCATCCAACCGCGCCTTAATGGCATCATCAAACGTTACCGCTACTGACGTTTGCTTTTTCATGACAACTTCCTCCAACTTCCCAAGTTCATGTTGTTACTTTAGCACAAAATGAGCATACGAGCCACCATCAATCGACCGGATTCACGCTCTGTCGCTTCAGGCGCGGCGTTAAATTGCAGGCGATTTCGTAATGAATTGTCTTGCTATATTTAGCAACGTCCAACAACGTAATCTCCTGATCGCCACTTTGCCCAACCAAAACTACCTTTGTGCCAGCTGGATATGCTTTGGGCAAACGAATCATAAACTGATCCATGCAGATACGGCCAACAATTTCACAATACTGACCATCAACAAGGACATGAAAGCCCTGTAGGCGCCGCAGCCAGCCGTCTGCATAGCCAATCGGGACAGTCCCGATGAATTCATCTCCTTTGGCACGATAGGTCACACCGTACGAAATACCGTCACCAGCATGCACCTGCTTGCAATAGGTCAACTCACTTTCCAATGACAACGCTGGTTCCAGTGGAAACGGTGTGGTTGGAATCGCGTCCCCAGACGGATTTAAGCCGTAAATAGCCACCCCATACCGAATCATATTGCCATTGCAAGCCGCATGCCACAAGCTGGTAGCCGAATTAGAAACATGCACATAACGCGGCCGACTTGGTAAAAGATTGACCAGATGATTGAACTTGTCAACTTGCTGTTTGAAATAAGTATCATCAGGAGCATCTGCCGTTGCAAAGTGAGTGAAGACCCCCTCAATGACAAATTGCTTGGGATGCGCTTCAACAAACGCAACTGCCGTCTTGAGTGCTTGATCTTCGGTAAACCCGATACGACCCATGCCGGTATCTAAAGCCAGATGAATACGCAACGGCGGCAGCTCTGGCTGTGCTTCTAACACTGGCAAAGCCTGTTCAAGCCATTCGGTGCTGCTGACAGGCAATGATATTGTTTGGGCAGCAGCAATGGCCGCATACTGACTCGGTACGATGCCCAACACCAATACTGGTTCACTATAATCGGCCTTGCGCAATCCCAATGCTTCATCCAAGATCGCCACACAAAAACCGGTTGCACCAGCTGCTTTGGCAACCCGCGCCACCCGCAACATACCGTGACCATAAGCATCAGCCTTGACCACAGCGAAAAGCTGCGTCTGCTTTTTTAATCGTGCGACCTCATGCTGGATATTATGCAAAATGGCTGTTTCATCTATTAATACCGTTGCTGGTCGAAAGTTACCGATCGTCACGTTCAGGACCTTCTTTTTCTAAAATTACCTCGGTGAAGACCAAGGTTTCACTGTGCGAAATGGAGACAAAAGCCTGACCGGAAAAAGGATGCTTCGTCAGAATAGGTTTGCCCAACTCATTATTGAGAATTTCGACATCCTGTAAGGCGACTTTTCCTAACCCAGTACCAAATGCCTTTGAGTACGATTCTTTGGCAGAAAAACGGCCGGAAAGATATTCAACGGCGCGGCGGCCATCAAGTTGTTGATAATTTGCTAATTCAGTCGGCGTCAAAATTTTAACCGCGAAGCCGCTGTTTTTTTCCTGTGCCGCCTGAATTCGCGCCAAATCTGTGACGTCCACCCCAATACCGTAAATCATGGGTTGCCTCCTTAACCGCGTTGACATCGCCGGAACTAACCACTGTTCCTGCTCACGCTTTGTCATAAAGTTATTCTAGCATGCTTTTACAGAAAACGGGTGTTTGGTTGAAGCAAAAAAGACCCCAGGACGTTTAACCTGAGGCCTTTTGAACGCTTTAATTAAAAATCATTCGCCATTACGGATTTTGAAACTACGCTTAACATTCTTGCGTTTATCGCTGAAGTTGCGTTTTTTGTCGTAACTACGCTTATTATCACGGTTGCCTTGATAGCCGCCTTCGCGACGCTTACCCTTGTAACCGCCTTTATAGCCGCCACGATTATTGCCGTGACCGTGATTGCTGCGACCGCGATGTGGCAGCGGACGTTCTGGCGTGATTTTAACCGGAACGGCACTGGCATCATCCGGGCTGACTGCCTTAAGATAAGCGGCAACCAACTGTAACGGGGTGTAGTTTTCCAACAAGGATTCAGCCATAGCTTCGTACTTTTCAGTATCGTTAGCTTCGACTTGTGCCTTGATCGTTTCTAAACCGCTGGAGATCTGGCCCATCAATGCTTCTTCTGCTGTTGGTGGTTTCATCGGCAGCATCCGCTTCTTGGTCAAGTCTTCGATCGTGTGCAAATATTCGATTTCGTTTGGGGTGACGAAGGTGACGGAAACACCCTTGTGACCTGCACGACCGGTCCGGCCGATACGATGAACATAGGAATCAGGATCTTGCGGAATGTCATAGTTGTAAACATGGGTGACACCGGAAATATCCAGACCACGAGCGGCGACATCAGTAGCCACTAAGAAGTCCAATTGGCCACTCTTGAACTGGCGCAAAACGCTCATCCGTTTTTGCTGTGTCAAGTCACCATGAATGCCTTCTGCCCGATAACCACGCGCCTTTAGACCACGGGTTAGTTCATCAACACGACGCTTGGTCCGACCAAAGATCAAAGCCAAGTCTGGGTCTTGAACATCAAACAGACGAGTCATGACATCGAACTTTTCGTAGTCTTTTGCACGGACATAATACTGTTCAACGGTATCAGCTGTGAGTTCCTTTGCCTTAATCTTAACGGTGACCGGTTCATGCATGAACTTATTGGTCAAACGCATGATGGAAGCAGGAATCGTTGCAGAAAACAGCAAAGTCTGACGCGCGGTTGGCATTTGTTCAACAATCTTTTCAATGTCATCGATGAAGCCCATGTCGAGCATTTCATCTGCTTCGTCTAATACCAAGACTTTAAGATTTTGCAACTTCAGGGTGTGACGGCCAATATGGTCAAGGATTCGACCTGGTGTCCCCACCACAATTTGTGGGTGTTCTGATAATTGACGAATTTGCCGGCGAATGTCGGCACCGCCGTACACTGCCTGGACCTTGATTTTCTTATCTTGGCCTAAACGATAAAGTTCTTCTTGGGTCTGAATCGCCAATTCCCGAGTTGGGGAAATGACCAATGCTTGGATACTCCGGTCAGCCTTATCGATGTTTTGCAGGATCGGCAAGCCAAACGCTGCCGTTTTCCCGGTACCGGTCTGTGCTTGACCGATCACATCTTTGCCTGCCAGAACCAGTGGGATCGTCTCCGCTTGAATCGGCGTCGCTTCCTCAAAACCTGACTGGGCGATTGCCTTTAAGAGATCATGATCCAAACCTAGTTCTTTAAACTTCAAATGAGTTCCTCCTTGAGAATTCCTGCACGCGTTTACCCAAGCGTGTTTTCAAAGGAATCCGCGGGCATCACGTGCATTTTCAGTAAATGACAAAAAAACATATCCGAACAATAGTATCATGCTCACTATAAAAAAACAAGTGCCGAGATTCGGCCAAGTCTTGCATAATCACCAAAAGCTTCAGTCAACACATGCTTATTTAAGCCTAAACTGACATTTTTAAAAGAATAAAAACCGTCAAAACATGCTAAAGGCCGTTTCATTTTCATGGAACGGCCTTTATGCTTACAACGCTAGTATTAAGCACGACCACCAGCGACCAAAGCTGACAAAACGGTTTCCAGATGCAATCCGTGACTCGCTTTCAACAAAACCATATCGTCATGGCTAACATCGTTTTGTAAGTCGCGCGTCATCTGTTCCTTGTCATCAAGCGGATAATAGTGCAACTGATCGGCTGGATATTTTGCTGCCAATGCATCGGCAAGTGCTTTCATATCGCTACCGTATAGATAAACGACCTGCACTTCCTTAGGATCAAGTGCCTCTGCCAGACCTGCATGCAACGCGGGACTTTGTTCACCAAGCTCCAGCATGTCCCCTAGCACTGCAATGTGACGGCCAGTTGCCGTAAATTCGCTAAAATCATGAATGACGGCTTTCATCGCGGTCGGGTTGGCGTTATAAACATCGCTTAGAATCTGTTCACCCACATCCCCGATCAACCACTGTGTCCGGTTAGCCGTCACCTGAAAATGAGCCAATGCCTTTTGCATGATTTCGGGTTTGACATGGAATTTGCGGCCAACTAACAGGGCTGCTAACGCATTGACAACATTATATTCACCCATAATCGGAATCGAGAACGTCAGATCAGGCCAAGCTTCAACTGTGAACTCAGTGTGGTTACGATGCCCGCTGATTGAATGGGCAAATATCGTATTTTCAGGATGCAAGCCAAAAGTTTCGCGCTCCTGCGTGATCTTCTTCGCCCGTTCCTGCAACAATGGTTCGTCACCATTAAAAATAAACGTGCCATCATCCTTTAGGCCATCAGTGATTTCCATTTTGGCATCGGCAATTTTATCTCGGGTCTTGAAAAATTCAATATGTGCTTCCCCGATCATCGTAATCACGGCCACATCCGGTTCAGCTAAGGTTGACAGTGCATGTAGTTGTCCTGGCCGATCCATCCCCATCTCAAGAACCAAGACTTCGGTATTGGGTTCCATGCAGAGAATAGTCATTGGCACGCCGATTTCATTATTATAGTTATCAGGGGTTTTAACGACGTGATATTGTGTGGCCAAGATTGCAGCGGTCATGTCCTTCGTTGTCGTTTTGCCATTGCTGCCGGTGATCGCCACCACTTTGGGATTCACTTTCATCAACAGATAATATTGTGCCAATTGTTGCATCGCTTTCAACGGATCCGGCACCACCAGCGTAATCAGCTTGGTGGTGACAGGTAAATAATCAGCTGCAACAAATGTTGCCACTGCGCCAGCCGTAGCAGCCGCCGGAATAAATTCGTGACCATCACGTTCACCGCGTAACGGCACAAACAGCATACCCGGCTTCAATTTGCGTGAATCAAAAGCCAGTCCGGTCACCACATGCGACCCGTCTGCTTCAGAGAGCGGTTGAGCTTTCACAACTCGCGCAATCTCTGCCAATGTCATCTTCATAATTAATTCGACTCCAATTCTTCAACTTCATCCTGTTTAAGAACAGGTTAAAACAGTCCATTATTGGCGATGATCGGCAGATGCAGCATCATCAAGCATCATCCACTGATTCTTTTGCCGCATCAAAACAAGCATTCCCAATCGCCGGACATCTGTATCCGTCAAGATACCATCAGGAACGAACCGAGCTTTCGGTACCAAAAGTGGCACACTGATTTTTTCACGAGAAAACCGGACGTTCCGGAAATCAAATACCACGCCATCTTCCAATAATGGTAAAAACTGTGTATAGACGGCATGTGACACGCGAGAAAAGTGCTGTTGCCGTAAGCGTAACCAGAATGGTTCCTCATTAGCAATTCGCCGCATATACTTGTTAATGGCGTTTGCTAAGAAGGTCGCAAATAAAGATTCGTTACGCAGATACATATTCACCATACCGTTTCGCAATGGCAGGTAAACCAACTCGTTTTGCAATTTGTAGTAAAATGGCGAACTTAAATGCGTTTTGGCATGTCCTAAGTATAGCAGTTCCGCAATCTCGTTAGGCGTGAGTTCCTGCAAAAATCGCGGGCTTGAATAATCTAGCCAGCAACGCGTCTGACCCGCTTTACTCCGCAAAAAGTCCTGAACCTGATCCGCGCCGTCGATAATATTGAACCAAGTATGCGGATCTATCTGTTCCTGCTCATCCACAGGGGGCAGCAATAACAGATGCTTCGGTACTTTTAGATGGTCGCTCAGCAAATCACTTGCTGAAATGCCATATGTCAAAAACAAATGCGCCAACGGTTCATGGCGCACATAAATCATCGCATTTCGCACGTTTAACCCCCCCTCAATACTCCCGACTTAATTATACGACTTTCACGGCATCACATGCGTTAAGATTAAGAGCGTGAGCCAACCCGCTTAGAAACCGGAGCATAAGCGGCCTTGAACGTGATGGCCGGGCCTTGTTCAAGGTCCTTATGTGCAGGTTTCTGCGCTAGCTCTCCTCATTCTATCTAAGAAAGGGTGACCTATGATGTTACAACCATGGCCTAATCTTATCCCTCGTCCTGATTTGCCAACGATTCCAAAAACAGCAGCCATTCCGCCTGCTTATTTTAAGCTCATTCAAACAGGTATTTTACCGATGAATTGGTGGCTTCCGACTAAGGAGCCGACGAGTGATGCCATTGACGGCGTGGGTATCCACGCCTTTGCAACTGTTGGCCCAGCCATGACTTCAAGCGATTTGCCAGCACATTTTTTGCCATTTGCCAAAACCGGGCACCAATATTTTGGCTTCGATCTCCAGCAGGAGCCACGCCAGATTCGCTATATTGATACCGAAGTCGACCAGTGGCTGACAGTGGCGATGGATTTGCCAGCTTTCATGAAGCAATTGCAGCCTCATGAAGCAAAGTTGCCAGAAATTTCAGTCGATCCGCAGATTTTTGGACATATGGCCGTCATCGCGACAGCGGCTGAATGGCCAGCGCTGTTTGATTACGCGCGCGAATTCATGGCCGGCCAAGCAATTGGCCCATGGCTGCGATGGCTCGCCCAATCAAAAGAGGAAGCTAAGCGGCAAGTCGGGATGGAAGAATTTCATTTTCTCACCCGTTACCAGCCCAACTTCCTCACACCCAACGACACGCTGACACTGCAGCATGTATTCGGCTAATGGTTAACCGACTTATGGTCAGGTTGGAATGCGAAGGTGTCCAACCAACGTAGATCCCGTTTGATTCCAAAATAACCAAACAAAGCAAGTCCCAACGAACCAAAGAAGTCCATAAACAAATCACCCATCGTGTCCATTAATGCCGCCCGGCCACGCAGTAGCTCGCCGCCAGTCGCCATGTACCGCTGCATATTCAATCCTAACAACCCATCAAAGGTGAACTCATAAAATTCCCAGAGCACGCCGATGGTGGTGCCAAAAGCTAGTGCAAACAAGGCCATCAACAACGGGCTTGTTGATGTCAACCGTTTTTGCGGGGTCAATGCCGCAAAAATAGCAAATCCTAAACCGGCGAGCATCGCGGCACTGAATAAATGTTCAAACTTATCCCAATAAGGCACACTGTAGCATTGCAATCCTGTCCCCAGTAAAACGCTTAAAAGAATAAAGATCTCGAATAAGTAAATTAAAACCGGTGGAAATCTAAAATGCCACCACCGCTCCATCAATCGCGGTAAGCTGACAATCAATATGCCGGACGCAACCTGCGCCAATAACATCATCTGACCATGAAATAACGAGCGGCCGCTGATATAAAGGCCACCAACAATCAATAAGTAAAGCAGGTCGCCACCGACATTCAGCCAGTATAAAAAGTTAGATCGTTTTGTCATTGTTTTTGCCCCTTTTCCTTAATGTAATATGACGCGGCAAGTCATTTACTACCTCTTTGTAAGCGCTTGGTGTAGACTCAAAGATAGGAGGTGTTATCTATGCCGATCAAAACATTACCTGAAGATCAACTCGTCACTATGAGTCAATTTGTCGTGAAAGATGTCGCTAAAGCTTTTGACTTTCCCTATTATGTCAATGATCTCACACATGACGCAAATTTTGACACTGAGCACACAGCAACCAAGTTAGAATTTGAGCTCACCCTGTTGAATGATCCTGATCCAGAACGGACCATCAGCTTTTACAGTGATGCCAGCGCTGACCCGATTATGGGTGGTGCTGCATCAGCACAGGTCATCGTTGAGTCAGGGATTACCTTCGTTTATTTGAATGATGGTTACAAGGATTCCTACCTCATTATCATTCGTGATGGTAAAGTGGTCCAAAACCTTAAGCTTGAACAACAAATTCTGTCCGGCCCAGAGGTAGAAGATTTGATTGATAATGTGATGCCAAAAGCGAAATGATTTTTGATGTCAAAAGGCAGCCGGATTGCGGCTGCCTTTTTGGTCGCTTGTGATGCGTCAAACTGATGATCGTGCAGATAATGACAAAGCGCTGATAGCCTCTGAAACGTGAGAAAAGGCACAACGCAACCAAAGGCAACTTTTCTTGCTCAACAAAAAAACCACCACGAGGGTGGAAAAGTTTGGGGGAACTTTTTTGGGAGTGTAAGTTAATGTGTAAGCTTAAGGCTGAAATACATCTGCCTTATTGACCTAAGTATAGCAATTCACTAACTCTTAGGTGGTTCCATTTTCAACAACAATTCTGTTCATTTTATAAATCCACTTATATATTCATAAGTTTTAACTACAAAAAAACAGCCCTATTGGCTGTTTTTGGTTTATTTCTTGTCCAAACCATACTTCTTGTTGAAACGATCAACCCGACCATCGGCCTGAGTGAATTTCTGCTTACCGGTGTAGAAGGGATGGGAGTCGGATGAAATTTCAACCCGGACTAATGGGTATTCCTTGCCGTCTTCCCACTTAACGGTTTCTTTTGAAGTTTTGGTGGAACCTGAGATAAATTTGAAACCAGTTGCTGAATCCATAAAGACAACTGGATGATAATCTGGATGGATGCCTTGCTTCATAATGATTACTCCTTTTGCCCTAAATCATTGCCTGATCTAGAGATACTCTTACGACAACTCTAATAGTCTATCACGGTCATGGTTCAAACGCAATCTCAATCAATCAACTCAACATCTGCGCCGAGGCCACGTAATTTCATGACGACACGATCATAACCACGCAAGATATTATCAACTTTGGTAATCGTTGTCGTGCCTTCCGCCATTAGACCGGCAATCATTAAGCAAGCACCTGCGCGAATTTCTTCAGCTGCAACTTCAGTGCCTTGCAAATGATCGCAATGATGCAAAATAATGACGTCATTTTCAATAGTAATATCCGCGCCCATTCGCAACAACTCAGGAATATGCCGAACTCGTTTAGGATAAATGGTATCAATGATCAAGCCCTCGCCATGAGCTTTCAGCATTAGCGGGGTGATGGGTTGCTGCAAATCAGTTGCAAATCCTGGATAAGGCATGGTTTTAATCTGAACCATTTTCAAATCACCAGACGGGTAAACGAAGATACTGTCCTCACCGACATCCATGACGACACCCATTTCCTCTAATTTAGCTAAAAAGGCATCTAAATGTTCAGAAATAATATTTTTGACTTTCACACCTTCGCCGATCGCAGCTGCCATCGCCAAATAAGTCCCCGCTTCAATTCGATCAGGGATGATGGTATGTGAGTTGTGTGCTTCAAGGGTTGGCACGCCGTCAATCCGAATCACATCGGTACCAGCGCCACGAACCTTAGCCCCCATATTATTCAGATACGTGGCTAAGTCGATAATTTCTGGTTCCTTGGCAGCATTTTCGATCACGGTCCGGCCTCTTGCTGTTACCGCAGCCAAAATGACATTGATCGTAGCACCGACGGACACCATATCCAAAAAGATGCGTGCACCGTGCAAGCCTTCAGCTGGTGCCTTGATGGCCATCGCGCCGTGTTCATTGCTGACGGAAGCCCCCAGTGCCTCGAACCCTTTTATGTGCTGATCAATCGGTCGTGGTCCAATATCATCACCGCCGGGCAAGCCGACAATTGCTTTACCAAACCGCCCTAATAACGCTCCCATGAAGTAATAGGAAGCGCGCAAACTTTTTATTTTGCCATTTGGCAGGGGGACATCGTTAATTTCAGTTGGATCAATCGTTAGGACGTTCTCAGTAAAATCCGATTTGACATTCATGTCATCCAGAATCGCCATCAAATTATAGACATCCTGAATATGTGGAACTGAATCAAGTGTGACCGGGGTGCGTGACAAAATCGCCGCCGGAATCAAGGCAACGGTACTGTTCTTCGCGCCGCCGATCACAACTTCACCGGATAATTTCTTCCCGCCGTGGATCAGCATTTTTTCCATTGAGTTAAATCCTCACTTAAAGGTCGTTCATTTCAAATAGGCTGAAGCTGGCCTGCATCTATGCTTCAAAATAAACTGCGATTTCTGGTAGGCGAGGCACAACAAACTCATCATGCACTCAACATACAAGTTTAATGAATTCTATGGGAAAAAACAAGGACTAAAAGAACAGAGCGCGAACTGGCGCGATTAGAAACCGGAATGTAAGTGGCCTTGGCCGTGATGGTCGCTCTTTGACCATTGCGGCCATGGTCCTTACATGCAGGTTTCTGCGCCAGCGAGCGCGTTTAAGAACCTGAGCTGCCCCCCAAAGTGCTTTATCTGCCAAAAAAGCCGTCCCAAAGTAATGATACCTCAGGACGGCCTTTATAAATCAATGAAACCTGCTATTAAGCTTTAAAATCGCCGGCTGCCTGAATGAAGGCTTTGAATAATCCCTCCGGCTTGTTTGGCCGCGATTGGAATTCTGGGTGATATTGCGGGGCAACGAAGAACTTGTTCTTCGGATATTCAATAATTTCCATCAAGCGGTTGTCTGGGCTGACACCGGAAAATACCAATCCGTGGTCTTCCATTGCCTGACGATACTTGGTGTTGAATTCGTAACGATGACGATGACGCTTTTGAATTTCATGGGCATTGTCATAAGCCTTCGCTGCAACGGAACCTGGCTTCAGAACACATGGATAAAGGCCAAGTCGCAAGGTGCCGCCAAGATTTTTGACACCCACTTGATCACGCATCAGGTCAATGATCGGGTCCTTGATATCAGGTTGCGTCTCAGTTGTACCAGCATCTTTCAGGCCCAGCACATCACGCGCAAATTCAACTGATGCCATCTGCATACCTAAGCAAATGCCAAGGAATGGAATATCGTTTTCCCGAGCATAGCGAATCGCGGCAATTTTGCCTTCCAAACCACGGTCACCGAATCCGCCTGGAACAAGAATCCCATCAAAGCCTTGCAACAAGCTTTCAACGTTATCGTCATTGACATCTTCAGCTTGGAACATTTGCAGATCAATATCAGAGTCCCAATAGTAGCCCGCATGCTTCAACGCCTCGGCAACAGAAATATAAGCATCTTTCAAAGCGACGTATTTACCAACCAAGGCAATCTTAGTGGTATGGGTCAAATGCTGAACTTTATGCTCAAGCTGCGTCCAAGCACGCATGTCGGCATCAGGCACATCAAAGCCGAAATGATCGACCACAATCTGATCCATGCCTTGCGCTTGTAATGCCAGCGGAATTGAATAAAGCGTCTTTGCATCGCGTGATTCGATGACCGCATTTTCCGGAACATCAGTGAAAAGCGCAATTTTCTTCTTCATATCTTCCGTGATCGGTTTTTCAGTCCGGACAACGAGCATATTCGGCTGAATCCCAATACTACGCAATTCCTTAACACTGTGCTGAGTTGGTTTCGTCTTCATTTCATCGGCCGCGCGCAAGTACGGTACAAGGCTGGCATGAATATAGAAAACATTTTCCGAACCAACATCACGCTTCATTTGGCGAATGGCTTCAAGGAATGGCAATGATTCGATGTCGCCAACCGTACCGCCGATTTCCGTGATAATCACATCGGAGTCGCTATGCTTTGCGGCCCGCATGATCTTCTCTTTGATCATGTTGGTAATGTGGGGGATCACTTGAACGGTCGCACCGAGGTATTCACCGCGGCGTTCACGTTGCAGAACTTCAGAATAAATTTTCCCGGTTGTGACGTTGCTGTACTTATTCAGGTTGATGTCAATAAACCGTTCATAATGGCCAAGGTCGAGGTCGGTCTCCGCGCCATCGTCGGTAACGAACACTTCACCATGTTGATAAGGGTTCATCGTCCCAGGATCGACATTGATATAAGGGTCGAATTTTTGAATGGTGATCTTCAAACCGCGATTCTTTAACAAACGACCTAAGGATGCCGCAACAATCCCTTTACCCAATGACGATACGACCCCACCGGTAACAAAAATATACTTGGTCATAGCCAGTCTCCTTTTTTAATAATCGGGAAAAAACAAAAACAAGCTCCCTATTCATACGAACAGGGAGCTTGAACCGTATTGGCTTTACATTTTGTAAAGCGCCCAAGCTGTATATTAACTAATTGTGGCAAAGACGTCAAGGCCTAAAACTTAAGTATGAAATGTCCCAAATAATCATAAATAACATCATGTCTCAAAGACAGCCTTAAAGTCAGCTTTCTGCTTCCGCTATAAATCCTTTAATCATGGACTTTTCTCGGTCGTCCCTGACGATAGGGTGCACCATTTTGATGTGTGTTTTTTGCCTGCTGAAAAGCCGCAAACCAATGTCCGAGTGTTGTTGGATTAATGTTAAGCTCTGCTTCAGCTGCTTTCGCGAAGTTTTCCCATGCTGTTCGACTAATTTCAGTATTACCTCGAGCATTGCGCGACTCGCGAATGAACTCGCCAACCAAACGGCGGAACTTCACTTGCTGGTCATGGCTCATGCGCAAATAATCTTGTTGCCCAGTTGTTTCCATTTGCTGGATGCCGGTTAATTCACGGGCATCATTATCGATCGTAAAGAAGGAACGGATGGGAATCGCAATGTACAAAATATACGCTGCCTTGGGCACAAAAATAGCTAAAATCATAATCGCAGCGATCATGATAACATTTTCTAAGTTGTGCTCCCCATAAATACTGGTATAAATTTTCCGCATTTCGTCTTTATCATTGGCTTGTTGATGCACGATTGTCCTTGATATAAGTCGAAATACGACAATTACCAAAAAGTAGATCGCACCATAGATAATCACAGAGATGGATTCAACATCTCCTGACATCAGTCGCGTCAATGCTGGCACCAGTGACAGTAGGAAAACCAAGATGAATTCCCAAAGCACGATTCGTCGTGGAATCTGATCAACGGTGCTGAACAAAGTTGCTTGCTGGTACCAAATATTCGCCACGAAACAGAAACTGACAGCATACACCCCAACTGCCAAAAAGAAATTAGTAATGTTGGCATGATGTTCCCAACTTTGCGCAGGCAACTCCAAGACCATAATGGTAATAATAATCGCAAGAATAGCGTCAATGAACGTATCTAACCGGGTTTTAAGTTCTTTTGAAATCATCGTAGATCCCCCTCTTGTTAGAAAGTATCGTGCTTTGTCAAAAATTGTCAACGGTCTTAAAGCGTAAAAAAACATTTAGGAGCAGTCAACTTGTAACACTCGCACTTTTAAGGTTTTTAGGATACCACAAATAGCGGTAAAACACGATCATCTTGGTCAGTATGCCACTTCTAGGATTTGCCTACTAGTGGACTTAAAATAAGCTTCATAACAGGCTCGCAGTCGCAAAAAACTATTCAGCCCCAATTCAGAAAGTGGACCCACAGACGCAGCAAGCTATATACGAGCCTCCAAAACTAAAACATCAAAACCAATCCATGTTGACCTGTATCGGCTAGTACTTCGGGTGCTAATTGCGCCTGCTCGCGCACACAAAAAAAGCCGTCCCCACAAGACATGGGCACGGCTCGCCAAACATTACTTTTTGGTGTCGCTATCGTCATCATCATCTGAATCGCTGTCGTCATCATCGTCATCAGAGAAGTCAGCGGTGATGTCATCGTTATCATCATCATCGTCGCTGTCGTCATCGCCGAATTCGGCTAGCTGACCTTCGATACCATCTGGCAACCCATCATCTGGGTCGTCATCACTGTCATCGTCTGTGTCAGTCGTCTTCCCGACCTTGTCGTGGAAGCCTGAGTCATCGTCATCGAAATCATCGTCGTCATCGCTATCTGCGTCGAGATCCTCATCTTCAGGATCATCATCGTTATAGTCGATCACGTCATCATCATCGGCAACGTCTGCTAAGAAGGCATTGACCTTCTTACGCTTCTTACGACGTGGTGCCTCTTCTTCATCTTCCGGATGGTTAACTTCTTCATCAACGGAATCGTATGGATACCAAGCGCGCAGGCCCCAAACGTTATCGCCTAAAGAAATGAAACTGCCATCCACGTTCAGATCCGTGTAGAATTGCGGTAAACGTTCACGAATTTCTTCGTCACGCTTACCAAGATAATTCTGGATCTCGTTGGCCAGATCAACGAACGCCATGGTATCCCCTTTTTCTTTGAGGATCTCATGGGCTACTTCGATCATTGATAATTCTGATTTATCGGCATTGGCAAATGCTTTGAGTTTCAACCGATACACGCCCTTTCCACAGTTTATACAGTCTGTTTTTCATCATACACGCTCAGGCGTTGAATTGCAATCTCAATCGATAATCACCCAAGTGCTGGTTATTAGCAAAAAGTTGATATTCAATGTAGACTTCACCTGCCACAGGTTCAGTTGTCATGCGCACGTCAATCCGTGGTGTGACCGTTTCAACCGGAATGATACCGTACGGTGTGCGATAGCGCGTCAGCACGCGCTTTTCATTGGCAAAGAACAGTTTCAGCTGAGTGTCGCCGTTGCTGCTGCCACGCGACAACTGAACATCGCCATCTTCACGCAGCTTCATCGTCACCGGCATACTGGTCCCAGCATCTTCGTCAACTTCTTGGTAACGAATGTATAAAGCGTTTCCCATCTGCACCAACGTTCCAGGTTCGTCAAAAACATGTGTCTCATTGTCCTCACCCTGCGTCACAAACGTCTCAAGGTGAATTTGAATCGGCACTCCTTGTGAAAGATCCATAATGTCAATCCTTTCTAACAGCTATTGTACGCCCACGGGTCAAACTGGTCGAGTCGTAACAATTATCCATGTTTCAAATCACTTACCGCAAGATATGCAATGAAAATGCAGTTCCAACTGACGTGGCTTGTTACCTTAGTTATAATATAAGTAATCTATCATATAGAAAGAAGGCGCGTGATGGACTTGACAACACTGACCGGCCAGCAGGCAGCAATTTTTCAGCAAAATTTTACAAAAGACGAGGCGCCGCTCAGTTTTGCCCATACTAACGCGTTATTGGCACATCCTGAATTGCACCCGCCTTTGATGCTGCATTTCTGGACGGCAGACCAAACCGTCATTCTAGGCATGCAAGATCTAAAATTGCCGCAACTCGGTCGTGGATTGCGGGTATTGGCAAGTGATGGCTATGGTTTCTTCGTTCGTAATTCTGGCGGTTTAGCGGTCATTGCAGACCGTGGGGTTTTGAATGTATCGCTATTTTTGCCAAATGAAGACGAGCTTTCAATTAACGGCGCATACGAGTTGATGACCCAGCTTTTCCGCACCGCGTTTCCGAGTCTGCCAATTGCGACCACTGAAATCGTCCACTCTTATTGTCCCGGTAAATACGACTTAAGTGTTCGCGGACAAAAGTTTGCGGGCATGGCCCAACGCCGTAATCGCGCCGGCATCGTTGTGATGCTTTATTGCAGTATTTTCGGTAATCAAGACGCTCGTTGTGCCTTGCTTCGGCGATTCTATCATGAAGGCAAGGCTGCTGCCAGCTCACATTTTACCTTCCCCGTGATTCGATCCGAAACCATGACGACTCTTAGCGACTTGCTGGGACGACCGTTAACGCTTGAGCAAGCAACGGTCGCCTTGCTAAATGCCTTGGCTGACACTGGCATCGCCGCTGATATGAATTCAATGCCAACCCTTTTGCGCGATCCAGCTTACCATAAGGCGCTGACAGAAGCGACTGCCGATTTGCACACGCGCAATCGCAGCCTAAAAAAGATGGGAGAACATGATGCTATTTGAAAAGTTACCTCGCGAAAAAGTCTTTCGCGATCCAGTTCATAATTATGTCCATGTGCAACATCGCGTCATTCTGGACCTGATTAATACCCCAGAATTTCAGCGATTACGCCGCATTAAACAGCTCGGCGTTTCTGATTATGTTTTTCAAGGCGCCGAACATACTAGGTTTGCCCATTCACTTGGTGTTTATGAAATTGCCCGTGAGATGTGTGACAACTTTGTCAACAACTATCCGACACAAACACCTGGCGATGGCCTATGGGATGACGCCGAACGGCCAGTCGTGTTGTGTGCCGCCTTGCTGCACGATATCGGCCATGGTGCCTATTCGCATACATTTGAGCACATTTTCGACACCGATCACGAGGCGATTACGCGAGCAATTCTCACGGATCCGCATACGAACGTGAACAAAATTCTGCGTGGTGTCGGTCCGGAATTTCCCGAGATGGTCGCATCGGTTATCAACCACACCTATCCGAATCCGCAAGTCGTGCAAATGATCTCCAGTCAGATTGATGCTGATCGGATGGATTATTTGTTGCACGATGCTTATTACACCGGCACGAAGTATGGTCTCTTCGACCTTTCGCGAATTCTGCGAGTCATGCGACCGTACTCGGATGGCATCGCTTATGAAGCCAACGGAATGCATGCGGTCGAAGATTATGTTGTCAGTCGGTTTCAGATGTACCAGCAGGTTTATTTCCACCCTGTGTCTCGTGGCATGGAAGTCATTCTTTTCCATCTGCTAAAACGTGCCAAATTCCTGTATGAGTCCGGTCAGTTTGAATCTGGCTTTTCGCCGCGGCTACTCGTGCCATTTTTTGAACAAACTTTTAACCTCACCGACTATTTGAAACTCGACGATGGCGTGTTAAACACTTACTTCACTTACTGGCTAGATTATCCAGACAGTATCTTAAGCGATTTTGCTGATCGCTTCTTGAACCGCCGACCACTGAAGTCTGTGACCTTTACTGACCAAACAGCCTATCTCTTGCCACGCTTAAGGGATTTGGTAGCATCAGCCGGCTTTGACCCGCACTACTACACAGCGGAAAATGATAGTTTTGACTTACCATATGACCAATACGACCCAGCTTCCGCAAATCCAAAAACGCAAATCGAGATCATGCAAAAAGATGGGACGCTTGAGGAGCTCTCCACCCTATCACCGTTAGTCGCGGCACTTAGCGGTCGGGCAACCGGTGACAAACGGTTCTACTTTCCAAAAGAAATGCTAGCCACGCAAGACAGTAACCTGTTTTCGCCAATTTATGAAAAGTTCCAGCATTATCTGCTGAATGGCGGTCTCATTGATCCACACTTTAACGATTGATGACTGCCTTATCGCTTAGGTTGATTGGCTAGCCATTTGGCAACTGCCCAACGGTGGGTCGGTCGTTTCAGCTCAGCGAGGGCTAGGTCAATCGGCATTAACATCAAGGTATTAAAAGTTTCCAGCGGATCTTGTACAAACGCCAATTGATCACAAGCAAAAAAAGTTGCCGGATGATAGTAAGCTGTTTGACGGTGATGAGAGTAAAAATATTCAGATGACTTGCCCAACTTTTGGGTGACATGAACGGTTGCGCCAAATTCTTCTAACAGTTCGCGTGCCAACGTGACTTCTGGCGTTTCGCCTTCCTCGACGCCGCCGCCCGGCAAGAATAAGGCGTGATTGGGCGCCTGCAGAATCAGCAACCGAGCGCCACTATGATCCGGTATGACGCCATATGCGCCAATCCGGGTATGATAATCTAACTTTGGATCTTTTCGGCCAAACACAGGATCGATCATGTTGATTACCTCCGCTTTTAATCACATTATACCCTAATCATTTTTTAACCTCTACACAAGGAGACTTTCCAATGTCAGCTCAGGAACTTTTTATTGTTTTTGCGATACCGATCGTATTAGGTGTCATCTTCGCTTTTAGTTTCACCGTGGAGCCGCGACGGTTGATTAATGGTGTCTTGTTTAATTTTTTTGCGGTCACGTTTCTTGTGGCGTTAGCGATTGCCATTTTAAGGTCAGGCAATTTGTTGCTAATATCGGTCACCGGCGTATTGTTCCTGATCATTATTTTGATCGTTGCTTTGCTCTTTGCGTTGCATTTATTCTGGTTGTTGTGGAATGCTATTCTGGTTTGGCGGCGTGAAGGTCATTCATTGAGCAATATGCTGACTTTATATATTGCAATTGGTTTGTTGCTGATCGAAATTGCTGCTTCTTTTGGTCGCCGGTTCATTCCTGATCCGTTGTACTTCTCTCTTGCAATCTTTTTTGGTCTCGGCGGCTTTTATGTGCTCTTAACGTTGTATAATTTTCTTACAGTTTTGATTCTGTATAACTTTCGTCCGCAACCGCACAATCGTACATTTCTCATTGTGCTGGGCGCCGGTTTGTTACATGGCGACCAAGTTTCACCGTTGCTAGCGAGCCGAATCGATGCTGCGATCAAGTTCTATCGCAAACAAATCAAAAAGGGCCGACCAGCGCCACGAATTATTTTTTCTGGCGGTAAGGGAAGCGATGAGGCCATCTCAGAAGCGATGGCCATGCAACGATACGCTTTAGGGAAAGGCATTCCTGAAGGTGACACGCTTCTTGAGGATCAGTCAACCACCACATTGGAAAATATGCAATTTTCCAAACGTCTCATTACTCAAGAAATTGGTGAATCACCTTATAAGGCTAGCTTTTTCACAAATAATTACCATTTGTTTCGCGCAGGCATCTTTGCCCGCATGGCTGGCATTGCCGCCAATGGTGTCGGCGGCGCGACTTCGTTCTACTTCCTACCCAATGCGGTGATTCGCGAATACCTCGCCTTAGTGGTTCTATATAAGCGACGGCATGCTGTCGCATTTGGCCTCATTGTCTTGATTGCGATTGCTGAATTCTTACGGGTTTGGCATCTGGGATAAGCCGCAGAGATGCAGCATAAGTGTTGATTTCAGTATACTAATTTTGAAGGGAGTTGCTGTTTATGTTAAAAGAATTTCAGAAATTTATCATGCGAGGTAACGTGCTAGACTTAGCCGTTGGGGTCATCATCGGCAGTGCCTTCACTGGTTTAGTCACCTCTTTAACTAAAAACCTTATCAACCCGATTTTATCCATGTTTGCGGGCAAAGCTGACCTCAGCGGGCTTTATTTCACGATATTGGGCGCCAAGTTTACATATGGGAATTTTATCAATGACGTGCTCAACTTCTTGATTATTGCTTTTGTAGTCTTTCTGCTAGTCAAAGGTATTAACCGCATTTTACCGTCAAAGCCGGCCAAACCAGCTGGTCCGACACAAGAAGAATTATTAGCAGAAATTCGTGACCTGTTAAAACAAAACCAACAGGATTAAGGCTTCCAAGTCCCTCCAAAGGATGACAACCAGCCAGATAGTTTCACTTGTTAAAAAGATTCGCTTGACATCACCATAAGCCGCGACTATGATCGTGTTTATTCAATGACACGAGGATGAGTAACTTCTTACCAATCACTCAGAGAGGTCGCATTTGGTGAAAGCGATTTGGGCGGGAGAGGCGAATATGGTCCTAACAAGCAGTCGACAGCGTAAGGGTTAACCAAGCGCTTTCCGGGTACGCCCGTTACAGCGCACGGGATTCTTGCAAAACGATCCCAAGTGAGGACGACAGCGTATCTGTCGCCGAAAACGAGTGGTACCGCGTAAAAACGCCTCGTTGCTATCTATCAAAGATAGCAATGAGGCGTTTTTTTGTGAGCGCGAGCAGGCGCGGTTAGAAACCGGAGCGTAAGTGGCCTTGGGTGTGATGGTCGCTTTTTTACCACTACAACAAAGGTTCTTACACGTAGGTTGCTGGGCTGGTGAGCGCGTTATCGCAGAGCAGGCGCAACCGTGTCAATCAAGAAAGGAGGAGCCCCTCATGTGCAGATTAAGAGAACATCGTGTGAACACTTGGCTCCTGCTGTGGCGCGGAGCCGGTTTGAAGGCAACAAAGATGTGACGGCAAACTTCTTTGCCACACCCAACTTTTCTGGAGGAAGCTTATGCCTAAACTAATTGATTTTAAAATGATTTTCACCAATATTCCCCAGCTCTTGCAGTATCTGCCAATCACACTGGGTATCGTCTTTTTATCGATGATCGTCGGTTTACTTTTTGGCTTGGTCATTGCGCTGGTTCGAATGAAGCGCGTGCCGATCCTGTCACCGCTCCTGACGTTCTTCGTCTCCTTCATTCGCGGTACACCGCTGCTGGTTCAGTTGTACCTCTCATACTACGGCGTCCCCATCGCCCTTCGCTATGTCAATTACTACAATCACACCAACTTTAATATCAATGGCATTCCTGCCTTCCTCTTTGTCTTCATTGCGTTTGCTATCAACGAAAGTGCATACAACTCCGAAAATATTCGCGGTGCACTGCAATCCGTTGATCACGGCGAAATCGAGGCGGCTGAGTCACTAGGCATGACAGGTTTCCAAGTTTTACGCCGGATCACCATCCCTGAAGCCTTGATTGTCGCCTTGCCGACACTCGGCAATCAATTCATTGGCCTCATCAAAGGGACTTCACTCGCCTTCGTGGCTGGTGTTGTTGAAATGACTGCTGCGGGTCAAATCATAGCCGGACGTAACTTCCGCTACTTTGAAATCTACTTGTCTTTAGCCATCATTTACTGGGTGCTCACCATCGTCACGGAACTTTTGATCCGTCTGATTGAAAAACGCGTTAACCGCTTCCGCACAGCACAACGGCTGGTCACGACACCCGCTAATAACCAGCCAGTACTGGCAGCAACCCATTCATTGAAATTGACACCGGAACTCAGTGAGTTGAGGAGGGAACACGAATGACGGATTTTATCGAAGTGACCGGTTTAGCTAAAACATTTGATCATCATCAAATCTTCAGCGATTTAAATTTCAGCGCCAAAGCCGGGGAAATTGTTGCGATTATCGGGCCTTCCGGTTCAGGCAAGTCTACCTTGTTGCGCTGCCTGAACCTGCTTGAGACACCCGACAAAGGCAACGTCACCATCAATGGTGAGCATTTTGAGGCTGACCACTTATCCAAGCAAAAAATCTTGGCAGTCCGCCAACAATCAACGATGGTCTTTCAACAATTCAATCTGTTTCGCCAAAAGAACGCTTGGGAGAACATTGCGGAAGGGTTAATCACTGTTAAAAAAATCGCCAAGACAGTTGCCAAGGCGCGCGCCTTAGAGGAACTCGACCGCGTTGGGCTTACTGAGTATGCCAATTTTTATCCTGAACAACTTTCTGGCGGTCAAAAACAACGCGTGGCCATTGCCCGCTCCTTAGCAACTGACGCGAAAATTATTTTGCTTGATGAGCCAACCTCAGCGCTTGACCTCGAATTGGTCGGCGAAGTTCTGACCACCTTAAAGCAGGTCATCAAGGACCATCCAGATTACACCATGATTCTTGTCTCTCACGAACTCGGCTTCGTTTCACAAGTTGCCAACCGCGTTTTGTTCTTCGACAATGGCCAGATTATCGAATCCGGCAGTGCCGATCAACTACTTAATCATCCGCAAGAAGCACGCACGAAGCAGTTTTTAAGTCGTTTTGCCCAAACCACACTCGCCCACTAAAGAAGGTAGGTACTCACACATGAAATTTAACAAACACCTATTCATTGCCTTAGCTTTGAGTCTCGCTACTATCGTCACCTTAAGCGGGTGCTCCTCAAGTGCCAAGGCAACTACTAAGAGCACAACGACCAAGACAACCATCACCGCCATTACAGATGGCAATGTTGCGCCGTTTGCCGTTAAGCAAAAAGGCGGTACCATTAACGGCTATGACGCTGACGTTTTGAAAGCCATTGTCAAAAGATTGCCACAGTACAAGCTCGAATGGAAACTAGCCGACTATGAAGCCCTTCTCGGCAACATTGACGCTGGCCGGGCAGATATCGGCGTGAATCATTTCGGGAAAACCCCGGAACGGCAGGAAAAGTATTTATTCTCTAAGCCGATTTTTGAAGACAAACCGGTTTTCATCGTGAAGAAAGACAATAACAAGATCAAGAGCTTCGCCACCGCAGCTGGTCAGACGACACTCGCGCAAGTCGGCACTGGTTTTTCACTGGATCTTGAAAATTTCAACAAGAAAAATCCTAAGAAACAAATCAAGATTACGTATGTGAAAAACTATAACGATCTGCAGGACATTTCTTCTGGCAAATATGATTTCGCGTACAACGATCTGTCCATGTATAACGCCGAACAGAAGCAGTATCACATTAACGATGTCAAAGCTGTCTTATTGAAGAAGGATCAGGATGGCAAGAACTTCACGCATCCATACACCTACTTTGTCTTTGGTAAGACTGACAAGGATAAGAAATTTCAAAAGGCCGTTAATCAGGAACTAGTCAAGCTTGCCAAAGACGGGACGTTGACGAAGATTTCTAAGAAATATCTTGGCTCAGACTTCTCCCCTGCTGCTTTGAGAAAATAGAGGTGCCGTATGCGTGATTTGATTGATTCAGACTTAAACCGTCAGCTGATTGCTTGGCGTCACGATTTTCACCGGCATCCGGAGCTAGCGGATCAAGAAGTTCGTACCTCGCAAAAAATCCGAGAAATTCTGACTGACTGGCACATTCAACTTCGGCCGACCCAATTAAGCACAGGTGTTTTTGCTGATATTGGTCATGGCGACGGACCAACTGTAGCTTTGCGCGCGGACATCGACGCGTTACCGATTCAAGAGACTTCCGGCGAACCTTTTAGTTCCGAGACCCCAGGCGTCATGCACGCATGTGGCCATGATACCCATATTGCTGCATTGCTCGGCGGTACCTACTTGCTCAAGCAGAGAGAGGCACAACTGCCCGGCACCATCCGGCTGATCTTCCAACGATCGGAAGAAGATAAAGAAGGTTCCTTACAAGTATTAGCTGATCATCAGCTTGATGGCGTTGATGCCATTATCGGCTTTCACAATGCGCCGTTTCATCCAGTGGGCACCTTCAGCGTGCATACTGGCATCTCCAGCGGGGCGATTGATAAGTTCAAGGTCACTTTAACCGGTGTTGGTACGCATGCTTCTGCGCCTCAAAACGGCATTGATCCAATTGCCGCATTGGGCGCCGAAATTACCAGCCTGCAAACCATCGTCAGCCGCAATATTGCCCCAGTCAAAGCCGGAGTCCTTAGCATCACCCATATCACTGCTGGCTCAACTTGGAACATTTTGCCGGAAACGGCGTTCTTTGAAGGTACCGTTCGCACAGCAGATAAAGATGTACGGGCGCTGATCAAAAAAAGATTCTTCCCGCTAGTCGAGCAAACCGCAGCCGCTTATGGTGTCAAGGCAGACATTGACTGGTATGCCGGCGATCCATCGGTGGACAATGACCCCAAGTTAACCGCCATTGTCCAAGACGAGTCTGGCAAGTTTACCGAACCGTTCACTGATGAACTCGGTTTAGGCTCTGATGATTTTGCCTGTTTTCAAGCGCATGTTCCCGGCGTGTATGCCCGGTTAGGCAACGGGTTCAACGTCTCAGCTCACAACCCACGATTTCGAGCTGATGATGGGGTGATTGCCGTGGGTGCGAAGTTTTTCGAAGCCAATGCGCAGCGACTGTTAAGTGAATTAAATCGCCAACAATAGTAGCGGCGAACTCGTATGAATGAATCATCAAGGAGGCAAAATGAATGAGCAATGCGTGTGAATGGCACCCAGCTGATCAAGGTACAACCGTCGTCACGGCGGAACCACCGCGAATCAATCAACGTTTTTCAACTGGCGAATTACCAGTTGAGGCCGGTCGTTATCGGCTCGTTTGGGGCCGGTTCTGCCCGTGGGCGACGCAAAGTGCGATCGCCATTGATCTGCAAGGTTTGGACACCGTCATTTCTAAGGGAACGATTCAACCCGTCCGTCGAGCAGGGTTGCCGGCTGACTGGGTATTCGGACCAACCGATAACACTGTCGATCCGGTTCTGAAAACAGCACGGCTGTCAGCAAATTACAAGCGCGCAGATGCAAGTTTCAACAGTCGCGCAACCGTTCCTGCCTTAGTCGATGTTCAAACCGGGGCAGTCGTCAACAACGATGCCAATGGTTTGCTGAATGAACTGACCGGTCCGGCGTGGGCGCGCTTTCGCCACGGTGTTGATCTCGTGCCCGCAGACCTGCAGGATCGAGTAGCTAGCAAATCTGCAGAGATTCTTCACGATGTTAACCGTGCTTCGGGTAATCTGCTTCAAGTAACGAGTCAGGCGGCCTACGATCAAATTGCTCAAACCTTTTTCCAGCGCCTGAGCGATTACGATCACCAGTTAGCAACTCAACCTTACTTGCTTGGCGGGCAACTCACCCAAGCCGATGTGCGCCTATTCGTGACCTTGGTTCGGTGGGATTTAGTTTATGCGCAACAAAACAAACTGAATTTCCGGCGACTGACCGACTATCATTATCTGTGGGCCTATGCTCATCGTCTGTATCATCAGCCTGCATTCGAACGTAACACAGACTTTGAGGCTATTCTGGCGCATTTCTACCATGTGGATGATTCTCCCGTCACAACATTCGACCGGGTGGTTCCCTACACAGATCGCATTCAAGCATGGAAAAAGCCGTGGGCGAATATGACCGCGACTAGCCGTTATTAGAATCAGCAGGGCTTAACTATTTAGGGCTCCGGG
>ERZ772821.391-NODE-391-length-37245-cov-7.427588_pt1 | contig 37245 bp, 32 predicted proteins | sample MGYA00580859_ERZ772821 | MGnify/ENA primary metagenome ERZ772821 (study PRJEB29015, sample SAMEA2737674) | human gut metagenome | biome: human gut; feature: human-associated habitat; material: faeces | place: China | collected 2012 ...
AAATATCAGAAATATTACTTTCTTCAACCTCATAGGTAACTGGTATATGCAGATAGTATTTACCATGTTTATTTACAAGTTTGGCAGTACCAAACTTGTAAATAGAATGGTTAAAATACTTAGACATACCCTCAGCAAAATAAGGAAGTTTCACACGACCATTAAGCGTATTGACGGAAAAGCAGTTTTGAGTTAAAGAATAATCTCTGTTCCAAACCAGGTCGTACTGAGGTTTTTTAAAAGATGGTTTTATCCATTCATTCTGATTTTCAAGAATGGTCTTATATCTTGCGATAACCGTTTTAAAAACAGACTGCGCCATTTGTGATTTGAGACTGAACTTTTCTCTTAGAGTAGAGTACAAAATTTTATTGAGTGAGAACTGCTTTAGGTCATGTGTGCGGAATACATAATCTGAAACATAATTACAGGCATCACAATAAACAGACATTGTTTTATTAAGCAAAACTTTATCTGTATCAGTTGCAACTATCTGAACTTTTGCAGTTATAGTTATCTGTTCCATAAAATTTATTCCTCTCATTGATACTTCACTAGCAATAGTGTATACTAATATTTAGTGAACGTCAATAACTATCAGAGGTGATTTATGGATAATAGATATTATCGTCATAACAGACGAAAATACAGTCTGAAAGTACATATAGTTCTTGTAACCAAATACCGCAAACAACTACTACAAGGCTCTATTGCTGATGATGTGAAACAAAAGATTCTCGATATAGCTAATACTCGTGGCTACGAAATAATTGCTATGGAAACAGACAAAGACCATATACATTTTTTGTTAAGTTATGATGCAACGGATAGAGTATGCGACATTGTTAAAATTGTAAAGCAGGAAACAACATACTACTTATGGCAAAAGTATAATTCGGTCTTATCAAAACAGTATTGGAAGAAAAAAATATTTTGGTCAGATGGTTATTTTGCTTGCAGCATTGGAGAAGTGTCATCAGCAACTATACAAAAATATATTGAGAGTCAAGGATAATAGATAACAATTTACAAGGCTCCTCCCACCGCCTAAAGAAGGCCACTGAAAAAGTCCTTTTTGCGTATAAATTAACACAAAATAAAGTACATCAATCAACTTTGAGACACTGTATATAGTATGAAAAAACAGTTTTTCAGCGGCGTCCCTATAGAGGTGAGGGAATTCTTGCTACGGTTGTTAAAAGAACTTTGTAATCGGATATTTTAATATGAAACATTTTCTTTTTTTACACGAATTTTATACTTCGTGTGCTATGATAAAACTATAAATCTAGAAATTCAAAAAGGAGACTATCATGCACATTTTAATTATAGAAGATGAAGAACAGCTCTGCCGTTCCATGGCAGAGGGGCTCCGCATGGACGGATACGAAACAGATACCTGCTTTGACGGAGAAGAGGGACTGGAATTATGTATGACAGAGAATTACGACCTGATCCTTCTGGATCTGAACCTGCCGGGAATTGACGGTCTGGAAATCCTGCGTCAGTTCCGTACCTTCAATACCAATACTCCTGTTCTCATACTCTCCGCAAGAGTACAGATTCAGGATAAGGTAGAGGGACTGGATCTGGGAGCCAACGATTACCTCACCAAGCCATTTCATTTCGAAGAGCTGGAAGCCCGCATCCGCAGCCTTACCCGACGCAAATTTATCCAGGAGGATGTCTGCCTGAGATGCAGCCGCATTACCTTTGACACACGCACAAGAGAAGCCAGTGTAGATGGCACGCCTCTGGCTCTCACCAGGAAAGAAAGCGCACTTCTGGAATATTTTCTGCTTCACCGCAACCGGATCATCAGCCCTGAGGAAATGATCGAGCATCTCTGGGACGGCAGCGTGAACAGCTTCAGTAATTCCATCCGGGTGCATATTTCTTCTTTAAGAAAAAAACTGCGAACTGCCCTTGGATATGATCCTATACAAAATAAGATTGGACAGGGATATATTCTGGAAGAATAAAAATCATTCATATCTGTACAATAAATATTTTCAGATTTCAAATACTACTATGTCATTATAATGAAACGAAAGGATTTATCTATGAAATTTTATTCAGAAAAACTTTCCCCCCGCAGGCTCTCTCTCCAGTGGCGGCTCACATTGCTGATCTCCGGGCTGGTTATCACAGCCTGTGCACTGATGTATTTCTTCATCAGCCGTTCTGCTGTGACCGGTCTGGAAGGGATCTCCGACTATGTAGTTCTGGTCACCCCCGACAATTCAAACCCGATCTCCATCAATGTAGATCCAAAAATCCTCATCCCTGATCTGGAAAACCAGATCCAGAATACAAAAAACAACTTTCTGTTCCAGAGCATGATCGCCACAGGTATCATTATTCTTCTCAGCAGTATCTGTACCTGGTTTGTCACCAGAAGAGCCCTGACCCCCCTGCGCAGATTCAGCGACAGGATCCGCCAGGTACAGGCACAGAATCTGTCTGAACCGCTGGAAGTCCCACTCTCAGAGGATGAAATCTCACGTCTGACCAGATCCTTTAATGACATGCTTGCCCGCCTGGATAATGCCTTCTCTGCACAGAAGCAGTTTGTGGCAAGTGCAGCACATGAGCTTCGCACACCCTTAGCTGTAATGCAGACAAATCTGGAAGTTTTTTACAAAAAACCGGAACACGCACCCCAGGAATACGACAGACTTTTCACCATGCTTCAGGAACAGACCGGACGGCTTTCCCATCTTGCGGAAATCCTGTTGGACATGACAGGTCTTCAAACAGTAGAGCGTTCTGACACTATTTCCCTTGCAGCACTCACAGAAGAGGTTTTCTGCGATCTGGACCCGGTTGCAGACAAGCATCAGATCCGGCTTATTCAGACAGAAGGTGACTGTACTGTTACAGGCAGCTATATCCTTCTGTACCGGGCAGTCTATAATCTGGTTGAAAATGCGATCAAATATAACCGGCCTTCCGGTTCCGTTACTGTAAGCATTCATTCTGCAGAATCTGCAGTCCTGGAGGTAACTGACACAGGCATCGGTATCTCCCCTGAAAATCAGGAAAAAATCTTTGATCCCTTCTACCGTGTGGACAAATCCCGCAGCCGCGCCATGGGCGGTGCAGGTCTGGGGCTTGCTCTTGTAAGCGAGATTGCCAGACAGCACAACGGCCAGGTAAAAGTAACCCAGAGCAGCGAAAAAGGCAGTACCATTGCCCTGATACTGCCTGTAACAATCCTTTAAATCAACTGACCATTGATTTTTTCTCTTATTTATTTTTTTCCAGAATCTGAATCAGTTTCTGTGTATCTTCCATAGTAGTAGCCCAGCTTGTGGCAAAGCGGATCACAGAGTGTGTCTCATCATACTTCTCCCAGAATCCGAACTCCACATCCTGGGCTATTTTTTTCATTACCTCATTGGACACAATGCAGAAGATCTGATTGGTGGGAGTATCCAGAGAAAGCTGATATCCATACTTCTTCAGTGCATCCTTGATCTGCTCTGCAGCTTCCATTGCAGGTTTGCCGATCCGCAGGTACAGCCCGTCCGTAAACAGTTCACCAAACTGGATTCCTGCGATCCGTCCCTTGGCAAGCAATGCTCCATGCTGCTTGATGATCGTAAAGAAATGAGGAATCCGTCCTTTCTGCGGTATAACCACTGCTTCTCCAAACAATGCTCCGCATTTGGTTCCTCCAATGTAAAATACATCGCTAAGTTCTGCCAGATCAGTGAGAGTCACATCATTCTCCGGGCTTGCCAGTGCATAGGCAAGGCGGGCGCCATCCACATAAAGGGGAAGATGATTTTCCCGGCAGACTTTGCTGAGAGCTGCTAATTCTTCTCTGGAATACAGGGTACCATATTCTGTTGGCTGGGAAATATATACCATCCCGGGCATTACCATATGCTCATAATTGGCATCATCATAGAAATCCTTCACCAGCTTCTCAATCTGCTGTGCAGAGATTTTTCCATCTTTCTGCGGTACTGTCAGAACCTTATGTCCACCAAATTCAATAGCGCCAGATTCATGGGTTGCAATATGACCTGTATCCGCAGCCACAACTCCCTGATAGGATTTCAAAAGTGCATCGATCACTGTGGCATTGGTCTGTGTTCCACCAACCAGCAGAAATACATCTGCCTCCGGTGCATTGCAGGCTTTTCTGATCTTTTCTTTCGCATCTTCTGTGTATGGATCCTGACCATAGCCCACTGTTTTCTCCAGGTTTGTCTCCATCAGCTTCTTCATGATCGCAGGATGCGCACCTTCCATGTAGTCACTGGCGAAATATAAACGTGATTCTGTATTTTCCATTTTTATCGTTATGTCCTTTCACTGCACTATTTGCGCATTTGACTTTTTTATTCATAGCTTCTGTTCTGTACCGGAACGCTATTCATTCTGTTACTCTATTTTTCTTAGCATTTCTCCCATCTGCTCTTCTGACTTTCACAGATGGAGTTCCACTGACAATTCCCACAGATTTCTTTCCTCTTTCCTGATGCCAGGATTTTCTTTTGAACAACATCTGTAAAATCATCAAATTCCATAATCTGTCCATTTTCCAGACCGCACAGTTCCAGCACTGCATTGTCATATGCTTCTACAAGCGAAAAGGAAGAACAGCATCCTTTTTCATTATTCGGACAGGCAGAACAGATCTCGTCTGTATCTGCATGAAGCTGTATCTTTGCTCCCTTCTGGAAAATATCCAGCATTTCCTGCATATGTGCGGAAAATCCATCACTGTATCCCTCACCCTTGAAATATGCAAGGCACATTCCATGGTGAGGGCGTAGTGGAATATTTTTTATAAAAGACATCTTTGTGCACCCTTCTCCTTAATTTTTTAACATATTGGATACTTTAACACAAAGCGTTTTTATTGACAACTTTTTTTATTTTATAGTTTACAATCCAATAATTCTATATACTGATCGGATTTCATCAGACTTACTGGATAAAATCAGAAAAATCCTTTTTTACTTTTTCTTCATTTACCAGCCTTAGCTACCCTCATATTATAAAGAAAGGTACCCAATGATGCCAGAATAATCAGCACATATCCTGTAAAGCTGTACTTATCCGGAATCTCTCCAAACAGGACAAATCCCAGCATCGTGGCAAAAATAATCTGCGAATAATCAAAGATGGAAATCTTCCCTGCAGGTGCATAGGTGTATGCAGCCGTAATCGTAAACTGTCCACCCGCTGCGAATAATCCTGCCATCAGCAATGTCACAAGCTGCTTCATACTCATGGGTGTGAAATGGAACAACATCCAGGGTACAACCGACAAGCAGGAGAAAAATGAAAAATAAAACACGATAACCGGTCCCTTCACTCCGTGAGTTCCCAGTACACGCACCATCGTATAGGCAATTCCTGCTCCCAGTCCACCGCAGACTCCGATCAGTGCCGGAACAAGTGCCGCATTCTGAAATCCCGGTTTCACTACAAATAAACATCCTATAAACGCCAGCACAACACACGCAGCCTGTGCCGGTCTGATCTTTTCCTTTAATAAAAGGAATGAAAAAATAATCGCAAAAAACGGAGACAACTTATTCAGAATCGATGCATCTGCCACCAACAGATGATCAATGGCATAAAAGTTACACAGAATTCCCAGTGTCCCGCACACACAACGCAGGATCAGCGGTCCCCAGTATTTCTTATCCACCTTCGGCACTGTACGATTCTTACAGAGAATTATCGCTGCAAACACCGCCGCCACCAGATTCCGGAAGAAGCTCTTCTCCACAGACGGCAGATCACCTGCCAGACGTACGCTCACATTCATACAAGCAAAGAAAAACGCCGACAGGATGATCATTATCATACCCTTTATGTAATTTTCCTGTTTCATCAGATTTAACCTGCCTTTCTGTCCATGCAGACAGCTTCTTTTTATCATATGCTGTCTGTCATCTACCTGTTAATCATAGCACGGACAATCGTTTTAGTACAAATAGATTTTTTATTTCAATTCGTCCTAAACCATGATATACTATAAGAGCTGTCGAACCTCCAGCAGAAAGGAGGTGAGTTTCATGGAAGAAATTCTCGTCACATTTCTTGTCTCTGTTTTAGCAGGCGTAGTTAGCTACTACATATGCAAATGGCTGGACGGCAGACACTAGACAGCAACAGCCTAAACGGAACAGCTCACCGTAACGAGCAAGAAAGCCCTCAGAGCTGCAACTCTGAGGGCTTTTGTTTCTTTAGTTCGCTTCATGGAATCTCGTCACATTCCTTAGCTACTGTTAGTATATGCTGAAAAAAATAAAAAGTCAACTTAAAAATAATATTATCATATATCATCCTCTTCGCAGCCGGGTCGGTTAAATGTTACTGTTCACTCCGTTCACAGTAACGTAGCCAAAATTCATTCCAGATTGCCTGCGGCAATGGAATTTTGGCTTGTATGTCTCGGGATTTTGGCATATTCATGCCAAAACACCTCGCGGGATAGTGGTGTGTGAACAGTAACGGTTAAATACAATAATCACTCCACCCATTCTCCTGGGCAGACGTACAGCTGCTCCGCACCATCAGTTTACATTCCAGTTCCATCCTGGTCACAGCTTTATGTCCGTTATTGATCCGATCCAGCAACAGCCACAGGGCAAATTTCCCCATATCTTCCTTAGGCAGATGAACCGTTGTCAGCATTGGCGTTGTAAACTGCGCCTGTTCAATATCATCACTGGCGATCACAGAGGGCATATAGATATTTTTCCTGTGGCTTAACAGCTTCAGCACGCCTACCGCAGTAATATCATTTGCACAATAAATCCCCGTAGGATAATCCGGCATGGCAAGCAGTTTCTCCATGGCTTCATATCCTTTCGCTTCCGTCTGGTTCGTCTCAATGACAAAGTCCGGATCCAGTTCCAGATGATGGTCATAAAGTGCCTCCACAAAACCCCGGTATCTCGCTTCATTATGACATTCTCCGATATAACCAATATTTGTGTGACCCAGCTCAATCAGATGCTCAACTGCCATAAATGCAATCTTTTCCCCGTCACATACAACTTCATCTACAACTCCGGAAGATGCATTTCGATTCACACATACCACATTCTTATATTTCTTTCGAAAGAGCGCCAGTGCTTCTTTATTACATTTTCCGATCACGATCAGACCATCACAGTACCCTTCTGTCTGCTCATACATCTTCTCAATAATATCTGCTATATTTTCCCTTCTGCACCGCTTGTCACTGGAAAAAATAGCACGGTACCACACCTGAGACAAAATACAGTTATTCCGATGGATCTCCGTTTCTACCACTCTCAGCAGTTCATCAAAAAAAGGATCTACATGCGCGGAATCAGTCCTCGTCATCAGAATATTTACATAGCAGGTTTTCTCCTCTGCAGCACTGATTCCGGTTTTCAGCCTTCGGGCAGCTTCATTTGGCACATAGTTTAATTCTATTGCTGCTTTACGTATACGTTCTCTTACCTGAGGAGAAGAACATTTATAGTCCGGATTATTTAACACTCTGGAAACGGTCGCAGGTGATACCTGCGCCCGTTTCGCGATTTCCTTGATTGACATTCTCTCTTCCCTTTATTTTTCCATAAATTTTATAAAGCAACAATTTAGATGCCAGATTTACTAATAGATTTTGTTCATCATATTCTTTATTTCATACTTTGTCAATATAAATTATATGTTTTATTCTTCATAAATCTGATCAAACACTCCGCCATCAGAGAAATGTGTTTCCTGTGCTTCTTTCCAGCCACCGAAATCATCAATAGTCACAAGGTTAATATCCAGATCAAATACATCAGAATACTCTTTCAGAATATCTTCATTAGATGGTCTGTAATAGTTATCTCCCGCAATTCTCTGGGCTTCATCAGAATACAGATAATTCAGATACTCTGTAGCCACATCTCTGGTACCTTTTTCATCCACTACTGTATCTACCACTGCTACAGACGGCTGTGCCAGAATACTGATACTTGGAGTTATGATCTCATAATCATCCGGATAATCCTTTACAGAGAGATAAGCCTCATTTTCCCATGCGATCAGTACATCACCCTGTCCGTTCTCTACGAAAGAAGTAGTCGCTCCTCTTGCACCGGAATCCAGAACCAGTACATTCTGGTACAGCTTCTTAATGAAGTCTTTAATCTGATCTTCATCTCCATTAAACTTATCCTTCGCATATGCCCATGCTGCCAGATAATTCCATCTTGCGCCACCGGAAGTCTTAGGATTCGGAGTGATCACACCTACACCATCTTTTACCAGGTCATCCCAGTCCTTAATCCCCTTTGGATTTCCTTTTCTCACAAGGAATACAATTGTTGAAGTATATGGAGAACTATCATCCGGAAATTCATCAATCCATCCGTCATCGATTAGTCCTGCATTCTGAATGGCATCCACATCATATTCCAGTGCCAGAGTAACTACATCCGCCTCCAGTCCATTGGCAACCTCAAGTGCCTGCTTACCGGAACCTCCATGAGACTGTGTAATATCCACATCCTGTCCTGTTTTCTCCTTCCAATGCTCCTGGAATATCTTATTATACTGTTCATAAAGCTCTCTGGTCGGATCGTAGGAAACATTCGTAATACTTACACTATCCGCCGCATAAACTGTGTTTCCTGCTACTGTCCCTAAAGTAACTACTGCCGCAAGGGCTGCTGCTGCAAATCTGATTTTTCTGTTCATAATATTCTTCCTCCTCTGAAATGTGTTTACAAACTTGACTTGTAACTTTTTCTTCTCAAGAGAACTTTTTTTATTTCACTTATCATTTATACTCTGTTCTCTTGCTGATGAGGTATTATAAACATAGTTTTCATATAAATAAAATATGAATATCTGAAAACGTTTGCACTATACGATTCTGAATTTCAATTCATCCATGATTTTCCATCTCTATAACACCAAAAAAGAGCCCTTACTTATCACAAATACAAGATCTTCTTCTCTTATTTTCTGTTTTGTGAAAACGTATTCACCATATAAATCAACTATGATATCTATCTTTTATCTGTTCAGTGTACACTCACCCATCACATCTGCTTGCAGAATCGACAAAAACCTGCATTTACATCCCATTGACTTTTCCAGATGCTTGTGTTACCCTAACACAAGAAAATCTGCATAATGGATAATAACAACGGGAGCCTGTGAAACAGGCTGAGAGGAAGATAGATCTTCGACCGCACCTGATATGGATAATGCCAGCGTAGGGACTGTATTTGTATATTAAAATCTGCCAGTGTGTTATTCCGGCAGATTTTTTTGCAGGATTTTATCTGTTTCCTGCACAACTGATAATGTCTGCTTCGGCAGACCAAATCTTCATTTCAAGGAGGTTCATTATTATGAACACAGACAGATCAAAAACACTCAGAATGGTCATGCTCGCCATGATGGTTGCCATCGGCGTTGTCATCTCACCCATTCTGAGAATCGAGGGTATGTGCCCTACTGCACACCTGATAAACATCGTCTGTTCCGTACTTCTGGGACCGTGGTATTCATTGCTTTGTGCCACTCTCATCGGAATCATCCGAATGATGTTTATGGGTATCCCGCCACTTGCACTGACAGGTGCCGTATTCGGCGCATTTTTATCAGGCGTTTTCTACCGCGCTTCTCATGGAAAGATTATCTGCGCAGTGATCGGTGAAATCTTCGGAACCGGTATCATCGGCTCTCTGGTTTCCTATCCTGTAATGGCATTTCTTATGGGCAGAAGCGGACTGAACGCATTTTTCTATACACCAATGTTTCTGGCAGCAACCTGCATGGGAGGCACTATTGCCTATTTCTTCCTGAAAGCATTAAGTCACGCAGGAATGCTTGCCAAATTCCAGCAAAGTCTCGGAGCAAGAGTATATGATCGAAAAGCAAACAAAACTCAGGCCGCTGACCAGGTCAGCCCAGCCACTGATACACTGCATCACTAATCCAATTTCTATCCATGACTGTGCCAACATCATTCTGGCTGCAGGGGGACGCCCCATTATGGCGGAACACCCTGCAGAAGTGGCAGAGATTACAAGCCGCGCCCAGGCATTGGCACTGAACCTTGGAAATATTACAGACGCACGCATGGAGTCCATGCCGAAAGCCCTGGAAACCGCAGCCAGGCTTCACCTCCCGGTTATGCTTGACCTGGTAGGGACTGCTTGCAGTTCCCTGCGCTATGAATTTGCACAGAAACTTATGACCATCCACATGCCACAACTCCTGAAAGGCAACATGTCCGAACTCCTTGCCATGTCTGGTCAGACTGCACACGCCATCGGTATAGACGCAGGCGCACAGGATGTCCTCACAGATGCCAACTGCTCCCACCTGAAGAAGCTTTTCCAGGAAAAAGCAGCCCAGTGGAACACAACTCTCCTGATCACCGGAAAAAAAGACATGGTTGTTTCCCCAGATAAATGTGCATTTATTACAAATGGCACTCCTGCCATGTCACAGATCACCGGAACAGGCTGCATGCTTGGAATGATCTGTGCCACATATCTGGCAGTCACTGATCCTTTCACCGCTGCCGTGACCGCTGCCACTGAATTCGGCATAGCCGGAGAAAAAGCAGAAAAAAACAGCTCCGGCCCCGGAAGTTTTCAGGTGGAACTGCTTGATCAGTTTTATAATTTGCCAGCACAGGATTACCTTTTCTCACAATAATTTATCTTCAAAAAAAGTTCCTGTCAGATGACATAGATTAATTTATTCATATCATCTGCAGGAACTTTTTTTACCCTATATCTCTCAATATCTCTGCCTTTTCATTATATTACTTCCGCCCTGCGCATCTTCGCCAGCTCTCTTCTCGCAAACACAATTGCCAGCACAAATGCCGCCGCATCCGCAATCGGACCTGCATACATCACACCGTCAATTCCCATAAACAGTGGGAAAATAATGATCAGCGGCAGCAAAAAGATCACCTGTCGTGTCATTGACATCACAATACCAAGCTTCGCCATTCCGATAGAAGTAAAGAAACAGGAAGACATAGGCTGAATGCCATTTGCAAATGTCATAAACATAAAAATCTTCAGATATCGTTCTGCGAACTGGAAATACAGATCACTTCCTGTTCCAAAGATACTCACAATCTGATGTGGGAACAGCTGGAAGCACGCAAAAAATATAGTCGCGATCACTGTACAGGCAGTTATTGAATAACGATATGTCTGTCGAACTCTGTCGTATTTCTGTGCCCCGTAATTGAATCCCCAGATTGGCTGACTTCCCTGGGAAATACCGATGCAGATTGCCATAAATACCATATTAACCTTGGAAATAACACCTACACATGCAATAGGAATATCACTTCCGTAGACAGAATTTCCACCATAATAGCGCAGAATATTGTTCAGTACGATCTGTACAACTGCCATTGCGATCTGATTAATACAGGAAGCCATACCCAAAGAAACAATCGCCTTAAGATAAGAGAGCTTCGGCTTCAGCATCGCTCCTGTCAGATACATCTTTCGAAACTTACAAAAATATACAATAACCAGAACTCCGGAAACAATCTGTCCAATCACCGTTGCCCAGGCAGCACCTTTGATCCCCCATCCAAAACCAAAGATAAACAGCGGATCCAGAATGGTATTAATAATCGCTCCTGTCATGACACAGGTCATAGAATAAGTCGGGCTTCTGTCCGCTCTGACTACATGATTTCCACCAACAGACAAAATATAAAACGGAAGTCCCAATGCCGTAATTCCGGTATAATCAACTGCATACGGCATTACATCTGTCGTCGCTCCAAACAAAATCAGCAGTGGTTTCAGAAACACCAGCACAATCGCCACAAGGATCACACCGCTGATCACCAACGATGACAAAGCCGTTCCCGCGATCCCGCTTGCCTTCTTCTCCTGCCCTGCGCCCATTTCCAGGTTATAATTCGAAGCACCTCCGATTCCCAGCAGTAATGCCAGCGAAGTAGCAATGGTCATAACAGGAAATGCCACATTCGTCGCTGCATTTCCCAGCATTCCCACGCCCTGTCCAATAAAAATCTGATCCACAATATTGTACATCGCACTGACCAGCATACTGATGATCGCAGGAATCGCAAACTTCGCGATCAGGCTGCCCACTGGTGCTGTACCAAGTGGATTCTGCGCCTGTGAATTCATATCCTGCGCATTTTGACTGTTTTTTCCCAAGTAAAATCCTTCCTCTCTTTATCATATTGATATATTTCATCCCTGATAATTCCATAATAAAGCACTTGTCAGAATAAATTTTATTATTCCCCTGCTTTATGCCGTATTATTTACTTTAACATTTATTCTCCTTCCCTGCAACGAAAAAAACATGCAAACTCTTTCTGAATTTAAAGATCGTTCGCATGCTTTTTAGTCTCTTTTTACCCCAATTACTCTGTACTATAACAACAGAAGGATTTTATCTACATTAGATTACAGCATCTCAATCAGTGCCGCAATACGTGTATTAAGCTGTCCTATATCAGACTGGGAATAATCTGTCTCTACATGCAGATAAGGAATCTTCTTCTCTTCCCTCACAAATCTTTCAACTTTACCTGCCTCCACGTTATAAGTATGACAGGCCTGCAAAGTCATCTCCACAACAGCTTCCACCTGATACTCGTCGATCAGCTCATTCAGCAGTTCAAAACGGTTCGGATTCGGAGTCATAACAGAACATCCGATATTCAGATAACGTCTTGCAATTGCCTCATAGATATCCGGGTCACTTTCATCAATGAGTCTGTCCACACTCTTCGCACCAGAGCAGTTTTCAAATGCAACTACCACTCCACCGTTTTCTTCAATGGCTTTTACCACTTTCATGGTAGCGCCACCCATTGGACATCCGGTAATTAAGATACGATGTTTCTTACCCTCATTCTTACCTGCTGCATATTCTTCTTTCACTTTCGCAGTCAGTGCATCAATCTCTGCCGGAACTTTGGAGCGGTCGAATTTGAAAGTAGTTCCATACAATACATTATAGAGATTCTCGCCCTTCATCGGTGCCGGATCCAGTTTCATCAATTCATAGAAATCTTTCAGTGCACGACGCCCTTTATTACTGATACGAACCGCCTCGCGCAGTTTCTCCTCTGTGATCTCCACCTCAAATTTCTTCTCCAGATATTCTTTGAATCGGATGATCTCACTCTTCCAGTACTGTAATGCAGCTTCTGTCTGCTTATGAGGAAGTTCCATAATAAATACATCTTTAAATTCAGACATAAACTCATACATTTTCTTCTTTCCGTCGCAGGTAGTCTCACCAACCACAACATCTGAGAAATAGAAGAATGGACATTTATCTGTCACTGCGAAACCATAACTTGCCTTGATCAGCGGACAGAGATTTTTCGGCAGTGTCTGCTCTGCTACAGGAATTGTCTCATCAGACATGGAACATAAACCTACAGAAGCAGCTCCCATTGCCATTGCAATCTCCTGTGGGAAATATGTACAGTAAGAACCAATAACCGGAATATTCTGATCCTTGATCTTCTTGATGGCAAGAAATGAATTCTTCCTCTGTTCTGCAAACTCCTCAAATACCTCTGGTAACTCTTTAATTACTTCCATCTTTGTGTCTCTCAACTTTCTATATAGTTTTTATATTTTGATGTTTCAACCTTACTCCTACTGCTTTCGCATCATTTTCTACGATGTTCATTTATTTCTTTTTCTCTTTAGCAAGCAATGATGCTCCAAATGCTCCTGCATATCTTCCGTCTTTCATAGCTTCAACCATACATCCCAGATTCTCCGAAAGAATCTCTGCGAAATACGGACATTCACTCAGTCCCCCTGTAAGAATCACCGTCCCGGGAAGCTGCTTTCTCCTGGCAAGCTGTGCAACCTTTTCCGCCACAGAATTTACTACTCCCGCAGCTATATCTTCTCTGCTTCGCCCCTCGCCGATCATACTGATCACCTCGGATTCCGCAAACACCGTACACAATGAACTGATCGGTACCGCAGTTCCCTTCGCTGCCAGATCAAACAACTCCGCAATCGTAACTCCCAGTCGATTCGCCATAATCTCCAGAAACTTCCCGGTTCCTGCAGAACACTTATCATTCATAAGAAAATCCTGGATCATTCCCTGCTTCACCAGGATCACTTTCGTATCCTGGCCACCTACATCAATGATCGCGCAGTCATTCCCCGCCATCTCTCTGCCACCTCTCCCATGACAGGTGATCTCTGTGATCACAAAATCCGCATAATCCACAGCCACACGCCCATATCCTGTAGCTGCTGCACGAACTTCCTCACTCTTTACATCAATCCCTTCATCCAGAAGCCTTGATGCTATTTCCGATGCCGTTTCCTTACTGCTCCACCCTGTAGGCAACACAAACTTTATTTCCCTGTCACCGGTTACAACTGTCTTCGAAGCAGTTGAACCGATATCAATTCCAACGTAATACACCCTTTCTCATCCACCTTCATTTCTCCGATTTCGTTTTTATATCTTCTATTATATACGAATACTTCTCTAATCAAAAATTTAAAACACAAATAAAAGCAGAGGATTTATTTCATTTGTCAATAAATCACACCTGCTTTTATTCTGACTTTATCTCTTGTCATCTACACATCCATGACCAGTACTTTTCATACAATCATCCGCAATATTTGCAATCCGCTTTGCAGTTTATTCAGTCAAAATCTCGTATGTTTGTTCACATATCTGGCCTTATACTTGGAATACACAATCGTCTGATCCTTATACAACCCATAATATCCAGAAGCCGCATAACTGATAGACACCGCGATCAGATAAAACGAAACGCCTTTAAACCCAAACATCTCAAACGCGATCAGGATGGACGTGATCGGACAGTTCGTCACACCGCAGAATACTGCTGCCATCCCACATGCAGCACAGATAGACGGTGAAAGTCCAATCCAGTTACCCATCGTGCATCCAAAAGTTGCACCAATACAGAATGACGGCACAATCTCACCACCCCGGAATCCGGCACGCATGGTCAAAGCTGTCAGGATCAGTTTCCACAGGAAATCAAACGTTCTTGCCTGCCCATCCTCCACTGCTTTCTCGATCAGTTCCGCGCCGGCACCCATATAATCAGTAGTTCCCAGAAGCATGGTGATTCCGATCACCAGACAGGCTCCCACAACCACACGGATATACGGATTCTTAAAATATTTTCCATAAGTTCCTGCAACTCCATTCAGCACCATACAGAACACAATACTGACCACAGCACATCCGGCTGCAACAACGCCCATCTTCAGTCCTGTCTCAATGGTCAACTCCGGAATATCCACTACATGAAAGGCCTCCGGTGTAACTCCCATACCAGCTGCAAACCCGGATGCGATCAATGACGCGATCATACATGGCATCAGCGCCGTATAATACATAACCCCAACACTCACAACTTCCAGGGCAAATACAGCAGCAGCCATCGGCGTTCCAAATAATGCAGAGAACGCCGCACTCATACCGCACATTACGATCACATGCCGGTCCTCTTCGTCCAGATGGATCCATCGTCCAAGCTGATTCGCAATACTTCCGCCAAGCTGGATTGCTGCACCCTCACGCCCTGCAGAACCACCTGCCAGATGAGTAAATGCCGTAGAAATAAAAATCAGCGGTGCAGACAGAAGCGGTACATCATCCTGGGATCTCACCGTAGAAAGCACCTGATTCGTGCCTCCGTCATCCTTGCCGAACTTCTCATACAGAAACACAATGATCAGCCCCATCACAGGCAGCAGATAAAATATCCATCCATTTTCTTTCCTGTAATTCGTCACACCTTTCAGCACAAAAGAAAACAGCGTACTGGCTGCTCCTACAATACATCCCACAAGCACCGCCAGCATCAGCCACTTCACAAGATTTCCTACATCCCTCTGGATCTCACCACTGTAATATCGCAGCTTTCTTTTCAGTGGCCTTTTCTCTTCCATACTCTGTTTTTTTGTGCTGTTCTCCTGAACTACACTCTTTTCCTCTTTCTCCATTTCCCCTCAAACCTTTCTTAAATATAACCCGTTTTCCCCATTTTATCATATATATTTAAATAAAAAAATAAGAAAGAATCCTGCTTACAGGATTCTCTGCCTGTGGTGGGCGCTTCAGCGACATAATTCCTCTTATACAAAAAAGACCTTTATTCCAGACATCCTCATCTTCCGGTATCTGGAATAAAAGTCTTACGGATCAGCAGCTTTTTATCAGCCTTTCAGTCTGCACACCATATCCCACAGTGCTTTCGCAGAATTGAAGTTCTCCGGAATGATATCTGCCGGAGTAATCGTGATATCATAAGTATCCTGTAATTCACTTACGATAGACAGGATTGCGAAGGAATCAAGGATTCCGTCATCAATTAAAGTATCGCAGTTCTCAAAGTCTGCATCCGGCTGGATTTCTTCCAGAAGTTCGATTAATTCTTCCATTTCGTAATCTCCTTATCTGTTTTTATTTTTCTGAATTTAAAGTGTCTGTATGTATACCATCCCGCACCAGACGTAGTCCCTCTTCCTTCGTCCAGAAATAGATTCTCGGAAGCGGACGGCTTAAGAACAGATAAATTCCCTCTGTCACGGAATAAGCACCTACCCTTTCGAATACCAGTATATCATGGATCTCCGGTTTATGCAGTGGAAAACGCTTCACAACCACATCGCTTACTGTACATAAGGCACCGCACAGATTCCAGTTTTCCTCTTTCCCTTCTGTCTTCTCTGTTCCGTCAGGAGCAAGCTGTGTGCAGTAGGGCTGTTTCATCGCCATGGCCTGTCCATAATAATTCAGATGATTGATACCGCCATCCATAATGATATACGGCTGTTCTTTATTTACTTTCATATCTACAATAGAAGTAACATAATATCCGCAGGCTGCTGCCAGGAAACGTCCCATTTCAAGCACAATCCTGCTCTTGAATTCAAGCCCGTCAAGCAGTGCCCGGAACTCACCCAGCACAGCTTCCATTTCCTCTGCCTTATCCTTCTTAAAGTACGGTACAAAGAAGCCCGGACCATATTCCAGTACCTGCGCCTGAAAACCACTCTGCTCCTTCAGCTCTCCCATAAATCCGTCCAGATGCTCCAGTTCCTCTTTCATCTGTGCCAGATCTTTCTTCTGTGTACCGGAATAGAACTGAAGTCCCTGAATTTCCACACCGCTGAAATCATTTCTGTGTGAAATGATCCCACGGATCTCGTCTTCATCTACGCCGAACTGATTTCCGCTGGTAACACGGATCAGCACAGAAATCTTCATCCCCAGCTTCACTGCAGTATCATTCAGGATATGCAGATGCTGCATGGATTCTACTGTATAAACGCCTTTTCCTTTATAAGTGGAAAGTACGTACTCTATATCTTCCGGATTCTTATATACACCGGAAAGTACGATACGCTCCATAGGAACTCCCACACGCTCACAGATCCTGAATTCTCCAGGTGAACACACCTCGAAAGAAGGAACCACATCCATCATAGGACCTGTCAGAAAAGGATTGGCCTTCATAGCATAACACAACTCTGCCTTTTCTCCAAGACAGCTGTGCACTTTTTCCACAAATTCTTTCATCCTGTCCAGATCAAATACATAAGCTGGTGTAGGAGTCTTTTCTTTCTCGATCAATTCTTTGATAAATCCATATGCGGAACTCATTTGCCTTCCTCCTGATACATTTCAGTAAGTGCTTTTCTGTCAATTTTGCCGTTCTTTGTAAGAGGCATTCTTTCTACCTGTCTGAACACATTCGGTACCATAAATGCAGGTACATACTGTCCCAGTGCTCTCGCCAGGGGACGTCTTTCAATCTCGCCTTCATAGAAGGCCACGATCTTACTCTTCGCTGTGTCAAAAATACAGCAGCTTCTTACAATCTCCGGAACCTTATCCATAGCTGCCTCGATCTCTCCCAGCTCGATCCTGTGTCCCATATGTTTGATCTGGAAATCTTTGCGCGTTGCGAAACACAGCTCACCCAACTCATTGTAATAAGCCAGGTCACCGGTTCTGTACATAGGCTCCAGATATCTGTCATTCAGTGGATTCTGTACGAAAGCTTTCGCAGTCTGTTCCCTGTTCTTATAATATCCCAGAGCCAGGGCACTTCCGGATACACACAGTTCTCCGTTTTTATTCCTCTCTGTGATCAGCTTATCTTCCTCATCCAGAAGGAAAACTTTTTCATTAGGGAATGCCTTACCCATAGGAAGTACATCACCTGGCTGGAATTCTCTGTCTACGATGTAATAGGTACAGTTACAGGTGATCTCAGTTGGGCCGTAAATATTTACATACATTACATCCGGCAGATATTTTCTCCAGATATTCAGATGTTTCACGGGCATTGCCTCACCTGAGAAAAGGATCTTCTTAATATTATCCGGAACCTTATACTCGAAACCATTTAATGTGGAAATAATGCACAATGCTGATACTGCCCATACCAGAGTTGTTACTTCACGTTCGATCAGATAATCGATCAGCTTCATAGGGAAGGAGAACAGCTGTTTTGGAACAATCTGTACTGTAGCTCCTGTTTTCAGTCCGGAATAAATGTCTTTAACAGATACATCGAAATCCCACGGTGCCTGATTTCCCATTACATCCTTATCCGTAATGTCAAACAATTCTGTAAAGCAGTCAATGAAATCCAGTACAGATCTGTGTCCTACTACAACTCCTTTCGGAACTCCTGTAGAACCAGATGTAAAAATTCCATACAGAGGATCTACATCCAGTGCCTGCTCACGGATAGCTTTCAGTACTTCCGGATTCTCCGGTTCTGCTGCAAGTTCCGGTGCCATAAGTACTGTTCCGTGGAAGTCCAGCTTCTCCAGATCCTTTAAATATTTCTCAGAAGTAACGATCACATCACTGTCCAGGATTCCCAGGATCTGCTGCAGTCTGCTTGCCGGCTGTTTGGTATCCATCAGTACATAGAAGCATCCCGCATAAACAGCTCCCATGAAGATTCCAATTGTTTCTACACTCTTTTCCATAAATACCGGAACCGGATTTCTCGGAGTAAAATGTTTCGCCAGTGCAGTTCCTGTTCTTCTGGCAGTCTTCTCAAGTTCGCTGAACGTACAGGATGTATTCTCATCTGCAAAAGCTGTTTTATCCGGATATTTCTTCGCTGATCCTTCCAGATATTCCAAAATACTTGTTTTCATAAAAATTCCTCCCTCCTGTTATAAAGCCTTGTTCTTCATCATTCGTTATTTACTTTCCAGTACCTGTGCAAGGACTTTGGAATAAGCTCTTGCAGCATCACCGTTCATATGTCCGTCATAGTCTGTATAAGCTTTCAATTCATGTGTAAACGCTTTAAAATACTGTGTATTAAAGTTTACATATTCCACACCCTGTTCTTCAAAAAACTGTCCGAAGTATTTCCAGGCTGCATTATAATTATCACTGTAATCTCTCAGTGTATCAATCGGTATCGGAGTTGAAACTGCTACAAATTCAATATCATTTGCCTTGCACAGCTCGATCAGTTTCTGAAGATATTTCATATTCTGCTGATTCACTTTACCTTCTTCATAGAGCTTGGGCTCAGATTTCTTCAGCTTCGTCACATCCACCGGATATCTTTCGATAAATCCACTCTCATGATATTCCTGTGTATCACTCTTTAAATGTGAAACATCATAATCCCCTGTGACCTTCTGTGTAAAGGTATCTTTCACCTTCGGAACTTCATAGCTCAGTGAATATTCATACCATGGAAACAGGATGGTACGGAAGTTACATTTGGCAATGGAATTCCAGAAATATTCCAGTTTTGCTTTGGAAAAAGGAAACTCATGATAGAACAGAAGATAGTTATTTCCTTCTTCTTTCTCTGTTACAAAATATCCAGGATCCACTTCATAAATGATCCTCTTCGGATTCTGTTTTTCTTTGATCAGCTTGGTAAGATAATAAGCATCAATCCCGTATTCCCCACCTACGCACATGTTATGTCCGCTGCGGCCTGTAACTTCTTCCATTGTGTCAGGATCAATATCTGTCATTCCATGGGAAGTTCCCAGAATAATATCATCAAATTGCTGTGTTACAACTGTATGTACATCGTTTCTCATAAACGTACACGGATAAAGTGCCAGATCCAGTCCCACAAGAAGGGCAATGCAGATCATCAGCACCAGGAACGTTTTTAATGTTTTCTTAAAATTGTGCATAAATAAATCCTCTCGCTACTGCTGTTGATCCGAAGAAGCCAATGGATGCAAGCAGACAAAAATAAATGATCACTGTAACCGGCAGGCTCAGTCCTGAAAGTGTTTCTCTTATCTTCATGCCCCGTTCCTGAAGAACACTTACGATAAAGAGGATCACACATCCAACTGCCAGGATTGCCAGTGCATAAGGGGTAAATGCTGTTCCTTCTTTTCCCGCCGGGATCAGGAGCAACTGCGACGGAGTGAACTTCGTAACAGACAGTTTCATCATATGGAAAGCCTGTCCTACTGTATCCGCCCTGTCAAAGAACCAGCTGATATTTACCAGGATAAATGTACGGATGATCATAAACACATGATACCAGTTTTCTTTTCCTGTGATGTTCAGTTTCTTTTTCCAGTTTCTGTAGTTCTCTGCCATCAAGCCGCTAAATGCAATGATAATACCATTGTACATACCATAGACAATGTATTTCCATGCAGCTCCGTGCCACACACCTACTACGAAGAATACGATCAGGTTTGCCAGGCAAATCGGAAGAGTACGTCCGGTTTTTTTGCCGAAGACTTTCTTTCCCCATTTGCCAAATTTTCCCATCCATCTGGAAAGAGTGACCGGATAGAATACATAATCTTTCATCCAAGTACCAAGTGTGATATGCCAACGATGCCAGAAATCCGTGATGGAAATGGAGAAGAACGGACGCTTGAAGTTCTCATCCAGCTCAATCCCAAACATAGAGGCAATACCAATGACCACATCCATACCACCGGAGAAATCTGCATACAGCTGAATGGTATAGAATAATACTCCGAAAAGTGCCAGACCGCTGTACTGATCCGGATTATCGAAGATCGCATCTACGAAAACTGCTGCCCAGTCTGCCAGGATCATCTTCTTAAAGAATCCCCACAAAATTCGTTCGAAACCTCTGGTAATATTTTTCCCCTCGAATTTATGCGGCTCATAGAGCTGATGGGCCAGACGGCTGTATCTGCCGATCGGTCCCTGCAGAATCTGTGGGAAAAAGGATACGAACAGCGCATATTTCACAGGATTCTTCTCTGCATCACAGCGCTTCCAGTATACATCCAGCAGATATCCGGAGGACTGGAAGGTGTAGAAAGAAATTCCCAGAGGAAGAAGGATCTCCATTCCTCTTAAATTCATGTGAAACAGCGCATTCAGATTTTCTACAAAGAAATTTGTATATTTTACCACACCCAGCATACCGAAGTTCAGCACCAGTCCCAGAATCAGAAGATTACGGGCACTTTTCTGACTTCCCTTGGTCTTCATTTTCTCAACGCCAAGCGCTACAAGCCAGGTAACCAGAGTGGAAAAAAGCAGGAATCCAACGTATTTCACGCCTCCTACCAGATAATAAATGTAGCTGAAGCACAGAAGCACCAGCCACTGACATTTCTGTGGCACAATGTAATAAACCAGCACACTTGCTGCCACAAATAACAAAAACAGATTTGATACTAACGACATGATATTTTTCTCTCCTGAACCTAAACAGGTTGCTGCACTAATTGCTTAATGCAGCAACCCCTGTCTTTTAACAATTATATAACCGAATCAGAATCACTTTTTCTGGTTCAGTTTTGAATGTCATTCCGGGCTTAGTTTAAAAGTCCGTTATCCAGACATCCGTTTCCACCGTCGTCAGATCCGCCGTCATCGGAACCACCATCATCAGAATCACCGTCATCTCCAGAATAATCATAGTCATCTCCGGAATAATCATAATCATTGCTGTAATCGTAGTCATTACTGTAATCATAATCACTGCTGTTATCATAGCTCTGAGTGGACTGTGAAGATGTCTGTGCCGGTGCTTCTGTTGGCTTCGGTGCAAGTGCCTGCTCTGTTTCCAGAGTATTGAAGGACTTCTTCTGGCTTGTGCTGTCGAATACCAGGTAAGCTACTTCACCTTCCAGATGAAGTTCTGCTTCTTCTGTATCACCGAATGGGAATGTGTGGATCTCTGCTGTTGTTTCATCCTCGAAAGTAAGCTGGATATTGTACTTCGGAACTTCTTTCTCAGCTTCTGCATCCTTGGAATCTTCTTCCTTGGTTTCCTCAGTATCCTTTGCTTCTGCATCTTTCTCTTCGTCCTTTGCATTCGAATCGAACCAGAGAACTCTTTCCTCATCTGTCTCAAATTTATCTTCGTCTTTCAGGAAATTGTCCGGATATTTCTCATCTTTTTCATTCTTTACAGTTACACCTGTGATCACCTTGCCTGTAAGGTTTTTCAGCTTTACGCTGAGTACTCCCTCTTTATCTTCTTCCGGTTTCTCACCGATAGTTTTTAATTCTTCCTCTTTCGCTGCATCTGTGGAATCAGTTTCTGCTGTGTCCTCTGTCTTGGCTGTATTGTCTGCTGCCATAGCTGCCTGGCTGAAGAGAAGGCTTGTTCCCAGTGCTGCTGTCATCAATGCTGTTACAATTTTTTTCTTCATGATTTTTGTCCTTTCTGACTGTCTGAATTGGCTTTTCTGTCATTGCTGAGTTTACTCAGATTAGTTTAAACGTTTGTAATCAATATATTTCAGGGTCTTTGGTGCACCATATTTTAATTTATATCCATTCAGTTTATATTCCTTCTGGAAATTCGGATCATATACATAAGTAGTTCCTTTATAATCAATCTCTACCCATGCATGTGCACCCTTACCAGATGATTTCTTAAAATATCCTTTTACATAATGTGCATCACTTCCGGATACCTTCGCCATCCAGTAGAATGTAGCTGCCATAACATAGCAGTCACCTCTCTGTCTCTGGAAACCATAGATTCCGTAATTTCCCGGTGTTTTCTTTGCAACTTTTACATTGGCTGTATACGGAATGGAAGCACTCCAGTTAAATGCTTTCTTTAAATTTCCTCCGTACATATCCAGTCGTGTTGCTGCAAGAGTTTCTACCTGATTCATCTTTTTCGCTTTGCCCTTGGAATTAATCTTGTAGTAAACATTCTTTACTTTCTTATATACGACTTTACCCGTTACATCGAAGTGATATTTCACTTTACTGATAGTTTTGGTAACATTTGTTACTTTCTTACCGTTTACATAATAGTACTTCTTTGAAGAATCCCAGCCGTTCTTCTTGGACGCTGTAGCACTTGATACAGCGATATCTTCGGCATTTTCAACGCTGTGAACTGTTGTCTCGGAAGCCACGATCGGAGCTGCCGGTGTAAATGCCATTACTGTACTGAGCATTAAAGCTGTTAACTTTTTTCTGTTCATTCTGATTTCCTCTCCTTTTCTATCTCCATCTAGTTATAACACTCTCTACCACTTCTGCACTGCTGCCCTCTCCATATGGACGGAACATATTTAACTCGATATTTGCATAAGTATAGGTTACATCCCATCCGTTTCCACCCAGGAAGCAGCTTTGTTTACTGATCTTTACTTTTTTTACCTGTTTTCCAAGCAGTTTTTTCAGCTTTACCGCATTCTGCTGATATTTTGTGGCATTCTTCTGGTACTTTTTACGATCAGGAACAGCTGTATAGGTTCTGTATACTTTGGACTTGGCCTGATTATACGCACCTGTCTTGGTATCAAAATAATACAGAATCGCTCTGCCATATGGTTTAGTGCTTGCCATATGGAAACCAGTTACTCTGTGTCCGTATACATCGAATCCATAATATTTGTTATCAATCTTCTTAATCACAATACCATATCTTCCCTGGAAATCCTTATCTGCCTGATAAGCTGCTCCATTCTTCTGGAAATAATAGATACATCCGGAAGAAGATTTTCCCCACTGGTTTTTAATCATCTTACCTTTTGCATTATAACCGTAACGTTTGCCTGATTTGGTTTTTACCTGTTTCACAGCTGTCATTTTTGTGGCAGCCTGTACAGTAACTGCCTGCTGATCTGAGATAACCGGAGTCAGCATCATGAGCAGACAAAGCATTACTGCAAATAACTTTTTGAATTTCTTCATTTTTTCTCTCCTCTTTTAAAATTTTATTCTGTGTTCCACTGTATAAGCAGGACGTGAAGCTGCACCAAACAGCGTTCCATACATGTTATCATAATAAAGCCCATTGATCATTACGAAACTGTGTCCGTCCGGAATGGTGATCACGTATGGCTGATAGCCCAGCTCCTTCGCAATGGCAGCTACGCAGCTTGCAATTCCATAACAGTTTCCTGTCAGCCCTGTCCGGAACATCTGTAATGCATATTTATACACCCAGTTCTTCGTCTTGAATTCCTGAGGTGTGGGGTCCATATATCCTACGAAATTGGTATATGCCATGATATAACGGAAACAGGAACGGAATTTCTCATAATTGCTTGCTCCCGCATTGCTGTGCTGTGCGATAAAGCTTCTGGCTGCAAATTTACACTGTACCTGTGTCATATTTGTGGCATATCCGTTCTTATTAAACTTAATGCCCTCCACTGTAGTACCTGCAGCACACTTTCCTCTCTTATCAGCATAGTACATTTTACCATTTAGCTCACGCCATCCTGTAAGCGCTCTTCCCCTGGCATTTACCAGGTATTTCACTTTGTTTACAGTTACAACGGCTGTTTTACCAGGCTCAACCCTCTGGGCCTTTTCATTGAAAACATAAAATACGCCTCTGACTTTATATGGGCCGTCATGAGCAGCAACTGTATTGGACTTAAACCAGTAATGCTTCCCATTTACCGTTTTCCAGGTGCTTGTGACCCTTTTGTTTTTTACATAGTAGCGATAAACTCTGCCCTCTTTTACCAGACCTTTTTTCACAGGTTTGGGAGTTGGCTTGGGCTTCGCTGTTGGCTTCGGCGTGATCGTAGGTTTGGGAACTATTGTGGTTTCCAGTTCAGGTGTTAAAGCAGCCGACTGTGCTGCGCTGATGCTCACACCGCCTGTACCCAGTATAAGGGTCAATGCACATACTGCCAGACCAAGTTTCCAGGGAACAAATCTGCTCTTCTTTTTCATTCTCATTTTCCCTTCATATCCACTGCAGAACTGCCCGGATATTCTGGTTCTCCTTTCCATTTTTATAAAACAATTATATTATATTCTACCTGTAATTTCAATCAAGACAGTGTTAATTTTGTATAATTATCACCTTGACGAAAAGGCCGTATAAGGGTGTATCATAATAACGAAGTTAAAGGAGGTACACTATATGTTTAATACACTTGAAGAAAAGACTGAAGAAAAAGCAATGGTACAGTTCCTTGAACGTTTTACTGATTATCCATTTCTGGTAAAGTTCAAGAATTCCGAATATCACATCGGTGAAGGCACTCCCACATTCACAGTTCATTTCAAAAAAGCCATTCCACTGGGTGACCTGATGAAAAGTACTTCTCTCGCACTGGGCGAGGCTTACATGCGCGGAGATCTTGATATTGAAGGAAACCTCTATGAGGCACTGGATCATTTCCTGGGACAGATGGGTAAATTCTCAACCAATGAGTCTGCATTGAAAAAGATCATGTTCAGTTCCACCTCAAAAAAGAACCAGGAAAAAGAAGTAACCAGCCACTATGACATCGGCAATGATTTCTATAAATTATGGCTGGATGAAACCATGAGTTACTCCTGTGGCTATTTTATTCATGAAGATGATTCCTTATATCAGGCTCAGGTAAACAAAGTTGACTATATACTGAAGAAACTTTATCTGAAAGAAGGTATGTCCCTTCTGGACATCGGCTGTGGCTGGGGATTTCTCCTGATTGAAGCAGCCAAAAAGTACAAGATCCATGGTACAGGCATTACCTTAAGCCATGAACAATATACAGAATTTCAGAATCGTATCAAAGAACAGCATCTGGAAGACTATCTCACCGTAGAATTAATGGATTACAGAGATCTGCCGAAGCACAATTACCAGTTTGACCGCGTAGTCAGTGTGGGTATGCTTGAACATGTAGGCAGAGATAATTATCAGCTTTTCCTGGATTGTGTGGAAAAGGTTCTGAAACCTGGCGGATTATTCCTTCTTCATTTCATCAGCGCCCTGAAAGAACATCCGGGTGACCCATGGATCAAGAAATACATTTTCCCGGGTGGAACTGTTCCAAGTCTGCGTGAGATCCTCAATCATATGGCTGAAGATAATTTCCACACTCTGGACATCGAAAATCTCCGTCTGCATTATAATAAAACCCTGCTTCACTGGGAAAAGAATTTCAGAGATAATCTGGATAAAGAAAGAGAAATGTTTGATGAAGACTTCCTCCGCATGTGGAATCTTTACCTGTCTGCCTGCGCAGCCACCTTCCACAACGGAATTATCGACCTGCACCAGATCCTGATGACGAAGGGAATCAATAACGAACTTCCTATGGCGCGTTGGTATTAATCCTTATAGTACTGTTATTTCGTATATGATATTCGTACTATTGACTCCTGCGGTGTGACAGTAATATAACTGGTACTTCAACGCAACGTGTTCTTGCCAGAGATTCCTTTGGTATCATAAAAACATTACAAAAGTAATTTTCTATAATTACGGCACAAAAAAGTTCCATACGGTATATAATAAATAATACCGCATGGAACTTTTTATTTATGCCCTGCTAACCAGGCATCCATTCTGTCAAAATATTCTTCGCAGATTTCTTTCATTTCCGGCACTGCATCTTTACCGCTCTCATCATAAACTCCCAGCACCACGAATCCAGCTGTTTTCGCAGTCTGTGCTGCATGAAGCGCATCTTCCCAGATGATTGTTTCCTCCGGCTTACTTCCCAGAAACTCTGCTGCTGCCAGATAAATATTCGGTTCATCTTTCCCCGATCCAATCTCTGTGCAGGTAAAAATCTTTCCAAAATAATCTGCCACACCATTTCTCTCCAATGCAGCTTCCGTCAGAGCTTTATTTCCAGAAGTAGCTACCGCCATTTTTATGCCCTGTTCCTCAAGCCACTCCAAAGTTTCTTTCACTCCCGGCTTCAGAACAGCTTCATATTTATAGAAATTTGCTACAATCTTCAGCACATCCTTTATAATTTCCGGTATTGTCTGTTTCAGATCATAGGTCTCCTTCAGATATGCAGCTCCCTGCTCCAGACTCACAGAATGGAGCGCTTCTTTCGTTTCCAGTCTGCTCTTCAGCCCCAGACTGCTCAGATACCGCTCACCGATATCATTCCATACAGGCATGGTATCCAGCAATGTTCCGTCTACATCGAAGATCGCAGCTTTTATTTTTTTCCGGTAATCTTTCATATCATCCTTTCACCATCTCTTCAGAACATTTTTTCAGCTCTCTGGCAGCACTCTCAATATCCTGCTGTGCAAAAACAGCGCTGATCACTGCAATTCCATCTGCACCGCATCCGGTAAGTTCTTTTACGTTATCTCTGGTAATTCCGCCAATAGCCACCACCGGGATCCTGACTGCTTTGCAGATTTCCTTTAATGTTTCATGTGAAACATTTTTCGCATCTGACTTGGTACTGGTGGAAAAAACAGCGCCTACTCCCAGATAATCTGCACCATGGGCCTGGGCCAAAAGTGCCTGTTCTACAGTTCTGGCGGAAACACCGATGATCTTATCCGGTCCCAGCCTGTCTCTCACATCCCCGGCTTCCATATCGCTCTGTCCCACATGGACTCCGTCTGCATCAATTTCCCGGGCAATTTCCACATTGTCATTAATGATCAGCGGAACCTTATATTTCTTGCAAAGAGCCTTGATTTTCCGGGCTTCTTTCATAAAATCTTCTTCATCCAGATTTTTCTCTCTCAGCTGAAGAAATGTCACGCCGCCTTTCAGCGCTTTCTCTACCTGCTGGTACAAAGTCTCGCCATTAAGCCAGTGTCTGTCTGTAATTGCATACAGTCGTAAATCTTCACTTTTGCAGTTCACGATTTCCTAGTCCTCCATCATACGGATGGCATCAGTAGTTTTTTCATACTGCTCTGTCACCTTCTCAAAAAGTTCTTCACATCCATCTGTATCTCTTCCTCTCAGCTTCTCTGTAATATCGAAGCTTACTTCATAAAGATTATCAAATCCAAGATTCTGGCATACGCCTTTCAATGTATGTGCAGCACGAAAGGCTTCCTCTCCGTTCTGTTCCTCCAGACCCTTTTTCAGGCTGGCATAACTTCCATCATCCAGAAATTTCTTTGCAAATTTTTTTATCAGGGCTTCACTTCTCAGTCTACCGAGAACTCCCTCATAATCAGCACCCATCTGTTCATAACACTCTTTTACTGTCATAATTTTATCTCCTTCATACAATTTGTTATTTATTTCCAACCTGATCAATCTATCGGCGATATGGCAGAAAACATTTCTGCCATGGATTCATCATAGAATCTGAAGTCTCCTGTTCCGCTCTTCTTCGCCGCGCTCAGCGCCTGATCCGCATACTGAAACAGGCTTTCATAATCCATTCCATATTTCTCAGTTCTGGCAGCACCAATGCTTACAGATATTGAAAAATCCCGGTAAAAACCATTCAGATTTCTGGAAAGTGTCCTCAGCATTTCCTCGCTACTCTCTGTATACTCCTGGAATACCAGAAATTCATCTCCCCCGGCCCTGGCTTCTACTGCATGAGTATCTACATTTTTACGTATGACATCACCCACATACCGCAGAACCTGATCACCGAAAAGATGTCCGTACTCCCGGTTTGCATTGCTGAAAGAATCCAAATCTATAAGCATCAGGATGAATTTCTTATCCGGATATACTTCCAGAAGTTCCTGGATTTTCTTTTTGGCACAGTACTGTGTATATACTCCGGTAACTATATCCACTCCCATAATATCATTGATATCAGAGGTGTGGTCTTTATGATCTTCATAAATATCTATGATTTTACCGATGCAGCCCATATATTCCGGAACTTCATCTTCCGACCAGACGACTCTGGTAATAACACGGTATGTATGCATTTTACCGGATATGTTCATCTCCACATCTGTTTCTATTATCGGTTTATCTACAGAAGTTTTTCGCATCAGCTGATCAAACCTTTTCATATTTTCCCTGCCGATCACGGTCATAAGCTCTTCATTATCATCAGGCGTAAGATTGATCTCTTTTACCCCAAGTGTTCTGGATGCCCACTTGGTAAAGGTAAGCATTGCAGGGGAAACTGAATATTCAAATCGCATCTCCTTTGACATTGACACGAAGAAATGATACTTCATTCTCTCATATTCCAGAAGGCGTCTCGTTCTTTCTGAAGCTGAAATCTCCTGGGTCTGCAGTACCTCTTCCGCGATATGCTGCGTCTGTCTTTTATTCATTTCTCCCGGTGATTTCTCCTTCAGCTGTTCCTGTATCTCATCCTGAAGTTCTTCCAGACATTCCAAAAGAAGCGGGTTAAAAGTTCCGCATTCTCCTGCCAGGATCATCTCCATCGCCTTCTCATGGGAAAAAGCTTTCTTATATACTCGCTCACTGGTCAATGCATCATATACATCTGCCATGGAAACTACTTGTGCGGAAATTGGAATCTCCTCTCCTTTTAAGCCATCCGGATATCCTTTACCATCATATCTCTCATGATGCCATCTGCATATCTGATATGCAAACTTCACCAAAGGTTCATCCTTATACTGCTCCAGATTCTCCAGCATGGAGGCCCCGATCATGGAATGTGTTTTCATGATCTCGAATTCCTCTGCTGTAAGTCTGCCGGGTTTATTCAGAATCTTATCATCAATTCCTATTTTACCGATATCGTGAAGCGCAGATGCTGTTGTAATCAGAGATCTGTCTGTCCAGGACAGGTTGTATTTGTCCGTTTTCTGCACCAGACTGTCCAGGAGAAGTCCTGTGATGGTATTGATATGCAATACATGAAGACCACTTTCCCCATTTCGAAATTCAACAATATGACTGAGGATATTGATCATAAGACTCTCATTTTTCTCTTTCTCATAAATCTGATCCCGTACCATACCAGCTAGTTTCCTCTGTCTGGCATAAAGCATGATCGTGTTTCTGACTCTTCGGTACACAATCAGTGCATTATACGGTTTATTAATATAATCAGTCACTCCCAGCTCATATGCTTTCTCCACATATTCCGCTGAATTCTCTGAAGATATCATAATAACCGGCACTTCTTCGATCCAGTGATTCTTATTCATAAACGCCAGCACTTCAAAACCGTCCATGACAGGCATCATAATATCAAGCATGATCAGAGATATTCCACCCTCATACTGATGCAGCATGGCAATAGCTTCTTCACCATTCACTGCTTCTAGAATCTCGTATTCTTTCCCGAGCATTTCTGCAAGCATGGCACGGTTCATCTCTGAATCATCTGCGATCAGAATCCTGTTTATATCCTTACTCAAATTTTTCTTCTCCCTTTTCACCTTCTGATACATGTATCCGTAGTTTACTCATTTTATCATTCTCTCTCTGTTCAAACTATGTATTATTTTATCATACCCTTGGTTTCTTCACAAGTAACCGCGCAGAAAAAGGTCGGAAATGAGAAAAAATAGGTTACTGTTCACTTTCCAATGGTATTTAGATAATCTATACCCTTAGTCAGTCTTAAGGGTCTAACAAAAAATTACAAAAGTCTTGACTTTTAAGCTGGAATATGCGGCCGCTCTCGCTACCACAAAAAATATCAGTGGCGAGAGCGACCGCACATTTTGGCTCATATGTCAAGTGTTATATATAAATTTTTGTTAGATCCTTATAATATTAAATCAGGAGTCGTTATCTAAATACCATTGGAGAGTAAACAGTAACAAAAATAGTATGAGCAAAAAGGAACATCCGCATATCAATTTTCTCATTGTATATACGAATGTTCCATGATTTATATTCACTATTCAATTTACAGTTTCGGCATTCTCTGCTTTCCCTCAGTGAATTCCTTTATCTGAAAAATCCCTGGCTCTCAAAATACTTAATGAATGGATTGTCGTCATCACTGTTGTCCTGGGAATCATCCTGACTATCGGATTCTTCAGCATCTGAATCATCTTTTTTATCTTTCCTGTCACTCTTCTTACTGTCGTCAGATGTATCCTGGCTGTCACTCGCATCAGTGTTTTCATCCAGAGTTACTGTTATGGTATCTTCTTTATACTCAGTACCATTCGGAACTGCTACAGTAAGTTCAACCTCTTCACCTAGTTCATAGTAAGAAAGATATTCGATCAGCTGATCAATACTGGAAACGGATTTGCCTTCGAATTTCGTAATAACACTGTTTGCTTTCAGGCCAGCTTTCTCAGCTGCACCGCCCTCAACTACTTCGTTTACGAAAACACCTGCCGGGATACTGTACATCTGAACTGCTTCTGAACTTACAGAACGTCCTTTGATTCCCAGTACGCCATGGTCCGCATCTTCCAGTTTATCTCTGGTAGTCTCATTCATCAGATTTTCAAGAATATCTGTTACATCAGAAATAGCAATGGCATATCCCATGCCCTCAACTTCTGTAGATGCAAGTTTCGCAGAGTTGATACCTACAACTTCACCATTCATGTTCAGCAGAGCACCGCCGCTGTTACCAGGATTGATAGCTGCATCTGTCTGGATCAGGTTTACACCATCGCCTGTATCACTGCTGTCATCTGTTACTGTATTGTTGCTGGAATCCATTCTGCGGTTCTTCGCACTAACGATACCGGTTGTTACGGACTGTCCATATCCAAGAGCATTACCAATGGCAACTACCTGCTCACCAACTTTAAGGTCATCTGAGCTGCCTACATTGGCAACGGAAATGGCATCCATAGTATCGCTGTCAATGTCATCCAGTGATACAGATACAACTGCCAGGTCTTTCTCTTCATCGAATCCCTTTACAGTAGCTTCTACTGCATTACCATCTACAAATGCTACAGATAAAGTATCTGCACCAGATACTACATGATAGTTGGTAGCGATCAGAAGTTCATCATCATTCTTACCAACAATGATACCGGAACCGCTACCCTCTACTTCCTGCTCTTCCTGCTGTGGAGCATATCCATACATTCCGTACATTCCATAATAAGACTGTACCTCCTGTACAGATTTGGTTGTGATAGATACGATAGATGGAAGTGCTTCTGCTACAATATCAGAAACATCCATGCTTCCTGTTGCCTTTGTACTGCTGTCGGATGTATCCTTACTGGCATCTGACTTTAAATCGTTTTCTTCATCTGCTTTCTTCTCAGATTTCGCATAAGTCAGTTTATTTTCATTATTGGATGCTGCCTGAACAGTGGTTCCTTCATTCCATCCTGTAAGTCTGTTCACGCCTTCGAAACTTCCTGCGGCCAGACCGCCTGCCAGAACTGCACACAGGCTGAGTGTAAGACCTTTCTTTACAATTTTCTGTATTTTATCATTTTTATTATCTTTATTCATCATAATGAAGTCTCTCCTTTAGAACTCTCTCTGTTTCCTTTTGATGCTTCTAAGTATAGAAATGATTTGTGTTCTTTGTGTGGGAAAAATGTGTTTAATTTGTGACTAATTTCTATACATCTTATAAACCCTTGATGCCTTATATCCGGGAACAAGAAATTTCCAGTTTCCAACCTGGCTGTTCAGGATTTTCTCTGTATATTTGAGGGAACTGGAACTGTCCATATACCTGAATACATTATAGACCTTTTTCGCCTTTCCATTGCTGGTCTTCAGCCCCAGAGCAAGTCCCTGGGCCACTTCATGACTTTCATCCATATAACTGCGAATGATAAATCCATCAATCATAGGGTTACATGCCGCTTTATAGTAAGCCAGTGCCATGGATGCCGCCTGATTTACCTGACCGCCATAAGAAGATGAAAATCCCTGTTCAGACAGGAATACTCTTTTATCTGATCCGTAATGGTTCTTCACATAGCTTGTCAGTGCCTCAATATTGTACATGGTAATAAATGTGGCAGTCTCGCCGCTCTTCGTCAGCAGCGGTTCATTGACACTGAACCAGAATTTCGCCTCTGTCAGTGGCTGGCTGTATGCATGGTATGCCACATTCCAGCTGATGCCTTTCTGCAGTTTCGATACTGTTGATGCAAACTTATCCAGCGTAGATTTCGAGGTGTAGCATACTGAGAATATATTTCTCTGGTTCCAGCAGTTATCCAGACAAATAAATACTTTTGAGCTTGCCCTTGTGCTGCGCACTGCATTATGTAGGCAACGGAACGCTTCACTGTACATGGAAATATATTTGGAGAAGCTCACATTTCCTAGATAATAATAACAGCTGGCACTGTTTACTTCATTTCCCAGAATCCAGTTACTGATATAACATCCATTACTGCCGAAGGTTTCCCCCAGATATGCAAACAATGCTTCCATCTTCTGTCTGGCTGCACTGTTGTCTGTGTTCCATCCATAATAGGCAGTTTCCCCGTAAGGGCTGTTTGCCCTTCTCAAACTCTGGGTGAGTGAACTGTTATTCAGGCTGATCTGCGCTGTCACCTGGATTCCTTTCTGGTTGCATTCTGACACAAGATTTTTGTATCCATACAATGCTGCGAAATAATATTTCTTCCCATTGTATTTATATTCATTATATCCATATCCTGTATTCAGAAGATCCGATGCGAAAAAGTTTACAAATACATTCTTACTCTTGGTCTCTGTGATCTGATTAATATCTGTGGCCTGGATTCCCTTTTTGGTTTTTGGTATGAAATAAGCCGCCTGATAACTTGCCAGTTTCTCCGGATTACTCACATAACTTCTGTTGCTGATCACGGAATAACTGCCTTTGGAATTTTTCGCTCCTATGGCAAATTTACCCTGGGTATACTCCGGATGGCCTTTGGTCTTTAATTTAAATGTAAGTTTCTGGTTTGCAAGATCAGATTTCTTTATTTTGTCTACTGTTTTTTTCACTTTACCTGTAGCAGAATCCAGATACAGCAGATAATAATAGTTGTCCCAGGTTTTCACATACTGAGGGACTGTCGCTGATACACGGATCTGTCCTGTGGAATATCCTTTTACGTATTTCAGTGAAGCCGCTTTGGAAGAAATTTTTACAACTTTAGTCCAGCGGGCATATAGTGTAATGTTCTTCGCGGTTCCTTTTTTGATAGTGGTGATCTTTGTTTTATATTTACTGTCTGTATACCAGCCGGCGAAATGATATCCGGAGCGGGTTGGTTTTTTCAGTTTCACTTCTGTATTCTGTTTATATGTTTTCGGATTTGCAGAATTGTTTTTGCCTCCATTCAGTTTATAAATAATCTTATAAGAAGCTGCTTTCTGCCAGATGGCATACAGCACAACTGTATCTGAATCCTCCTCTACCCCTGCTGCTGTTTCTTCTATATTCTGGTTTTGGGATTCACTGTTGTCAGAAGTTTCTTCCTGCACGGCAGGTTCTGTCTGGGCTGTGGAGTTTTCTGTACTCAGATCGTTGTTCTGAGCTGTGTCTACACCTGGAGTTTCTGAATCTCCTGCTGATACTGCATCCGAGCCTGGGACTGTATTTTGAACTGCGGCATCCCCTGCTGATGGCTCTTCGGTATTCTCAACTACATCCTCTGCTGACGGTTCTTCAAGATTCTGTACTGCAATCTCTTCAACCAATTCGTCAGCTGTGTTTTCTTCATTATCTGTATTTACGTTCTCCGTATTTACATTTTCTACATCTGCCGATTCCACATTACTGTTCTTTAATTCTGCCTCCTGCCCGACTGGCAGCTCTGCTTCTGATGATACACTGTGCAGAAGCTCCGCTATAGAGTCTCCTGGTTTATAAGAAGTACCTTTTCCATCTTTCTGTGTGTTCCACTCTTTGAAAATATATCCGCTTCTGGCTGCAGGAGCTTCCGGTGCTTTGGCATCTTCTGCTTTTTCACGTGAAACAGTATAGGTCTTTTCCAGTTTCCCATTACTGTAAAGTTTGATCTTATAGCCATCCTCTGTTCCTGCCGATTCAGTAATGTCTTCCCCTTCGTTCTCTTTCAGATCCGGGATGTCCTGGGAATTATCATTTATTTCCTCTGCTTTTCCTGCGGAAAAGTCCTCTGAGCCAAATAAATCTTCTATATTTTCTGCTTCAGTCTCATCGCAGTCATTCCCCATTCCATCGTCAAACTCACTGACTTCTGTTACCTGAGTCTGGGTTCCCTGGGTGAATTCCGCCCCCATTATCGTCTGGGGTATCCCTGATGGCACTGCCATACAAAGCGCCATTGTTACTGCCATAAGCTTCTTCCAGTTCATGAAATTTCTCCTCCTTCTTGTTTCCTGCCTAACTGACAAAATTATCCGCATTCGCTGCCTAATCATGGCTGCACAACTGATATGCCGTTTATTTGGTCAACTCTGTCAGAACATCTGTTAGTACAGCGAATATTAAGTAACCGCCATATTGACTTGTCTGATTTTCGCTGTACTAGTTGTGCCATGCAAGTCTTCTGCTTGCAGGATGCCACTCTCCTGTCATCCAGTCCACATCATTGGTGATCCAGTCCATGATTACCAGCTGCCGTGTCTCCCAGGCCACTGTTGCTTCTCTGTCTTGTGGTGTTTCATCGATCTCCATAGTCGTATCGATTTCATCATATCCGAAAATATGTCCACCTGCACTCCAGATACTGAAATTACTGTCAGGACCCGGATCCACTGTATCTCCTCTCTGAGCGATCAGGCCATCATGGCGCACTTTATATTCTTCTGCACAGCCTTCCTTCAGTTTCGTCATAAATACTCTGTGACGGATCAGTTTCTTATTCTCTCTTACTACTCCGAAGTTATGATACATCAGACGCATGTCTTCTCCAGGTGTTGATATCCAGTCCAAGGTATCCTGGATCTTCTCTGTCAGAGAATCTTTCGCTGCCTTTTCATCTTCACTCAGTTTCATTTCATCTTCATTCTCGTAATAACCGAAGATCAGTTGTTCCACATTCCAGATACTGAAATTCTTTATCTGATTTCTGTCCAGAAATGCTGTAAGATCCTTCCAGATTTCTCCCAGTCTGGTACGATACGCATTCATCTGACCATCCTTTACTTTCATCGCAAATGCATGTCTCTCCATAATATAAAAAACTCCCTGATATTTTATGTCCTGACTTATTTCCGTCAGTCTCTGCCATTTATATAGTCTGCATGACCTGCCGTTTCACAGTCGCCCAATCCGTACATATAACAGCAAAAAAAATGCTACAATCTTTAACATTTAAAATGTAAAAAACTATAGCATTATTTTACCATCTGATATTCCCTGCCGCAACAGACATTCGTCTGTGCAGACATAATAAATTAGTACATCGTTTTCGATGTACTAATTTACTGTTCCTATTTTATTTAATGGCCAATACCTTATCGCCACTTCTGCCTCAATGGCATCTTTCTCTACAAACGTATTCATCCAGTAACGAGAATCCATACTGTGATTTCGATTATCACCCAGCATGAAATAGCAGCCTTCCGGTACCTCGTATGGTCCGAAACTTCCCTGAGGTGTTTCCGGACAGAAACTGTCATCCAGTGGTTCTTCTGAATCGTTGATATAAACCTTACCATCTACAATATTTACAGTTTCTCCCGGCAAACCGATCACTCTCTTTACGAAAAGCTGCGAAGGATCATCCGGATATTTAAAGATTACAATGTCAAATCTCTCCGGATCCTTAGTCTTATACGCCAGTCTGTTTCCAAATACTCTGTCACCGGTCATGATCGTCTGTTCCATGGATCCTGATGGTACTCTCGCATTAATATATACAAAATGTCCCAACAGAAATGCAATCACAAAGACAACGATAATGATCTTCGCATAGTCCCAGAGTTCTTTCCACATAGACTGTGCAGGCTGTTTCTTTTCTTCCTGGTTTTTGTCTTCATTTTCCATCTTAAGTTTCTTACCTCCAGAAATTTTTACTCTTTCTATTCTATCACACCTCTTTGGGATTCACCACTTAATTTTCTATAAAATTCTACAGCATTACTGTTTACAGTAATATGCTTCGCGGGATATTACCAGTAAACAGCAGCCTTCACTTCATGCACAGTAACAATCCCTGTGTAACAAATAAAAATGGCAGATGTTTCACGTGAAACATCTGCCATTTTTATTTGTT
>ERZ772821.396-NODE-396-length-37032-cov-10.249669_pt1 | contig 37032 bp, 42 predicted proteins | sample MGYA00580859_ERZ772821 | MGnify/ENA primary metagenome ERZ772821 (study PRJEB29015, sample SAMEA2737674) | human gut metagenome | biome: human gut; feature: human-associated habitat; material: faeces | place: China | collected 2012 ...
TTTTGCTCATTTCAATTCGTGTTACGATTTTGATTTGAGCGATGTCTCTCAAAAGCTCTCACAATATTTGAAGCAAAGAAAAAGTGCCCGAATAACGCCGTAAAAAGCAGTATTCGGGCATAAAAAAGCCTCGGAACATGAATGTTCCGAGGTGATGGCAGATTATATCAACCTGTCAAGTCACGGTAGTATTTGCTTTGCAAATCTCCACCTTAAAGACTTGACAGAACGATGTTACGGGTTTAATTACATCATAAACCCGTAATAAGGATTCGAACCTTAAATGACGGAGTCAGAGCCTCGCAATCTTTTTTCAAAACCGCCTATTTAAGCCATTTTTTAGACTTTGCGTCTCCCAAAAATCTCTATCAATTGTATGTCACAAGTTTTCAACAAATTCGTATGAGGAATTGCGAACCTTACACTGAGGTGTCAAAAGAAACTCTAAATCCGCATTATTTACAGTAGGGTAGTGTATCATTTGATGACGAAGAATATAAAAGGCAATTATTCAATCGGATTTAAGCTGAATGCAGGTCTCATATATTCTATTGGTTCCTGTTATATACATTTATTGATAACATTTGATATATCGTCATTTATACAGATAGATTTATACCGTATTTCGGGCGGACAAACCGCCTGACCTTTGTTGACACAAGCATAGGTGGAATTGGGATTTTTTCGCCTGCTCGGGTGCGGAGGAAGTTTTCGTACCGTTCTGCCGCACGATGCCAGCCCTCATCCTCAACGAATTTGTCGTCACTTCGCAAATTCATTGTAAGCGGTTTTCCGCAATGCGGACAGACCGGCAAAAGTTCTGTCGGAATTTTCATATCCTTTTGCCGGTTGAGCATTTCAAGAACAATAGCCTCATTGTCAAAAGTTTCCCAGCAGCACGGCTCACTGCACTGAAACAGACCGTAATCGCCCTGCGTGTAGAAAAGTCGCTTTTTATCAAAGCCTGCCTTTTGAAAGCAATGGTCAACATTTGTTGTGATTACAAAATAGTCCTTTTCTGCCACGAGCTTCAGCAGATTCTCATAAATCGGCTTTGGCGCATCTTGATAGCGATTCACAAAAATATATCTGCTCCAATACGCCCAATACTCGTCAAGCGTTTGATAGGGGTAAAATCCTCCCGAATACATATCCTCAAATCCGTATTTTTGACGAAAATCGGAAAAGTATTTTTCAAACCTCTCTCCGCTGTAAGTGAAGCCTGCCGAAGTAGAAAGCCCTGCGCCTGCACCGATTACAACAGCGTCAGCCGTGCGGATTTTTTCTTTTAATTTTTCTATATTATCCGAGATATTCTCGGTAGATTTCGTAGTCTGAATTCTTGAAAACATTAAATACCACCTTGATTTTACTGTTTGTCAGCCTTTTGTATTCGCCCGCAAGTGCCAAGCAAGAACGATAGCAAGAACGCAGTAATTCACAGTCCTTTTCTGTCAATTTGCCTGTAACAATAGGTCCGACCGTGTGCAAAATATATTTGCAAGGAAGATTATACGCAGGCGTGATTTTCGCCTTTCCGATTTCTTCGTCTTTGCCTTGCTTTTGCATCATTTCGGCACATTTCAAGCGAAGTTGAACGCCCGAAAATGTGTGAATGGCATTGTCTATGCAACCGTGGTTCGGGCAAAAACAACCGAGCATTTGGCTGTTTGCCGCATTGACGATTGCATCACATTTCAGCGTTGTAATATCACCCTGCCATAAATAAATGTCAGGCTTAATCGACTCTAAATCATCAATACTTGTTATGCCCTTTTTAGCGATTTCCTCTTGCAAATATTCATCCTGCACCATAAGAAAATCATCGCTTATCGGCAAAGGCAAACGAACATTGAAAAGTGCTCGAAGCAACTTTTTCTGTTCGGCTTTTTCTTTCGGAATGGATATATCTGCGTATTCTGGTTGCTCTTTCAATAATTCTGTTATTAAGTATTCTCTTTTTTTATCTTGTGCCATAAACTTACCCTCTTTTGATAACGGCTTTTTCGGGACAAATATTAAAACATCATTTGTGTCAATATCGCACACTCCACATTACAAACAGCAGAACGGGACTGTCGTTTGACAGCCCCGATACAATATTAAGCGTAGAAAAATCCTGCCGTCATATCAAGATAATTCTGACCGCTGTACTGCGGATACTGCTTACCGACCTCCGCCTTGAAGTCGTCAGCGTTCTGAGTACCTACGGCAATCTTCTTGAGGTTTTCCAGATAGTCTATCTTTGTCTGTGCATCCTTTAAATCCTCTGGGGTATAGTGCGAGGTGAGAATCAAGTCATAGCCCTTTTCAATGTAGCTATGAAGCTCCGCAATCATTGCATCGGCATGGCCTGCACCCGCAACAATAGAATGGCAATCGTGACCAAGCATATGAGTGTAAACAGCGTTGATTTCAGGTATTTCAACATCAAACGCTTCTGCGGTTTGCTTGATTACAAAATCAATGCCACCGATGTTCACTCTACCTTCATCGAGTACATTGGTAATTTGATGAACAGAAGCATCGAAAATCTCTCCGAAAGTATTTGTAAAGTTGGTAATCAACGCTTTACCGCCACCGTTTTCAGAATAGTCCTTTGCGTTTTGTGTCGCATATTTCGGAGCTTCAGGCAAGAAAGTAGCGCCCGCACCGTGATAAGCGATGAGCACACCCTCGACTTGAACATCGTTCAGATATTCCGTAAGTTCTTTAATGTTGTCGAAAAAGCAAGGGGATTCGATGATAACGGCTTTGCCGTTTTTCTCAACGATAAATACCTCGTCGCTGATGAAATCATTGGTCTTATATGCGTGCAACTTAATTTTACCGAAATCGTAAATATTCATCTCTCCTTTTTCGAGTTTTACGGTTGAAAATGTGTTCTTGTTCATAAGTATAAGCCTCCTAAAGTAGTATTTTTGCTTTGAGTTACGAATCGGCCGTTCTCCGTAGCTCTTGACTTCATTATATTTGGTATGGTATCACTTGTAAAGTAAGCACAATATTGTGCCGTAGTTACCAAAAGGAAACTAACGGACGGTTACCTAACGGAAACGAATGCGTAAACACAAGGGATTTCGGAGTTTTCTGATTTGAAAAATTTTTTCACTTGACGAAAATAATTTCTGTATGGTATATTAAATCTGTAAGCAACCAAAAGATACTATTGCGGAGGTAGCATATGAACGAGAAAGCAAAAGAACTTCCGGCTTGCCCTGTGGAAACCACATTGACATTGATTGGCGACAAATGGAAAGTTCTGATATTAAGAGATTTAATGCCCGGCACAAAGCGTTTCGGTGAACTAAAAAAATCCATCGACACGGTGTCGCAAAAGGTGTTGACCGCACAGCTTCGTGATATGGAATCAAACGGACTTGTGCACAGAGAGGTATATGCCGAAGTTCCGCCGAGAGTGGAATATTCCCTGACAGAATTGGGTCAAAGCCTCAAACCGATACTTGACGCTATGCAGATTTGGGGCGAAGATTACAAAAACAGCGTAACAGAAAAGTAATATTTTTGTGTGACAACAAATAACAAAATGAATAGGAGGACTTGGGCGTTTTGTTGCCTCAAGTCCTCTTTTTGATACTGATGTATAGTGGTATTAAACTTATCTTTGAAAAATCTCTCATAATTTCATTTTTGCTTAGAACAGCAAATTCGTATGAAAAATTGCGAACCTTACGATAGATAATATTGTTTCTTCAGGCACTATGTTAAATTTTAACATGTCAGAAATATTTTTTGACATGTTATCATAAGATATATTTTGAACTATTTTTGCAGCCATGCTATCCATTTTTAATAATTCATTCCTCCATTATATAAGTCTCAGGTTTCCTATATTTATTACCCCAGACTTCTCTTTCTTGATACTGCTTTAAGTCTTGCAAATTGATGTTAACTATCGCAAGATTATTATCAGTGCCTAATTCACATATAAGCATATCTCTATAATGGCTCAATATGCAGTAACCAAATCTCAGCAAGTTGAAAGTCCAACAGCAACAAACTGATGTGCAAAAAAGAAAAGGATAGTCGAGAAATAAACTCGACTATCCATCAATTTCTTCAACAACATTTGTTAGTTTAGGTGTTCCGTTTTCATATATTTTACAAACTCTCTTTCTATCAAATAAAAAGATGAGAGTCAATTATATGATTCTCATCTCTTTTATAATTGCTTATTTTTCTAATGTTTTCGGCATTTTTGGTTCGTAACAAAAACCAGATGAAGCACAGCCTGCACCCATCTCAGCAATTGACTTTATAATGTCTGAAATTATTTTGCTAATTGATTCCATTTTGGGTCCTCCTTTGTTTTAACTTTTCTATAAATATCAATATGGTTACCCATATGAATGACAATGCAGAACAAATAACGATTTCGTTATTTGTTATATAAAGTGCAAATATAATTATTGCAAAGTTAATTAAAGATAATGATAACGAAATTACTCTATTTCTTTTATATGTTTTATCGCTTATTGGATGATTCTTATTAATAACCGGTGAAAAAACAGAGGTAACAATCATGGATGGCACTAAAAGCAGAACAATAAAAACTTCTAAATTGAAATATATAAGAAATTTTGAAATAATTACTACAGATATAAATATTGCATTGCTCATTAATGTGCATTTCAGATGAGTGTTAGCGTGCAGACCTCCGCAAAACAACCGTGGTATAAAAAAGAACCAAACAAACGATAATATGTAAAATATATTTCCAAACAAAATTGAGATCACTAAGATTATAAGCATTGTAAATGAATTTGAAAGCAATAATTCAAACCCGTAAATATAAATCTCTTTTTCATTGTCTGAAATATTTATATGGTTATTTAATCTGTTTGTCAGATATGCAGCATATTTGGTTAACATAAAAACACCCCACAAACATTTCTCGAATTTATAATAACGAGTTTTAATGTTTGCGGGGATGTTTTTGTTTATTTGGTTAAATTTTATGTGTTATTCGTTGTTTGAAACCATAACAAGCGAAATAAAGCAATTGTTTGAGTAATCATTTTTTAATGTTCCGCCATATTTAGATGCAGTTTCCTGAATGTTTTTTATTCCAAAACCATGCATATAATCACTATTGTCTTTAGTTGTTTTCAGATTATGTGAATTATCAAATGGATTTTGAAAAACTGTATTTGTAACTTTAAAAAACACAAATGATTCTTTATTCCAAATTTCAACTTTTACAAATCTTTCTTTATCGTTTGGTATTTTAACACAAGCCTCTATGGCATTATCTATTTGATTAGCAAGAATTGCACATATGTCAACAAATGAAATATTGAGTTTAGTATTAAGAAGTATCTTGTGATTAAATTCAATATTCTGATTAGTTGCCTCATTCATTTTACAATTGATAATAGAATCAATTATTTCATTGCCACTATGACAATTCTGTGCTTGCTGGTATGAGGTTTCTAGTAATTCTTTTGTATATTTCTTAGCATTTGAATCCTCAGACAGCATACCATCTATTGTTAAAATATGATTTTTAAAATCGTGAACCTGCTTGCGAATAATATCCTGTGCATGCTTTATTTCGGTATAATTCTTCTCCATAAGAGTATTTGTCAACGCAATCAATTCTTTTTCTCTTTTTTCATTTTGATATTTAGAACTGATTACAACTGATATAATTGATATAACAATTGTTAAGATAATGAAAAACAATGAAAATATTACTGCTGTTTGAAGAGATATCAATGAATCAGTTAAAACTAAATTAGTCAATATTGACATAACTATATATGATAATGTTGTAACTGCAAAAAGTAAAAAAATATTTTTTTTATTTAATAATTTCAGTTTTGAATACAATTTGTGGAAAGATACAAAGATAGCAATCTGCAAGAGCTTATTTATTAGAATATAAATCATTCTTATTGTGCCGGGAACAAGTATCAGCGAAATTCCCTCTGAAATATCAATTGATTTACCTATTATCATTATTAAACTATAAGATATTATGTAATCAGTAGCATGTATGAAAAACCAAGTAATTATAACAGCACATAATTTATATAGTAAACTGCCTCTTGTTGTGAAAAATATTGCAGCAAAAGTAAAAGCAATTGCAACGGCTATTGTAAAAAATGAAAATACTTGCCATTTGTTCAAGAGTGTTATGAGTATTGTGTATATTATTGACATAAAAAAAACATATAATGTATTTTTCTTCACGCCAAGCTTTCTGTCTGCAAGGCTTGTCGAAACTGATACAGCTATTGCACCTTCAACAAACGTTGCAAACAATTCAAAAAATTGATAAAAACTTTCCACTATGTATTCTTCTCCTTTAATTAAACATTAATTTTATTCTCCCCACTGTTCCAACAAAGTCTGTTTAACATTTTGTAACGATCTCCTGCTGATTGGTAAAATCTGTCCATCTGTTAGCTTTAAGCTATATCCTTTGATTTGAGAAATGTAATCAATATTGACAAAGCAGCTTCTGTCTACAAATAAAAATCTATTATCACTAAGCATATCAAAAAACTCTTTTATACCCCTGTTATCAGTTATATCTCCGAGTAAACGAGTTGTTATGACTAATTGTCTTGATATTCTTGTAACACAAATTATATCTTTATAGGCTATTCTCCAATAATCATTGTAATGATGTAATGTGATTGTTTTATCATTTACATTAGAGATTTCGGCAATAGCACTGTCTAATGCTTCTTCAATATCTCTTTCAAGATTTAATTTAATTACATACCTTAATGCTTTTGATTTATACCCCATTGATGCCATTTCATCGTGAGAGGTAAGAAAAATGATAATAGAAGTTTCAGTATGTTCTCTGATTTTATCAGCAAGTTCAAACCCGTCCATATTTGGCATTTCAACATCAAGAATAAAAATATCAGCAATTTTTCCGTCCTCAATCTCATACATTAACATCTCAGGATTTGAGAACTCACTAATACTTAATTCAACATGTTTTCGTTTAGAAAACATACCCAAGGCATTTTTTATTTTATCAATGTCATATTTACTATCATCACAAATAGAAACATTAAACATTTGGTTTTGCCCCCTTTTCATCAATAATTCTGTAAGCTTTCTTTCTATTTATATCAAAGAAAAATTTTTCAAAATCTGCAATAATCAAAATATACATGTCATTATATGCTTTTCTGTTTGGTGTATTTGTATTACTATTGTATACAAATGCACCTTCCGAATCGTTTTCGATATGTTGCTTTATCTCTTTACAAACATCTTCAATTGTAGCTGTATGATATTTTGAAGATGTCCAATGCGAAATCATTCGACGAATTCCTTTTTCAGAATAATCCGTAACTTTTTTTGCAGTTGGTGTGTTTTCAACAATGCAATTTATGTTTTTTTCGCATATTGCTTCACAATTTGCGAACAATTCCAAAAGTTCATAAAAATCACAACCAATTGTAAGAAGATCTTTGAAAAAAAGGTCTTTTTCCTTTGTTCTACCGAAAACTGTTAGCGTTTTGGGGTTAGGGGAAAGAACTTTAACAATGATTGTACGAAGCGGTGTAGCTAATTCTATTTTATCCATACTATAAATAACTCCTTAGTTTAATTTGATTTATCAGAAATAAACCTGGTAAAAGTTATTCATAGTATATATAATTGCTTTTATTTGATGAGTGACATTGTTCAAACGGTAATAGACTTTGTGTTCAATGGTAATTCTTGCTTTTAATAAAAATAAATGCTTACCATTTGAACACAAAAACGAACCGAAAAGACAAAGTCAAAATATTAACAATCAATTTATGATATCTTAACACTGTAAGATGATTTACTTGGTCAAAGGAAATCATTTATCGTCTAAGTTCAATATTATTTTTATTAACATCTACTAAAATTTGATTCGTTATAATATTCAATTTGATTTGAGTGAATAAATTTTGTAAATATTAAAGAATATAAAAATTGAACTTAAATATTAATGAAAGGAGAAAAATGTATGATAAATATATTTGGATTTATTGTGTATTTACCACCATAAAGAAATTGAAAATATTAGTTTTATGAAATTCAATAAAAATATTTTTTGTTAAGGGAGAATTAAACGTATGAAAACTATAAAAAAATTAACAAAACCATTAACACTGTTTTTTGCTATATTAGCTATCGTATCCTGTTTTTCAATAACAGCAAGTGCTGCATCTAAATCGGCTTCTTTAAGCACATCAGATAAGATAGCATATAGTGGTGTGATTAAAGGAAAACAATGCAAATATTCTGGGAAAAATGATTCTTTATCTGCGGGAAATGTTTACTTTCTGGCAAAAAACAATCATGGTGGTGTTTGGTCAACTGATGTTTCACATGATTTGGCAAAAGGCAAATCTTTTTCTAACAATACTACGACAAAATATAGTTCAAGCTGTAGCTGGGAATTAGTACTTAATCCTAAAGGCGGAAATGCATATGGTTGTATTGCAAGTGGAACTATAACTTCAATATAATCGTTAATGTACTTACAGGCTTAATGCCTGTAAGTACTTAGAGAGGAATATAATACAAAATGAAAAATAATTTGATGAAAATCACACAAAAAATACTTTTTCATAATAAAGTATTAAGAATATTTACAGGGCTGATAATTACCGCTCCACCTATAGTTTTGACGATTTGGGGTATAACTCATGAAGTTTCATCAATGGATTTGCAGCTTATTCTATTTAAATTTTCTGTGATATATCTAATAGCTTTTATGTTTTTGTCCTATGAATATATCTATAAGTTGAAATCGAATTTACTTATGGAATGTATTAACACTACACCTAAAGGCGCTATAAGTATTATTAAAAATAAAGTTTCATTATTATGTACTATTGCAGCAATTGAAACTTTAGTGTTAATTTTGATAAACTCGATATTTGCTATCTCTGAGGGTTCGTTAACAATACAATATTTAATGTATATTGTTGTTTCTATTATACTTAATATATTTTTACTTTCTGTTACAGGTGTTTTTTCAGGAGCCTTTGCAGCTCTAAAGATGAAAAAAATTCCAGCATATTTATTAATGATTTTTATTACTGTTATGACAAGCAGGATTCTTGACATATTATGGCTTGCTTTTTATTCATCAACAAATATTGATATTTTTAAAATAACAGGACTATTTGAATTAACTGCACCATCGACAAACTGGACACCTAATACAGCATTCGGATATTCGATGCTTCCTTATCGTTTTGCAGTGATTATTTTTTGGATAATTATTTTTACTTTTGGAATTATATTATCTCTTCACAAGATAAATAAAAGAAAAATCAAGTCGGTTGTTTGCATAATTCTCTCAATAATATGCATTATGGTCTATTATATGCCATCATCCAAAGTGATAATGGATCAAAGAAACATTAATGGTCCGAATGCTGATTATGAATATTACACAAAACATGAAGATGACATAACAATAGAAAAAAACAATTTTAATATAACTGATTTATCTATGGAAATATCAACTAATCTTATGCTGAAAGCAAAAGTTGTAATTAAAGTTGATAATAAGAATTTAGAAAAATATAAATTCACTTTATATCACGGTTATAATATTCAAAACATTAAAATCAATGGCGAAGATGCTGAGTTTAATAGAAAACTGGATTACTTTGAAATTAATAACAACAAACATGATAAAATTGATGATATAACTATAAATTACAACGGATATTCATCAAGATACTATAGTAATGTTCAGGGTTCAATTTTGCCTGGTTTTCTACCATTCTATCCTATGGCAGGATATCAGGAGGTCTATGATTTAAATTATCAAAGTTTTGTACCAAACCACTCTGATGTTAATATAAATTTTGATGTCAAAGTATCATCCATGAAACAATTCTATTCAAATCTTAATGAAAATGATAAAAACCATTTCTCTGGCAATTCGAAATCGTTGACATTAATCAGCGGACTATATAAAACTATTACCATAGAAGATATAAGAGTAGTATATCCGTATCCAGATGTTAAAGAATTGTCTAAAAATAATATTGAAAAATACATCAAAAATTTTAAAGTTTCAAATATCGATAATAACAAAATAAAAACTATTATTATTCTGCCAAGTTTGAATCAAGGCGAATTTGAAACAGTATATAGCGATAATAATTACATTATTTCAAGATGGGTAGTTGATATCCAAGATGATTACGTAAAAAGTTTAATAAGTAAACATAAACTTGAATTGTATTATTGTATAGACGCATTTGAAAATGATAATGAGTATTATCAGGAAACCAAAGATTATTTTAATTTCACTATTTTGTTTGAAGAAAATCTAAAAAAATATGATAAGGCTGTATTTTACGAAGAATGCAATAAATATTTATATGACTCAGATGATGAACGGACAATAGATGAATTTCTTAAAGATTTGTTGGAGGTAAAACAATATGCTTAAAATCAATGGATTAACTAAAAAATTCAAAAAATTCAAAGCTATAGATAGTTTTAGTTTTGAATTTAATAATGGTATTTACGGATTACTTGGTCCGAATGGAGCTGGTAAAACAACATTATTAAGGTGCATATCAAAATTATATCCCGTTGATAATGGCGTTATTTTTTATAATGGTCAAGATATAAATGAAAATAAAGATTATCTTGAATGTATTGGATATCTTCCACAACTATTCGGGATGTATAAAGATTTAAGTGTCAAAGAAATGATGCTTATGATGGCCAATTTAAAAAACATTGACTTAAACAATAGTAACAGAGAAATTGAGCGAGTTATTAAAGTAGTTAATTTAGAAGAAAAAATGAATGCAAAGGTATCATCATTGTCCGGTGGTATGATAAGGCGATTAGGCATTGCTCAAGCATTGCTCGGAAAACCTAAAATCATCATATTTGACGAACCGACTGCCGGTCTTGATCCCGAAGAGCGATTAAGATTTAAAAATATCATATCTGAAATAGCACGAAATATAATCGTTATAATTTCAACTCACATTGTTGAAGATATTGAAGCAATCTGTGATAACATTGTAATTATGAATAAAGGTAAATTAGTTACAAGTGGTAGCAGTACTGATATAAAGCAAATAGCAAATTCGAAAGTTTATATAGTTCCAGAAAGAGATATATCAACTTTACCCAATGATTGTCAGATTGAAAAACATCTTGAAATAAACGGACAAAAATGTGCGAGGGTATTATCAAATATCAAACTAAAATATATACAGGATTCACCAAATATCGAGGACGGATATATATGTGCAATAAAAAGAATCTAATATTTTCAATACAGAGAAGCATACTAAATCTGAGAAACCTGAAATTTTTGTTTTTTATTCCAATTTTACTAATAGATATTATATTACCTATTCTTTTGATTATCAGTTACAGAACCAACGGTGTTAGTGAAGAATTTCTTATTGATATAAGACAATACTGCTTTATGATACTTCCTATAGCTTCTATATGCTGGAGTGTATTTTCTATGAAGGATTATGTAGGAGAAATTGGTACAGAAATATTATATATAAGTAACAATAAGGTAAAAATTGTGGATTTTTTTCTACTTTTATTTTACTCTTTTATCAATATATTTATCATTGCATTAATTGTCTGTTACACTATCAATACTGCAATACCAATTTTTATTGCGATAATCCTTATTTCTATTTTTTTATTTGGACTATCATATTGCTTATTATATTACACTAAATCGTTAACTATCGTAATCATGGTGGATTTGTTATATATAATAAGCAGTTTGATTTTAGGTGGTCGTTATACGATTTTTCCACTGTATGTATTGAATCAAATAACATATTCAAACCTATGCTATTTTTATTTACCATTAGGAATTATTGGTATATTTCTATGCGGATTAGGTATTGAAAAAAACAAATATAATTGTATATAAAAATCCCTATATCACAAATGTTACTTCACAAAGCAATATGCTAACTACAAAAATTAACACTTAAAATCATTTTTATAAATAAAAATGAGCAATGGCAGTTTGATATTTGTTTTACACATATAGAATAAATTCCGTTACTTAATACAAAGACATATTCAGCTAACTTAAAAATATAATATATAACAATTTTGGCTTTGTCAAGAAAGGTGTGTAAGTTTTTTGAAAATCATAAAAAATTATGTAAATGCCGTGGTATGAAGCGTAGCGAAATACCACGGCATTAACGCCTCAAATTAAGTGCTCGTATTTTTCGATACGGGCACTGATTTTTCATTTGCAGCCAGTTGATTTCTGACCATTGCCCAGTTTTGAAGCTTACTACCATTCCATTTTTTGTAAAGTTTCGTTATCTTGAGATAGAGTAATTTGAGTAGTGTGTTTTCCTTTGGAAAAGCACCTTTTTTGTAACTTTTCTGAAACTTGAATTTATGCTTTCAACAGCATTGGTTGTATACATAACCTTGCGAAAGGCACTGCCGTAATCAAAAAGCTGCTCGACATGGTTGAAATTTCGTTTCCATACATCAACAGCTCTGGGATATTGTGGTTACTCCTGACAAAACTGTTAAAATGCTTTTCTGTACCCATTAAGGCTTGGTGCCCCGTATACTTTTTTAAGCGATTGTGTGAATTTTTTGTAATCCTTGCTTGGCACATATTTAATTGAATTTCGAATTAAATGCACGATACAACGCTGTACAACAACATCCTTAAATATCGCTTTAGCCCCGTCTTCAAGACCAAAAGCACCATCCTTGCAGATAAATAATACGTCATCCACACCCCATGTTTTAATTTGTCAAATATTTGCATCCATGTGTATTTGCTTTCGCTTTCGTTAAGCCACAAACATAAAATATCCTTCTATCCGTCTAAATCATAGCCTAAAATCGTATATACTGCGTAATTTTTGCTCTCATACTCTTTTCTGATTGTAACATACATGCAGTCCACAAACAGAAATGTGTACATTCTTTTCAAAGGTCTGCTTTGCCAATTGTCAAGTTTATCTAAAACGCAATCGGTTATTTGCAACACTGTTTCGTGTATATTAACTTGGAAAGCTAATATTAGCAAATAAAAATTTTAGCATTTACTTTTGCATTTTTGATGGATAAACAATATAAAAGGGCAAACTTAAAGTGAGGGTTTAAAGTTTTATTACTTTAAGCCCTCTTTTTTTGAAATGTCTCTCAAATTTTTTACTCATTTCAATTCGTGTTACGATTTTGATATGAGCGATGTCTCTCAAAAGTCTCAGTCATAAATGCCCTAAATCGCACTAAAATGACTTTGGAATTTTGAAATTTGCTGTCTCTTAGAATCTCTCAAAAGCTCTCACGATATTTTAAGGCAAAGAAAAATTGCCCGAACACCGCCGTAAAAAGCAGTATTCGGGCATAAAAAAGCCTCGGAACACGAATGTTCCGAGGTGATGGCAGAGGTATAAGGATTCGAACATTAAATGACGGAGTCAGAGTGGCACAATGCTTCTAGAAAACGCCCTGTTTTCGAGGGTTTCAACAACTCTATATCTCTATTGTGTCTCTTTGTTTTCAATTTTCTTCATTATCATCACAAGAAGGAAGAAATATTTGTTCACAAACAGATTTTCCCTTTATCCAAACAAACTGTGGAAGCATTTTTATTCCATTAACACATTCTGTTTTATGGACTAAGGAAGAATCTGTTCCACCTCCACGAATAAACACATCGTTTTGTGAAGATTTCATAAAGTTTGGTGCAGAACTAATTTCGCCTGAACCAATTAGTTTAGGTTGTCCATCCTTAGTTTTGTTAATCACATCAACTAATGTTTTATTCAGTATTTTATTTCTAGTATCTTCCCATAACGCTCTAACAGTAGTATCTATAAAATCATCAGAAAAAACTAATCGACTAAATCCTACAAATCTATTCATTGCAAGTGGGTGTTTTACCTTGTCTCTTTTTCCTGTATTTGGATTTTGAATATACTCTTTTTCAGGTTCCTTATATATGATGCAAAGAAATTCATGGTCTGCAAAATAGCCGTATAATTCAGAATCTTCAAATAAAAACGAACGAGTTGTTCCATCCTCATCAGTATATGTTTCTTGACACATTTCTTCAAAATCAATATGGAATAATTTCATATCTTCTGTTCTTCCACCAGCAGGAGTAACAGCGATTGATTTTGCAATAAGACCAAAGCGTTCAAAAAGTTCTATTTGATTTAGCTTTTTTGCATTACCGCCAAACATTTTTACTGTTATTTGTTCAACGATACCTTTATTTTCTGTTCTATTAGCCGACAATTTTGGGACTTCCAATATATCAGCTATCTCGCCAATAGTCATATTTTTATATCGCTGTGTCAATTCTTTGCATTTTGCATCCACATCTGAAACTGTTGTATATCTGCCTGGCAATTGTTCAAGCTCATACCCAAAATGCTTTCCTATGATAGCATTGACTGTTGGTTGTTTTAAACGGAATCTAGGTGGGAATTTAGGAGCTAAATCAATGTAACTTAAAAATCGTCGTAATGAACCATGCCTATCAATATATTCTTTTTTTACAGCATCTTTCCATTCCTTATTTTTAGGTCCTGGATGATTTTTGACTATGCTTTTTACTAATTGATGTACATAATCCCAATCCTTGTGTAAAGTTAGTTGGTCATCATCGTCAAACTCATGGAATTCATATCCTTTAATTGGAAAGTCTTTATATTCATATGGAGTAACTGCAGAATCCGACAAGTAGTGATAATATACAATAAGCATATGTTCTAACTTATTCCAAAAATGAGAATTGTTAAAAGTTTGTTCGGCAAGATCATAAACACCGACTGCTGTAATTGACATAGGTTCTTTTGCTACGAAGTGTTTACCACCCTTATCACTAATTCTCATTCCTGTCACTTTAAGCTCAGTGTCAACACGAACTCCATTTTCAACAACAACTAAATCAGCTTCTTGTTTCGTATCAGGTTCATAACCTAATACGCATTGCTCAACTACTGCACCAGCAATTCCCTTTTGGAGTTTGAAATCTTCATTTAGAACATGCTCAAACATCCCAATATTGTCAATTTCTTCTAGTTTTTTGTCAAGAATACCATCAAATCTTTGAATAAGGTCTTCTTTCTCATAAACATGCTCTGGCAAGCAATCACCACCTAGTTATAAATTATATTTCATCGCTAATTATCTCATCGAGTACCTTTCCCATACGAGTAATCATTGGCACAACCAATGCATTTCCCATACAGAAAAATCTCATTCTTTGTGGCATACCTGAATTGGTCCAATTGTCATCAAAGCCTTGCAACCTTTCTGCTTCAATCGGTGTTAATGTTCTAAGTTTTCCATTTGATGGATCTGCAACAACATGTGTACTGCGATTAAGTGTTGATTCGCTCGTTAGCATCGTGCGTCCAGGTTTATCCCAAGGATCTGGAAATGCTATTGGACCTTCAGAAAAGATATATTTATGACCATCTGCAGATGTTCTTGGTATTCTCTTCGCACCTTTCAAATATACCCATTTATCCATTCGTGATTTATCTGTTATAAAACAAGAATCATCGACTCCACTTTCAAGAATTTCTTTTAAAGTAATTGGCTCTTCTTCCAATTCAACAACTTTTGTTGTGTATATTTTCCCATTGGTCATGTAACCCGAATTACAAAATTCAAACGAAAAACTTTCTGAAACCTCTACAATATCCAATGGCAAATCTGTTTCAAATATTTCTTCATTTTCTGTAATAGGAAATGCTTTTGTCATAAATCCATCTGAATGAATTATTGTTTCTGCATTTTTTGATGATTGATGCTGACCATAGTTGGTACTGTTTTTATATGCAAAAATGAAAATACGACGTCGTCTTTGCGCTGCACCATAAATAGCTGCATTTACAACTCGCCATTCAACTGAATATCCCAAATTATTTAAACATGCCAACATAATACCAAAATCTCGACCACGCTGTTTTGCTGGAGATTTTATTAATCTGTCAACATTCTCAAAAATACAAAATGGTGGTTGTTTTGCAATAATTGTATCTCTTATTTGCCACCAAAGAACACCTTTTTTACCTTCTATTCCTTCAGATGAGGTAAGTGTATGAGCTACACTATAATCTTGGCAAGGAAAGCCACCAACCAATAAAGAGTGATTAGGAATATTTGTTTTGTCGACCTCTGCAATGTCTTCTCCGGTGTGATATTCCTCTCGAATATCTTTTGAATCTCCAAAATGTTGCACATAACAATCATGTGCCCATTGTGTTTTAGCTCCTGGTTCCCATTGTGAAAACCACACTGTTTTCCAATCCGTGTTTAATCGTTCCAATCCTAAACGAAAACCACCTACTCCAGCAAAGAGTTCGCATACTGTTTTTTCCATATTAAGTCCTCCTAGGCATTTAAAACCTTCTCACTTATCACGTAGACTCATAAAATGTGTTAGCACCATCAGACAATGGATCGTTTGCCTACAAATATAAATATAACACATTTCCTTATTGATATCAATCTTATTATCATTCTAGGGTGGAAATTAGATAAGGAGGTTGTTCATTAGATGAGCTAGGGGTAGTTCACCAAATGAATACTAACAATATATAAACCCTTCCCGAACAAAAAGGGTAAAAATTAATGGTATAAAAAGCATAAGAAAAAAGGCTGAAATCGTTATGATTTCAACCTTTTAACATTACATAGAGTATCTCTCAAATATCTCTTACAAAATTACCGAAAATTCGCGAAAATGACAGTTTGGCATTCAAAATTCATTAATTTTGGGTATCTCTCGTGTATCTCTTTGTTGGCAGTATATAAAAATGGAAATCAAAAATTAAACTCTCATTTATGGTGATTTTGGTGTTTTTTCGACTATTTAGGACAGTAAAAAGAGCAAATCCAATTGGATTTGCTCTTGTGGCAGAGGTATAAGGATTCGAACCTTAAATGACGGAGTCAGAGGCTCGCAATCTTTTTTCAAAACCGCCTATTTAAGCCATTTTTCAGACTTTGCGTCTCTCAAAAATCTCTCAGAATTTTATTTTTGCTTAACATAGCAAATTCGTATGAGGAATTGCGAATCTTACAATGAGGTGTCGAAAGAAACTCTAAATCCACATTATCTTTTACAGTAGGGTAGTGCATCATTTGATGACGAAGAATATAAAAGTTCTTCATTTAATTTCACAAACAAAGGGTCATATATGGCGGCAAATAAATAACATCATTTTTTACGATTAAATTCTTTGGATGAATTACATGAAATTTTCCGATTCGCTGATGGTTCAACCATACGCCTAAACGGGACAAAACATTTTGAGAACGGTAATTGCTTTTTGCTACAAAGATTGCGATATTGTTATAACCGATTTCATCAGCGCCATACTGCAAAACAACCTTAACCGTTTCAGTGGAATAACCATTTCCCAGAATTTTGACCCAAAGCAATAGAAAATAAAGCCAACCTTTGCAGCTATATTTTCGTCATATGAATATATCGTTCTGAACATTTTCATAGACACAAACAAGAGAAATACATAGGGATACACAAGTAGATGCTTCATAATATGTTGCACTACTCGAATGGGTTATTTTATTTGCGTAGTCCCATGTTGCCTCAGTCAATTTTTTGATCATGCTGCGATAATCTGCGTTATCAGATTCATTTAAATAGAATTGGATAGTCAGTTCGGCTTTTTTCTTAAAATTGGAAGCTTGTGGTTGCTCTTGATTACCTGCCATATGCGAATCATAAATATAATTTCCAAGTTCAATTAGTATTTCTCTGCTTTGAACACCAATTGATTGAAAATCTTCTATTTCTGTTGCCAAATCAATTTGGGTGGCAATGCTTCTTAGTTTACGTAAAAGTTGAGGAGCAATCTCAGTACCTAATGAAGCCGTTTCAATATAGTCATCAGGATTGTATTGCTCCTGCGATGCCTGCATTCGTTCCATTAATCCCATATGAAATGAGTAGATTTCGTCTGTTCCAAAATAGTATGCACCTTGCGGATACAAATTCATGGGAACAGTGTCTCCCTCTACAACCCACCACGCTCCGTCAGTATCAGTTTTTACATTCCAAACTGTCACGTCTAAATCGAGGTCGTCAAATTGCTGTTCGGGTTTGGCACTCAAAACCTTGCATTTATGCTGACTTTGCGATTCAACATATTTTGATACATCTTCATATGTCCGTTTTTCCATACGAATATCTATATAATTTATTTTAAATTAACATAATTCTAACCAAATATATATGTTTGGTTGCAATTTAATCTTTAGAATTTATAGGCTCAAAAGGAATTGGCTCTGTGCAGGTGTGCTTTTCGGGATGGAGCGTATACTCCTCAGCATAAGAACCGGACTCGCCGTATATCGTGAAATGTGAGCCGGAATTTATGGCAGCACCGATTTTTTTAACACTGCTCGGAATAACAACTTTTGTAAGATTTGGGCAGCCGAAAAATGCAAAATCGCCTATTGCTACAACAGAGTCAGGTACTGTAATTGACTCCACTTTATTGATATTTGAAAAACAGTTGCTGCCAATTTCTTTTACAGGATAATTTTCAATACTGCTTGGAATAAGCACATTTTTCTCATCGCCGTCATAGGAGTTAATTGTTACATAAACGTTTTTATTATCATCTGTTAAAATGTAATATATAAAACCGTCGTCTGTCTTTTTTCTCTCGATTTCGGGTTCATCCTCAGTGACCTCGTCTGTGGCTGATGAATCAACATTATTGCCGCTTTTTGCGACTGCGGGTTTGACCAAAAAGGCATTCAAAAAAACACAGCCAACAATCAATATAGCAAAAACGGCTGAAAAAATGAGTGCCGATTTCTTTTTTAATAATTTACTATTCAATTAATCTCCCCTCCGATACTGTTAAAATTGTGTCGCAGAGTTCATCCAAGTCCTCTTTGTGATGCGTGGCAACAATAACTGTAGCACCACGCTGTTTTTCCTCTTTAATGATACTGTAAATAAGCTGAACGCCGTCATTATCAAGCGCATTTGTCGGCTCGTCGAGCAAAATTATATTCTGTTTTTCAAAAATTGCCTGCGCAACATTCAACCTTTGTTTCATGCCGAGAGAAAACTTTTTTACTTTCAAATCCGAATTAAGACCGACACGCTCTAAGCTGTTTCTTATATCTTCGTCACTCGCAATTTTCTTAATGTCTGCAAGCAAACGTAAATTGTCAAAAGCATTGTATTTAGGCAGAAGCTCCATACTTTCTATGACAATACCCGCATTCGGCGGAAATGAAATGTCACGGTGAAGTTTCTCGCCGTCAATTATAATCTCACCGTCGTCGGGAACAATAAGGCCGGCAATAGCTCTCAAAAGCATCGTCTTTCCTGAGCCGTTGTGACCGCAAAGGCCATATACCATACCGTTTTCAAATGTATAATTAATATTATCAAGCACAAGATGTTTTCCCAATGTTTTGCTCACATTTTTTAAAGTAATCATTGTTTTTCCTCCTAAAATATATCTGTTTTTTTGAATTTATATATATTACCGACGATAAGGCATAAACATATTAATAATAAAACAGCAAATGATTTTATATAATATGTTTCGCTTGTTAATGCACCGTTCACTGCGCCAAACATCAGACAAGGAAAGAATAATACTCGTATAATAATACTGTCTGCAAGAAAATATCCTACGCTATATGAAACTAAAGCATAAGCACAGCATATAATTGCCGCCTGCTCCGGTTTTAAAAAGTATTCAAGCATCATCTGGAGCATTTGCATAGTGAAAATACATATTATGTATATCGAAACACAGCGTATCATATTGCCTGCTTGAACAGATTTCAAGCTTGCGCTGAATATAAATGACGTGATAATTTGAAATGCGGTAATAACCAATACCGACAGAAAAATTTTGACGATTTGCTTAATGATTAACTTCGTTTTTGAATATTGCCTTATAATGTAAAGCTTTCCGTAGCCGTGAGTTAAATTATACAGAGTCTCGCTGAAATAAAAGTGCATAAAAAACACCGGAACGAGAAAAACAGCCATTGTAATTATGTCCATAGCGTCTTTGCTTTCCCTATTGATACCGACAGCAAAGGAATATAAATGCAAGCTCTCGTCATTTAAAAAATAAAGTGCTTGGAATATGATTATAATCATTAAAAATAAACCGACTGCTTTATTTCTTTTCATTGTTCAAGATGTCCTTTTTTTGAAATTTAAAATACGAAAAAATTATAATTATTATCGCAAAACTTATCTCTCTGATTATGGCGAAAATAACGGCTGACATATTATTTTCAAAAATCAGATTTTCGATAATATTTGCGTCATTAACCGGCAGCCAACCAAAAAAATTAGACAAATAAAATTCTAAAACGTAAACGGCAAATAAAATATACGGCGCAATTTTTTTATTGGTAAACAATCTTATCAAAAGAAATACCCCGCCGACTCTGACAAAATATAAAAATATTGTAATAAAATTTAATGAGCAATATTTTATTATGTGAAGTTCGTTTATCAATTCGCCGCCAAAAATTCGGTAAGAACATATTATGCTGACTGCCTCGTGAAAAAAGGCACAAATAAATGAAAAAGCAATTATATTTAAAACACATTGCGTTATATATTGCATTCGGTTTTTCATTCTGCAAATATAAAATACTTTTTCATCGTAAAGCAGATAATTAATTGCAAAGGCAAACGGCAAAGGGAATACTAAACAGCAAGCCCTTGTTCCATAAAAATTATCTGTAAAAAATTCGGTCAGCTTATCTTTGTTTGAATAGTTGAATAATATATCTCCCTTAAAGTTTACATAACTCCAATTGAAAAAAAACCACAAAAAAATCATAATAAACAAAGCCAATGCCGATACCACAGCATACTTTGAAGCGGTATGCTTAAATTTTTGCATAATGCACCTCTTTTATCGCCGCACCGATTGTCAATACTACAAAAATTCCGAGAGTTATGACAAATACGGGTATTTTCGTATCTAAGCCATATTCGCAAAACGGTTGTAATGCGAGCATAATGGATTTGTCGGTGTGCGCCGGCAAAAACCATAAAAGAAAGAGTAAAGGATAAACGATTTTTCTGATTTTAATTGCCATTGCAAGTGCCGCTCCGGCAGCGCCAATTGCTCCGGACAATAAGGACGTGGTAAATATGTAAATTATATTTGTTACGGTTGGATGTGTTGCCTCAATATAAAAAAGGCTCGTCTTATCCTCATCAACTAAATTTTCGCTGAATATGCTGTAGGTCGCCGTATTAAAAATTATTTCTGACATAAGCATATTTAAAAGCAATGTAAAAAGTATCAGGAAAAAGGAAATGCAAAATGATTTTGTAATATTTGTTATTACATAATCCTTTTTGCCCCATTTTGAAATAAGGATATTACGGTATTTTGTTGTGCAATCCTCAAAACAATCATCGCAACTGATAATGAGCAGATATAACGGAAGAAAGTTGAAAAAGAGCGAATGAAATATAAATGAGGTCGATGTTAAAGAAAGAAATGTTGATGACCACGGCGCCATAGGCGTCGCTCCGTGGTGAATACTAACCAGTGTAGATATTAAATCCATTATCGGCAATAAAAACAGCAGAAACATAAATACAAGCTTGATTTTATCATTGATAATTCTTTTTAAATAATATGTGACTTTCAAATCATTACGTCCTCCCTTCATAAAAATTTATGTGCCCCTGCACACAACGAAAATCATATGCAGGGGATATTTTTGCAAGGTAAACTAAAATCACTTAACAGTTCCGCCGGTTTCTTCGTCCCAATAACCTGATACCGTATAGCTTTTATTCACATCATTATTGTTTTTGCAGCCTAATGACACTCCTTGCTTTGACGCCTCTGCATACGCTTTGTAACAATGGTCTCCCGTTTCGGATTTAACAAGGTGTCGGTCTGAATATTGTATCCTACGTATACCGTTGCTTGCCAAGAAGTAATAAGCTTGTGTGTGCTTACCCTCGGTGCTGCCGGTCATATTCACTTTCCACGGATTGTTTGTTCTTGTGGTTTCCCTATACCTATCTCCGGTATAGCTCTTTGCTAAGTTTGCTTTCATAGTAAATGAAAATGCAACATTGTCGTCTCCTGCAAGGGCAGTCATTGAAAAGCCTGCTGTAAAGCAACTAAGAATTATCAAAAAAGTCAAAAAGATTTTTGCATGTTTCATAATGTTTGTCCTTTCTTTTGAGCAAGCGCTCTGTAATATTGGTTTGCATTGTGATTTGCTTTCAGTTTAATAACAGTCTAACTAAAACATCAGAATTCACCTCTATTCGTCAAATTTAATACATCTATTTTATATATAAAAAATCTTGTTTTTTCAATACATTTTGATAAATGCAGAAAAATTGAAGATAAGTGCAGAAAATAAGTCAAAATAAAAAATGCCCCGGAATTAACCGAGACATTTTAACGGAGTGTCTTATTTTTTTGAAAATACTATATTTGTTTCAAATATTTTTGATTTTTCATCATATTTCCAATCATAAATTGCATCATATTTCTTTATTATATTTTTGATACTTTTTGTACCAAAGCCATGAAATGATTTATTATTTTTAGTTGTTTTTAAAATTCCGTCTTTATTTATCGGAGCAAAATCGCAACTGTTTTTTATAAGTAATCCATCATACATAGCGTTTTTAGAAAATAAATATAACTGAACAAATTTGCTGTTGGATTTTTCTGCCGCTTCTATTGCATTATCCAATATGTTATTCATCAAAGTAGGCAAATCAACATCATCAATATAAGAAAGATTTGCCGTTTTCACATCAATATCAAATTGAATATTTTTACTCTCGCAAAGTCTTGAATACTTACTGATTATTAAATCCAACATTTTGTTTTTACTTATACCTATACGAGAAAAGTGTTCAATATTTGGGTATAATTTATTGACATAATCTTGAACGGCATTAATGTCTTCAAGATTTCTAATTTGTATCAAATGATTTTTTATATCGTGTGAAAATAAATGCATTTCTTTATTTGTTTGTTCTAATATTTCATAATATTTTTCATCTTGTTCTTGTTGACGCTGAATTTCTTTGATTTCATGAAGTTCATTTGAGTTCTTTAATGAAAATTCATATATTACAAATACTAATATATTTGCAAAAAGAATACCTATGCAGGAAACTATCCAAAGTACATTCATGATTTGAGTTAATGTGATTTGATATGTAATATACCTAAAACATATTAAAATAAACATACTTGATAGTGGCATGACAAAAAGTAGCCAAAAAAATTTATTGTCGGTGCTTTCTTTTTGAGCCAAAAATTTCAATATTACCATCATAATTGAAAAATACAAAAGCTTACTAATTACTGTTACAAACACATATGCCGATATGTTTTTTTCTAATGCATTAAAATCGTCAAAGAAAGCCACACCAATTATTGATGTTATAATTTCCGTTGCAAACATTACAATTAAAAACAACAGTGAATGGAATAAAGCTGTTTTGAAGCTTATGTCGTAAAGAAAATAAAATAATAAGGTATATGACAAAAACATAAGCGCTATATTTAAATATGTTATATTAAGTTGATATACACATCCGAGAAACGTTGTATTTAATAAAAACATAACGATTCTGGTTTTTCGATTTTTCTTTTCACTAAATAATATATCAGAATAATAAAAAACCATCAAAAACTCAAATAGATACATGAATATATCAATAAATATTTTAGTCATTTTTAAAGTCCTCTCCGATAAAATCTAAGAACCGTCTTTTAAATATTGGCTGTTTTCTTGTTGCAATTGAAATTTTTATAAAAGAGTAAGGCTCTAATAAGGATAATTCTTCTCGCTTGTAACTTTTAACATAATTTAGATTTACAATAAAACTATTATGTGGTACTGCAAAACAACTCATGTTTAATTTATCTCTCAAAACTTTCATAGTTTCTTTGATTCTGTATTCATTTTGTTTAGTATAAATATAAACCCCCTTGAATTTAGCCTCTACATAAATGATTTCGGAAGCTTTAATTCTAATTACATTATTGTCCTTTAGATGAAACAAAAGCATTTCCTCATTGAGTATCGACATAGATTTATCCAATGCTGAAAATATTCTTTTTTGTGTAATGGGTTTATCTATATACCTAGTAACATTAATATCCATAGCATCATCTAAATACTGGCGATATGATGTTACAATTAAGATAATAGTATTACGGTTTAATTTTTGCAATTTCATTGCAACATCAATACCATTTGAATCTCCAAGCTCAATATCTAAAAATACAATATCAAATTTTTGATTTGTATTGAGTAATTCTTTACCGGATGAAAATTCATATAATTCAAATGTTAAATTATGTTGTTTAAAATATTCATTAACATAACATTTCAAAGATAAACGATACTCAACAACATCATCACATATTGCTATTTTCATATTATCACCACTAAATAAAAAAATCGTATAATCAACAAATTGATTATACGATAAAAAATTTATTTATGCAAGATATCATTCAATTAGCCCGTTTAGCATTTTTGATAATACAAATTTATATTCGTCTGAACATTTTTTTATCTTAGATATTAATTCTTCATCTAAGTCAGGATAAACTTTTCCGTCAATAAAATAATCACTGTCAATATTTAATGCTGTACAAATATCTAAAAACAGAATAAAACCTGGTGCTTTCTTGCCTCTCTCAATATTTGATAAATGAGTATTTGAAATATTTAACATTTCTGCTAATTCATATTGGGAAAGATTTAATTCGTTTCTTCGTGCAGATATTCTATTTCCTATTTGTTTTAAATCATGTTTCATTGTATTACTCCTAACATTGTAATTCTAACATTTTATTGATTTAATTAGAATTAACCATAAGGAAATATGTTGTATTATAGTTAAAGATTATAAAATATTCTAAAATTCATTTTCTAAAAGTTTAAAATTCTGCAAAGAATGCATATTTTATATGTATTTATCAAATAATATTGATTTTTTGATAAGTAGCTGATAAAAATATTGTATAGGAATAAATACATTATCAATTTAAAGGAGGTAAAATAATGAAATTCGACATTATTAAATTGGCAGATAAACTTGTAGAAAAAACATTAAAACTTAATGTTAACAGTACTACAAGCTTAATGGCTTATCAACCTGAAATGCCGGCTGAATTAAATAATATTAGAAAGTATCATTCTAATAATGATAAGTAAATTGGCTTTAAAAACGGCAAAGATTTTTGTGAATAATTCAAAAGCACAGTATGATGATGAGAAAATATATCAGTATGGCTTTTTTGTATTATATTCAAATATAGTGTTTTTTATAATTACTGTTATTTTCGGAATAATCTTAAATTCATTGATTTCAAGTATCATTTTCTTTATTTCGTTTTCGTTTATTCGACAATTTGCCGGAGGCTATCATGCCAAGACTGAAACAAGATGCGAAATATTATCTACTTTATCAATTTTGTGCTGTATAGTGCTTATCAAGCTGTCAAAAATGTATGATATTAGAATTGCATTACTTAGTATATCTTTAGTATTTGCTACTTTAATATTCATTCTTTGTCCGCTTGATACACCGGAAAAGCCTTTAAATGATAAGGAATATAAATATTTTCGCAAAATATCTTGGATAATATTATCGCTGATTATTGTTGCGATAATCGTATCATTTATTTTTAAATTTAATGTTGTATTTGCACCGTGTTGTGCAAGTTTAATACTTGAAGGTGTACTAATTGGCACAGGTAAAATTAAAAAGGTGTACAACGAAAAAAGAGCAAGCTCTCCGGCGTAGAGGGCTTGCTCTTACTCGTTGCAAAATAGGAAAATGTAAATACAGAACGCCTATGAAAATTGAACAAGCTATTTACATATCAAAAGCTAATTTGATGTTTTCAGTTTGTCCGAGATGTCATAAAGCGATAGAGCGAGAATATACAAATCACTGCTCCAGCTGTGGTCAAAAGCTTTTATGGCAAGATATAGACAATATTAAAATCACATATAAATAAGCTATACGCCTGATGAATTTTCACAAGGCGTATTTTTTTATTCATTTTTAGTTGTATGTGGTTATGTGACATAGCTAAATATCCATAATTCTTGATTTTTGAAAATTCACAAATCAAAAATCAAGGAGAATATAGATGAAAAGGATATGTGAAATATATGATATTTCCAAAGGTTATGAAATGCCAACAGGTACTGTTTTAATAATTGTCAGCGATATTGAAAAAGAAAAATTAAAAAACGGCGCAAAAGCGTGGGAAGAAATTGAACAAGCTTACTATGAAATTATTGCAAAAGATTATAATATAGTAGTTTATTAATTAAGAAAGAGTGAGCGTTTATATTGCTCACTCTTTTTTAATACAGTTTTTTAAAATATTAATAAAAAGCAAACGCAAAAATACAGTGAAATAAAAAGAGGTTTTATGATTCAAACCCTCAAATTTTTTGCTCATTTCAATTCGTGTTACGATTTTGATTTGAACGATGTCTCTCAAAAGTCTCAGTCATAAATGCCCTAAATCGCACTAAAATGACTTTGGAATTTTGAAATTTGCTGTCTCTTAGAATCTCTCAAAAGCTCTCACGATATTTTAAGGCAAAGAAAAATTGCCCGAACACCGCCGTAAAAAGCAGTATTCGGGCATAAAAAAGCCTCGGAACACGAATGTTCCGAGGTGATGGCAGATTATATCAACTGTCAAGTCTTTAAAGGTGGAGATTTGTCCATATGGTATCAAATGAAAATTATTCGTGTTTTGCGGCGAATTCTTTTAATAATTTCATTGCAATGACATCATGCTTTTTCGAAAACATATGCCCTCCGCCATCTATAAAATGAAGTTGCACCCGTTTGGAATCTTGCATTCCGACCGGCATCGTACTTTTATATGCTTCTGCCGCACGGTTTGCATAAGAAACATCTACGATTTTATCCTTTGTACCATGCACGATGCACACCCTGCCGGCGTAGTTCTTAATTTCTGCAAAGGCATCCATTTGCATGACATCCATTGCATAGCAACGCCCCAATTTCATCAGTCCGCAGCGGAAAGTATCGGGAACATTTTGCGGATCAAATCTTACCATCATCATTTTTCCGGCTCTGGCGTCATCCGGGATACACAATGCCGGATAAAACAGGACAAGTTTTTCTATCGGAAAGTTGTTTTTTGCTGCCACCAAAGCAGACACCAAACCGCCCTGACTGCATCCCATCAATAAAATTTTTTCAGAATCTGTATAGGAAAGATTTCTAACATATTCAATGACCGCTTCCAGATCTTTGGTTTCTGTCAGAACAGACATCTCTGTAGTTTTTCCGTCACTTTTTCCATACATAGCAGAACCGCCACAAAAATCAAATGTAAATGCAGCATATCCCATTTCAGCCAAAAAAGCCGCATAATGTTTCACACTGTCTTGCCATGCCATAAAACCGTGACATACGATTGCAATTGGAAGATGATCTCCTTTTGGGCGGTAGATTGTTCCACGAATCGTCAATCCATCTCTTTTGCATTCAAAGGTGCTTTCTGTAATTCTATCTGACAAAACAGGTTTCTTAAAAATCATAATTTTTCTCCAAATTCAGTGGTATTTTGTTTTTGTTGCATCGGCTATATTTTTAACACTGATTTTGAGTAAATGTTTTAGCCGTTAGCTATTTTGCTTGTTATAATCATAAGCACGGAAAACACAAAAGAGCATTCTTTCATGATTGACATATTGTTCTTTGGTTTACTGTTAACTCACACTGTCATAGTACAATAATGCCATTACTTTGTCAAGAACCGGAACGATGTTACGGGTTTATTTGCATTATAAACCCATAATAAGAACATCACCCATTTACAAAATCACAGATTTTGAATGGGTCTTGATAACCTTGTTACTCGCTTCGCTCGTAATAACGATTCTTCGAATCCTTATCTTTTTCTTGCAAAATGTGGCAGCGGTTTTATTGACATCCGTCCAAAAATGTGATTTGATATACACAGAGTGCTTTGGTATTGTAAAGACAGCCGGGGCGCGCACAAAACAGCTTCAGATTGCAAAATGACATTTTGCGACAATGTTATGCTTTTGACGGCAGGAGGAGATTTTTATGAATAGAAAGAATATAGGTATAGCTTTTGGCGCGCTTTGTGGGCTGGCAGCTTTAACTGCAACGGCAGCGGAAATATTCTATGATATCTCAATCAACACGAAATCGCCTATTCATATGAGCAAACTCAACAACTTGGTTCAAAAAGCCACGAATACTGCCGGCAATGAAGAGGAAGCAAGTGCAAAATACAGCGGTATGACAGGCACGCTGGAAATTAAAGAATGGTATGCTACACACGGAGAGGATGTGTATATTCTGTCTGATTCGCTGCGCCTGCACGGAAAACGGTTCAAAAATACCGGCACAAAATATGTTCTCGTATGCCACGGCTACACAAGCAAGGCCAAGCATATGGCCGGATTTGTTCATAAATTTTACACGCTTGGTTATAATGTTTTGGCAGTAGATGCAAGAGCCCACGGCGACAGCGAGGGAACAAAAATCGGTATGGGCTGGCCGGAGCGTGTGGATATTATAAAGTGGATAAACCGGATCCTTTCATGGGAGCCGAACGCCCGGATCGTTCTGCATGGTGTATCCATGGGGGCGGCAACGGTTTTGATGGCGTCAGGTGAAGATTTACCCGGAAATGTGAAGGCTGTTATTGCAGATTGCGGCTACACGTCGGAATGGGATGAGTTCCAACGGGAGGCGGATGCCCTGCATATTCCGTGGTTCCCCGTGCTCAACGCCACATCGGTATTGTCAAAGATTCGTGACGGGTATGATTTTAAGCAGGCCAGCGCCCTTGCGCAGGTGAAAAAGAGCCGCATACCAACGCTGTTTATTCACGGCTCGTCGGATGAGCTTGTGCCGTACAGTATGCTGGGCGAATTGTATGCGGCTGCAGCCTGCGAAAAAGAGAAACTTACCGTAGAAGGCGCAGGCCATGCGCTCTCGTCTTCTGTTGCGCCCACGCTGTATTGGCGTACAGTCGAGGATTTTATCGCAAAGTATTTAGATAGGTAAGCTGAATTTATTTGCCATTTATGCGGAAATGTGTAAATATAAACGCCCGGGAGAAGCGGTTCGTTATGGAGGATGCGCCGGCGTTTGGCGCTAGGATCGTCGCCGATTTGACAGGTAAATAGGACTCTACGCAGCGGCGCACCAAACGGTGCGTCGCTTTTGCATCCTGTGTGCTAATGCTGTGTTGCAAAAGACGGTCGGGTGTGGCACACTTGTATTAGAATTCTATGCATTTTTGCAAAAAGGGGAGGGTGTCTGTGTACGAGAACAAGCACAGACCAATAACTGATGATGAACGCCGAATGATACTTGAAACCATACCAAAGCACTATGCCGGAACAATGGTGCTTACGATGTTATGCTGCGGACTTAGACCGATAGAAATCCGAAGAATGAAGTGGGATTGGATAGATTTTGAAAGCGCAATTCTGACAGTCGGCAAATCCAAAACGGAAGCAGGAACAGGACGAAAGATACCAATTCCGCCTGTACTTTTAGATGCATTAAAGGAACATAAAACAAAAGAACTCAACAATGAATATGTATTCGTAAAGTACGAAAAGCACACACGAATGGATGACAATGCCTTCTATCAAAGCTGGAAAAACTTCGTAAAAGAAATGGACTTAGCAAATGGAGCTCACCTATATCGCAATCAAGTAAAGAACTCAATCATAGCACCTGACTTTGAGCCATACCTACTTCGACACACTTTCTGCACCGATTGTCAAGCAGCCGGAGTACCAATCAATGTGGCAAAAGAATGGATGGGGCACTCTGACATATCGGTAACCGCAAAAATCTACACGCATATGGTAGATGAAGTATTCGAGCAAAACCGAATGAGAATGGCTCAATATGCAGTAACCAAATCTCAACAAGTTGAAAGTCCAACAGCAACGAATTGATGTGTAATAAATTATAAAAAACAGACCCTGTGAACATTCCGTAAATTGAATTTGCTCATTAAAATTCACATCAAAGAAGTTAAATATTTGACTTCTTTAGAAACCTTGTTAGAGTTTTGCAAAGTTCTTAATATAAATATTGACTATTTATTAAACGGCACAATACATAACGAGTTAGATAAACAGCTTATTGAAAAAATAAAGCTTTGTTCTTTTGAAAACAGAAACAGAATTTCTAAAATCGTCGATGTTTTCTTAGAAGAAGAAAAACTTGAAAAATAAAAAACAGCATTGTATAATTTAAAAAGATTATATAATGCTGTTTTTTTATGAGGTTATTTATGAGAATTGCAATTTGTGATGATGAACAAAACTATCGAAATCTTATTACAAAATATATTAGGTTTTATTTTCAAGAACATTTATTAGATTTAGAATATGATGAATTCAGCAGTGGAGAAGAACTATTATTATCGAATAAAAAATTTGATATAGTTTTTCTTGATATTGAAATGAACGAACTCAATGGCATACAAACTGCCAAAGAACTGAATAAAAGAAATAAGAAAACAATTATTTTTATAATTACTGCTTATCAAAAATATTTAGATGATGCAATGGATTTAAATGTTTTTAGATATATTGACAAACCTATTAAATCAGATCGTTTATATAACGGATTAGATAAAGCAATAGATTTAATTAACAATAATGAAATCACATTTAAAACAAGAAATGATGGCATTATAACAATTCACAAAAATGATATTATTTATGTTGAAGTCAAACGAAAAACCGTTTATGTAAATACAGTTGAAAAACAATATATTGCAAGAGAAAAAATGGAGTTCTTCAAAAATGCCCTTACTGCTTCATATTTTGCAATACCGCATGTCAGCTATGTTATAAACTTTAATTTTGTGAAAAAATTTCAAAGAGATAAAATTCAATTAAAAAGCGGTCAAATTATTTCAATAGCACCTAAAAAGCAAACAGAAATCAAAAAGAAATTCATGCAATTCTTGGGAGAAGGCTATGGCGGTTTATCAAACAATATTTAATTTATTTTTGTATTTTACAGAAGGTTTAATTATCTTCTTTTATGCAAATTCTTTTTTCAAACAAAAATACAATTCAAAAATAACAATTATCGGAATATTATTTTTACATTTTATACTATTTGCTATTTATTATGCGGATAATGCAATACTGAATCTCGTTTCTTTGCTTGTTATATATTGTTTGATATTTTCTTTACTATATGAAGTGCGTTTTTTAACCGCTCTTTTTAATGCTGTATTGCTTTTAGTTATTATGGCAACTTGTGAATGGTGTGTTTTATTCTTGACATCACTTTTGCTGAATAAAAATTTTTACGCATTTCAAGATTCATTGCCTTTACAAATGTTCGATATAACAATAAGTAAATTAGCGTACTATGTTATTTGCTTGATATTAATACGAACATTTTCAAAAAAAGGCATTAATGCAAATAACAAAACATTTTTTTGGAAACTTATGATTATGCCAATATCATCTTTGTTTGCACTTTTTGTGTTTAGATATATTTCATCAGAAAACTTATTATCTAATAAAGCAAACATTCTTTGTTCAATTGCCTCGTTATTTTTATTAATTTCAAATGTTGTTGTGTTTTTCATTTATGAACATTCAATTCGCAACGCAACTGAGTTGTATGAATTAAAAGCAATAAAACAAAAAGAAGAAATTGAAAGACAATACTTAGATATATTAGAGCAAAATAATAAAGATTTAAAGATATTCACTCATGATATAAAAAATCATTTAGAGCAAATAAGCAATTTAACAGATAATACGGAAATCAGTACATATATATCAAAGTTATATGGTACGGTTAATCAATATAACAAAGTTGCTTTAAGCGGAAATAAAACACTTGATGTAATTATAAACAAATATCATACGCTGTGTGCTAATAAAAATATTGAAGTAACATTTAATGTTAAAACAGCGAATCTAATGGATATAGATAACACAGATTTGTCAACAATACTTAATAACGCACTTGACAATGCTGTTGAATCGGCAGAGCAAAGCACCGGTAAAAAGATTTCTGTTGATATATACACTAAAAAGCTATTTGAAATAATTAAAATTCAAAACAGTTGTGATAGAACTCCCGTAACAGCAAACAAAAAACTTTTAACGAGTAAAAAAGAAAAAGCATTACATGGTTTTGGAATTGAAAGTATAGAACGAACCATTAACCATTATGATGGACTGTTTGATTGGTCGTATGATGAAGAAAATAAAGTTTTTGAAATCACAATCGCAATACCTAAAAGTGAATAACCGTACTACACCGATTGCAGATTGCAGTCGGTGTTTTTTTATAAAAATATACTTTTTTAATAATTAGGTCAAATTTTTCAATAGTTAGGTATTAAATATTTTAATTATCATCAATTTAATGTAATGTGTATTTGGATTTATTTTGACAAAATCTAAATCAGAGGTGATATGTTAATATGCTTTAAATAATAAAATAATTTTTTGATTACATTCTATCAAAACAGGAAGATGAAACCTTTTATGTCAATTCTTAAATCTTTGCAATTTCAAAATACTATTCAATATAACACAATCCTTGAGGAGCAAATCTGTTTTTCGGACAGTATGTCAAGTGTAATACTTAAAATCGGAAAACCTAACAGTATTGCAAAATCTAATGTTCAGACTACACTTGAATATAAGAAAAATCTGCATACTTTTATATCAAAAGCATATTACGGCTTTGTTCAAAATGAATTATGCTCGGTTTGCTATGAAACGGATGCATTGACCGGTGAGCAATCCGAACTTTTTCAGTCTGATATAAAAAATTTAATCAACCAAAACGCATTTGATAGTGTTATGAACTATATTTGCTGTGGAAAAGAATATTGGGAATTGTCCGACGGAGATGTATCTATGAGTATCTGCCTGTATGCAGAAAATGATAAAATACATATCAAAATTAAGTGTTTTGATTGATAAATTACTATAAAAAGAACACCCCATACAAGATTTCAAAATCTGTTGAATAAAATTTAAGTACAGATATGCCCGAAGGCATATCTGTACAGACTATAAGGTGGTTATACTATGATTAAAAAAACAATAAGCTTATTAATGTCACTTGCAATATTTTCATCTGCGCTTTATCCCTGCCAGAGTGTAATCGCACAGGAAGTTGAGTTAAATAACACGCTTTCTGTGGGGCGTGAAATAGCAGAAATGTGTGAAGAATATGACAATTACAATGAATTAGACAGTACAGATGAACAAACTATCAATACAAGACTGATTGTAAAAACTGTTGACAATATTGATGAATATGGTGCTGTTGACAGTGTTTATGGCTTTGGCTACGCTTTTTTGCAGTACGCAGATGAAAAATCAGCCAAAAAAGCTAAAGCACAGTACGAAAATTCAGGATACAATGTTGACTATGATTCTATGACCACACTATGCAACACAAACAGTAATAATTATCCACAATACACAAATTGGCCTGAAGAATGGGCATATGAGGAAACAGATGCTGTTTCTGCACTTGATTACTACAAATTAAAGGCTAAATCCAATATAAATATTGCTGTAGTTGACAGCGGAATCAATTATAACCACGAATTATTCAAAAACAGAATTGTGCGTACTAAAATGGATTTCAGCACCGAAAACAGCGGTGATGAAATGGATACATACGATCATGGTACACTTGTATCGGGAACTATTGTAAAAAGCACTCCAAGTAATGTAAAACTCTACAACTATAAGATTTATAACAGTCAAGGAAAATCCACGTCATCAATAGCATTATCGGCATTTGAATATATCAAGCAATTAAAAAACAAGCCCGATATAATAAATTGTTCTATTGGTTTTGGTAGCGGACTTGGAACCGTAATAGATGAGCTTGTCGACATGGGAATCACTGTTGTTGCTGCTGCCGGTAATGACAGAAAAGAAGTTTGGTATCAACCTGCAATATTTGACAGTACCATAACAGTTGCGGCAACCAATTATTACAGTAAAGCCTGCTCTTTTAGCAATTATGGTGCTAAGGTAGATATTTCTGCTCCCGGTGAATATATTCACACGGTTGATAAGAATAGTAATTCTGATTATACATTTGCTAACGGTACATCTTTTGCTGCCCCAATTGTATCAGCAGCCGCAGCCTATGTCCTGATGGAACACAGAAACTACACACCCGAACAGGTTAAGCAGGAAATTATTGCAACTGCAACACCATTTAAAAAGAGTGACTGCTATAATGACCGTTACGGTGCAGGAATCGTTAATTTTTCTAACATCATAAACGGTACAAGATGCAAAGATGTTACTGCTAATTTGCAAAGCGGTGTTTATCGTGATGACATAAGTGTCGAACTTAAAAGTGCAAATACTCTTACTGATATTTATTATACAACAGACGGAACTTTGCCGAGCAAAACAAACGGTACAAAATATACCGAACCGATTGAATTAACGCAAACAACAAGAATCACTGCAGTCGCATTTGCAAAAGCAGGCTCACCATTCAAAAGTAAATTTACTTATCTTGATTATTACATATTAAAAGACGGAGAAAGTGAATATGTAATTGAAAAAAGCGATTATTCAGGAATTATCAAAGCCTATCTCGGCAATGAAACCAATATCACAGTTCCCGACATTGTAAATGGAATCATTCCGACAGAGTTAGGCGAAAATATCTTTAAAAACAGTAATATAGAAAGCATTGTTCTGCCTGATACGGTTACAACAATCGGTGACAATGCATTTTATAACTCAAATTTGAAATCAATAACTGCAAATGGCATACAAAATCTGAACAAAGGCAGCTTTTACGGCTGTGAACAGCTCGCTGAAATCAATTTCCCGGATTTGAGATATATAGGTACGGAGTCTTTGTTCGGCTGTAAATTACTTACTCAGGATTTAGAACTTTCTTTGGTTGAATGGGTTGCCGATCAAGGACTTGCGGGAACTTATTTCAAAACAATCAATCTGTCCGAATGTACAAAGGTCGGTGCTTCTGCTTTTGAAGGCTCTGCCGCACAGGAAATTGTATTGAAAAAAGTAACTAAACTTGGTCTTTATTCTTTTAGGAACTGCGCAAATCTTGAAACCCTTTATATACCCAAAGCAACGAGTTTGAGTAATTGTGACGGAAGCACAAATTTACAGGTCGTTTTCGCACCAATGCTTGAAGATTTAATAGTTGCTATACCAAATAATGCTGTCATATATTGCAGCGATGAATTACGGTCGGTTTCATTTCCAAAAGCTTTTGCTGAATACAAATGCACGATTGTAAGTCCTGAATACACTCCCGGACTCGCTGTGGCGAACAGTAATGGACATAGAGATGCATATATTCATATTAACAGTGATGAAATTGCAAAAAGTAAGGGCGGACAAATAAGACTGAGAGATAACGGCTTGCGTTTCGGCTTTGAATTTAATGATAACAGCATCGGATTTGATTTTGCAAAATATGCAGATTCGGTTGAATACGGTTTTGTTTACACTTATGCTTCCTTTGAAGGTAAAAATGATTTTCAAATCAACTATTCTTTAAGGGCAGACGGCAATAAAGATAATTACATCAAAAAGGCAGATAAACGCAATGTTGACGGATTAGTTTCAACATATAACGCCGTGTTTACAGGTATTACTAAAAGTCACTTTAATGACGAAATATCTGCAAGAGCTTATGTAAATATTGACGGTATGTATTTTTACTCCCCTGTTACAACAAGAAGCTTTAACGATATTGCAAATGCTGTTATTGCAGATGATGAAATAGACCAAAACACTAAAAATAAAGTAAATGCTTTGTTAAACAAGGAGATTTAATCTAATGAAAGAAATTTACACAAAACCAGAGGCTAATATTGAAGAGTTCAAAACAGTTGATGTAATTACAACAAGTGATAATGAACCAGACACAGATATCAAAGTCCCATGGGGTTAATATGAAAAAACAATTACTTATTATTTCAATCATAGTAGTTATAGTCAGTATATTCGTTTCCTGTTCAGCAAGCAGCAGTAGTGAAGATATTTTAACTACTGCTGTTACGAACAGTAACGGCATAACGCATTATTATGAACCTGTCACCGACGATAATGGCAATATATCAACCATTGACGGAAATCAAAGCATATTTGTTGAAATTGAAACACAGTCAAATGGCAAAGCAGTAACTAAAAAAGATGGCACATATGTTACTAATGAGCATACTACTGCCCTACCGATTGAGAACACAACTGACAATCAAAGCAGTACGATTAAGCCTGTAACAGAAAAATCATCAGATACAACAAATGACAATGCTGATAATAATGTTGATTTTGAACCTGATAAACCTACAGAGAAAACAAAGCCAACTACATCAACTACTACTGAAAAACCTACAACAACCGCTACACAAAGAGAAACCCAACCTGCTACCAATAAAGATGGATGGATTACTAAGTGGTATTAAAGAGGTTTAAATATGAAAAAAGAATCTTGCTGATGTCTGCCTTTGCATTTTTGATGGATAAACAATATAAAAGGGCAAACTTAAAAAGAGGGTTTAAAGTTTTATTACTTTAAGCCCTCTTTATTTTTTGAAATGTCTCTCATATTTTTTGCTAACTTGCGGACCTTACACTGAGGTGTATAAAGAAACTCTAAATCCGCATTATTATTTACAGTAAATAACTGCTTCAGTCATCTGCACTTGCTCCGGCTGTTTTGCCCTTTGGCAAAAAGACATGGGGTCTAATGCTTTTAAAAAGAAGGAAAAAACGAAATTTACCTCTATTCAGGCATACAAACTGTTGACAATAAAGCTCCTACATAGTATAATTTAATAAACTACTATATAGGAGCTTTTGCATGAAAACAAATGGCGGATTTCTTGTCACCAAAATAAAACAACTTGGAGACCGGATTTTTGAGAAGATTCTCAGCGAAAA
>ERZ772821.400-NODE-400-length-36917-cov-46.733330_pt1 | contig 36917 bp, 32 predicted proteins | sample MGYA00580859_ERZ772821 | MGnify/ENA primary metagenome ERZ772821 (study PRJEB29015, sample SAMEA2737674) | human gut metagenome | biome: human gut; feature: human-associated habitat; material: faeces | place: China | collected 2012 ...
CGCAGATGGCGGAAAAGACATCGTCAGACGCGCCGCCGAATTGTGCGGTGGTGCCCTAATCCGCCTTCCCCTGCCCCCTCTGCTTTTGTCGGCGGAGGGGCGTTTTTTGTGCTTCCGCGAAATTCGAGATTGACAACTTCCCCCGATGGTGGTAAACTGGAAAAAACGGAAGTTTTCTGCCCATTTTCGTCGCTTGTTAGGAGGATTGCTATGAGTCCCATTGCCGCCCGGAAAAAGGCCATCATCTGGATGATTGCCGCCATCGTGCTGGCAGTTTCCTCCATCGCACTTGGCGCCGGTCTCATCGTCAGCCACAATTCGCTGACGGACACCCGGAATCAGCTGACGGACACGCAGAGCGCGCTGTCCTCCACCCAATCCTCCTTAACGGACACCGAAAACAGCCTGTCCGCCGCGAAGGACACCCTCGCGTCCACCGAAGCGACCCTCGCGGACACGCAGACCACGCTGGACACGACCGCCGCCGCCTTGACGGATACCCAGACCACCCTTGCGTCCACCGAAGCCACCCTCGCCGAAACGCAGGGCACGCTTGCTGAGCGCGAAACTGAACTGTCCGCGACAAAGGACACCCTCGCATCCACCGAAGCCACCCTCGCCGAAACGCAGGGCGCACTTGCTGACCGTGAAAACGAGCTGTCCGCCACAAAGGACACCCTCGCGTCCACCGAAGCCACCCTCGCCGAAACGCAGGGCGCACTTGCTGACCGTGAAAACGAGCTGTCCGCGACAAAGGACACCCTCGCGTCCACCGAAGCCACCCTCGCCGAAACGCAGGGCACGCTTGCTGACCGCGAAACCGAACTGTCCGCCACAAAGGACACCCTCGCGTCCACCGAAGCCACCCTCGCAGAAACGCAGGGCACGCTTGCTGACCGCGAAACCGAACTGTCCGCCACAAAGGACACCCTCGCGTCCACCGAAGCCACCCTCGCCGAAACGCAGACTGCCCTGAACAGCCGCGACACCACGCTGGCATCCACGAAGGACACGCTGATGATCACCCAGACCAAACTGGCGGCTGTGAAGGACACGCTGTCCACCACGCAGAACGAACTGGAGACCTTGAAGGCATCCCTGCCGGCAAAGGAATATGAACTGGAGAACACGAAGGAAGCGCTCGCCGCGACGGAAGCTGATCTGTCGGAGACGAAGAACACGCTGACTGCCGCGCAGACGGAGCTGTCCGACACGAAAACCAGCCTGTCCGCCACTGAAACCGAGCTGACCGCGACGAAGGGCACCCTTGCCGCCGCCACGACGGAATTGTCCGACACCAAGACGGCGCTGACCGCCACCGAAGCCGAGCTCACGACGACAAATGACAGCCTGACCGCAAAGGAAGCCGAACTCACCGCGACGAAGGACACCCTGACCGCGAAGGAAGCCGAACTCACGACGACGAAAGACACCCTGACCGCAAAGGAAGCCGAACTCACCGCAACGAAGGACAGTCTGACCGCGAAGGAAGCCGAACTCACCGCAACGAAGGACAGTCTGACCGCAAAGGAAGCCGAACTCACCGCAACGAAGGACAGTCTGACCGCGAAGGAAGCCGAACTCACCGCGACGAAGGACACCCTGACCACCGCCACGACGGAGCTGGAAGCCACCAAGGCAACCCTTGCCGCGACAGAGGCGGAATTGACGACGACGCAGGAGACCCTCGCCGACGCGCAGGCGATTCTGGCGGCATCGAACGAATCGCTGAGCTTCGCGAAGCTGAACCCGGCGACGCGCGGCACTGACCCCGGCATTGCGCCCTCCCCGATGGCAAGCGCGGTTCGCGACCCGTCGGAAGCCGTCGCGTTCCTGCTTGTGACAGTCGGCACAAAGACGTACGAGCCGATTCCGCTGCTGGAGGACGGGTACTACCGGCTGATCCACGGCGTGTGCGTGAACATCATCCACGTCACGGAGACGAGCATCGAGATGACCGACGCCAGCTGCGCCGACCACGACTGCATCGCGCAGGGCATCGTGACGCTGGAAAACAAGGACACGCGTGAAGGCGGCAGCTACATCATCTGCCAGCAGAACTTTGTGACGCTGCGGCTCTGCACCCGCGCGGAGCTGGAAGCGGAAGGCATTGTGCTGCAATAATCGAGGATTTGACCGGGGGTGCTTGGCGGCATCCCCGGTTTTTGCTGGCAGCAAAACACCAAAAAAGCTCCACGCGGAAGCAGTAAGGAAGAGAACTCAACTCAATCGCGCAAAGGGGTCAAGGGGCAATTGCCCCTTGCGGAGTCCAGAGGCGGCGCCTCTGGTGGGGCTTGGGGCAACGCCCCAACTGTTCCACGGGCGACCAGTTATGCCAAACGCGCTCAACAAAGGGCGCAGGCAGCGAAGCGTCCCTGCCAGTAACTTTGCGCGTCCGCAGACGCGCCCCCAAGCTGCTCTTTCAACCTATTCAACATTGTCGCGCCAGATGGGCGCGACTGACCAGCATCGGGAGAAGTCGTTTTCTCTCGCTGCTGGTCTTTTTCGTTGCAGGGATTTCGCCTCTGCGGAGGCGAGGAGGGGGCTTTGCGCTCGCCCCCTCCACCCCTTCGCAGTGCACACCCATGTTGCTTGATTTCTATTGTTGCAGAAGGATTTCGCATTCACCCATGTAAATCAAACGCACAAATCCTCCCCCATTCAAAAAGCCGCCACGCTTTTGCGCAGCGGTTTTTTGTTATCCACAAAGATTCCACATTATCTCCACTTATTCCACATCCATGTCCTCGAATGCTTCCAGCCCCTTCTTTACCTCCGCCTTTGCGTCGCCGTGGCGGACGAAGCACATCGTGACAAAGCTCAGGGCGGAGGAAATTGCAGCATAAGGGAAAAGCACGCGGTAGTCGATGGCGCGCATCAAAGAACCCGCGGCAATCGGCGTGACGACCTGCGCAACCATCGAAAACGTGTAGTAGTAGCCCGTGAAGCGCCCGATGTCGCTGCCGCGGCACATTTCCACTACCATCGGCAGAGAGTTGACGTTAATCGCCGCCCACGCCAGACCAACCAAGGCGAAAACGACGTACATCACCGGGGTGATAACGCTCGACGTGCAGGTGAGGACGAAGCCGAGCAGGAAGCAGAGCGTCAGCAGGGCAACGCCAAGCTGAATCGTCCGCTTTCGCCCGATTTTCGCTGCCAAAGCGCCAATCGGGATGTAGGAGCAAATCGCGCCCGCCGTCGCGACGAGCAGGCACGTTGATGCGCCGCCCAAGCCCTCGCCCATCACCTGCTCAATGTACTTCGTGAACCACGTCGTCACGCCGTTGTAGGCGATAAACCAGAGCGAAATGGACGCCAGCAAGAAGGTCAATGACCGCTTGACCTCCTTCGGCAGCACTTCGTTGCCCGATTCATCCTTCGCGGCGAGGTTCCAATCCGGGTGCTGCTTCTCCAGCGCGCGGTTCTCTTCGGACAGCCTCTTTTCCTTCACCGTCAGCGCCAGCACAAGCACCGATACTGCCATAATCAGCGACACGATGATAAACAGCGGCTGATAATCCACATGTCCCGCCACCTTGCGCGACGCGGGGTACAGCACTGCCGCCAGCGCCAGATACAGAATGCCGCCGACCGCGCCCATCAGGTTGATGACGGCATTGCCGCGGCTGCGCAGGGGCTTCGGGGTCACATCCGGCATCAGCGCCACCGCCGGGGAGCGGTACACGCCCATCGCAACAAGCAGCAGCGCCAGCACCGCGATGAACAGCCCCAAAATCAGCGGCGAGGGCGACGCGGCATAGGCGTTGTCCAGCACGGGCAGCAGGTTCATCAGTATGATTGCCGCCGCTGTGCCGCCAATGATGTAGGGCATCCGGCGGCCAATGCGCGTGTTCGTCTTATCCGACAAAGCGCCGAAGAGCGGCAGCAGGAACAGTGCCAGCACATTATCCGCCGCCATGACCGCGCCCGCAATCGTCTCGTTCAGGTGGAAAGTATCCGTCAGAATCAGCGTCATCACGCTGTCATACATCTGCCAGAAAATGCAGATGGACAAGAACGCCAGACCGACCAGCATGGTACGCTTGGTGTTGAGCTTCACGGCAAATTTCGCCCCTTTATTGAATAATCCGTTCCAGTTTATCACGTTTTGCGCCGAATGTCCATGCGTTCACACAGATTTCGTTCTTCCTTTGCGGAATTCTTACGTTTGCGCATTTTTTCCTTTACGAAACCGATTTTCCGTTGTATAATAAGAAATGGTACTCGATAAAGAGGAGGCGAACGGAGCATGGAGACGGGCAAACGATGCCTGATTGTCGTGGACTACCAGAAGGACTTTGTGGACGGTTCTCTCGGCTTTGAGAAGGCTGTCACGCTTGACCACGGGATTGCTGAGAAAATCCGCCTGTATCACAGCCGCGGCGACGACGTGATGTTCACGCTGGATACGCACAGTGACGACTACCCGACCACGCAGGAGGGGAAAAATCTCCCCGTGCCGCACTGCATCGCCGGAACGCCTGGACACCGCCTGTTCGGGGAAACAGCGGCGTGCCGCCAAAAGCAGGACATGGTGTTCTTCAAGCCGTCTTTCGGCTCGCTGGAGCTGACCTGCTACCTGCGCACGCACCCGTATCAGGAAATCGAGCTGGTCGGCGTGGTAACGAACATCTGCGTGATTTCAAACGCCGTGCTGTGCAAGGCAGCGCTGCCGGAAGCGCGCGTGTCCGTGGATGCGTCGCTTTGCGCGTCCAATGACGAGGCGCTGCACGAAAAGGCGCTCGATGTGATGCGCGGATTGCAAATCAATGTGACAAATTTCGACAAATAAGATAGAACAGGATGGGCAAAGCAATGGCAAATCGACCGCAGGAAAACCCGACGATGCTCTGTGATTTCTATGAACTCACGATGGGCAACGGCTACTACCGCAACGGTTTCTACAAGCGCAATGTGTATTTCGATGTGTTCTTCCGCAACGTGCCTGACGGCGGCGGTTTCGCGATTGCCGCGGGGCTGGAGCAGATTGTCGAGTACATCCAGCAGCTGCATTTCTCCGATGATGATATTGCTTATCTGCGCGGCAAGGGCATCTTCGACGAGGGCTTCCTCACCTACCTGAAGAACTTCAAGTTCCACGGCGATATTTACGCCGTCCCGGAAGGCACGCCCGTGTTCCCCGGCGAACCGCTGCTGACCGTCCGTGCGCCCGCGATTGAGGCGCAGCTGATTGAAACGTATCTGCTGCTGGAGATTAACCACCAGTCGCTGATTGCAACGAAGGCGAACCGCATCGTCCGCGCGGCGCAGGGACGCGCTGTGCTGGAATTCGGCTCCCGTCGCGCACAGGGCGCGGATGGCGCGGTCATTGGCGCGCGCGCGGCGTACATCGGCGGCGTGGCAGGCACGGCGTGCACGCTGACGGACGTGCTTTACGGTGTTCCGGCGGGCGGCACGATGGCGCACTCGTGGGTGCAGATGTTCCCGACGGAATACGACGCCTTCAAGACCTACTGCGAGCTGTACCCCGACAACGCGACGCTGCTGGTTGACACCTACAACACGCTCAAATCCGGCGTACCGAACGCTATCCGCGCGTTCAAGGAGATTCTGCTGCCGCGCGGCATCACCAATTTCGCCATCCGTCTGGACTCCGGCGACATTTCGTATTTGTCCAAGAAGGCACGCAAAATGCTCGATGAGGCGGGTCTGCCGAACTGCAAGATTACCGCGTCGAACTCGCTGGACGAATACCTTATCCGCGACCTGATGATGCAGGGCGCGCAGGTGGACACCTTCGGCGTGGGCGAACGGCTGATTACGAGCAAATCGAACCCCGTTTTCGGCGGCGTGTACAAGCTGGCGGCGATTGAGGATGACGAGGGCAACATCATCCCGAAAATCAAGGTCAGCGAGAACACGGCAAAGATTACCAACCCGCACTTCAAGCGCCTGTACCGCCTCTACGACCGCGAAAGCGGCAAGGCGATTGCCGACGAGCTGACCCTGCGCGACGAGGTCATTGACCCGACGAAGCCGCACGTCATCTTCGACCCGAACGCGACGTGGAAGACCAAGGAACTGACCGATTTCACCGTGCGCGAACTGCAGGTGCCGATTTTCCAGAACGGCGAACTCGTCTACGAGCTGCCCGAACTGAACGACATCAAGGCATACTGCCGCCAGCAGATTCACACGCTGTGGGACGAAGTGAAGCGCTTCGAGAACCCCCACACCTACTACGTTGACCTCTCCCAGAAGCTTTGGGACGTCAAGCGCGGACTGCTGGAAGCCGCAAAATGCTGATTTTCCCCTTCGTACTGCGATAAGGAGGCGTTTTCATGCGCGTAGAGCAGCAGAATCACCGGCTCATCATCCACGATGGCAGAAGCGAATGCTGGATTGACCCTTGGGGCAAGGACAGTCTGCGCGTGCGCATGAGCGCCGAGCCGGGCATGGACGACCACGACTGGGCGCTGACCGAACCGGTTGAAGCGACGGACGTCGTCATCCGCAGCGAAGTCATCGACACGACCGATCCGTGGTACAAAGGCAAGGAGTGGGCGAAGTACCACCAAACCGGCACGGAATGGACGCTGACGAACGGCAAAATCACCGCGAAAATCTCCACTGAGGGGTGGATTACGTTCCTGAACCAGCGCGGCGAGGTGCTGACGGCGGAATATTGGCGCAACCGTGACCGCATCAACCGCTACTGCGTCCCGCTGCGCGTTCCGGCGCGCGAACTCAAGCCTATCCCCGGCGGCACGGATTTCTCCCTCACCGCACGCTTCGAGGCGTATGACGACGAGATGATTTTCGGCATGGGGCAGTATCAGGATCGCCATTTGAACAAGAAAGGCTCTGTGCTGGAGCTGGCGCACCGCAATTCGCAATCAAGCGTGCCGTTCTTCGTGTCCAGCCGCGGCTATGGCTTCCTGTGGAACAATCCGGCAATCGGCACGGCGGCGTTCGGCACGAATGTGACGGAGTGGTCGGCAAAATCCACCAAAAAGCTGGATTATTTCATCACGGCGGGCGACACCCCGGCGGACATCGAAGCGAACTACACCGCCGCAACCGGGCGCACCCCTATGATGCCCGAATACGGCATGGGCTACTGGCAGTGCAAGCTACGCTACCGGACGCAGGAGGAACTGCTGTCTGTCGCACGCGAAATGAAGCGCCGCGGGCTGCCGCTGGACGCCATCGTCGTCGACTTCTTCCACTGGACGCGGCAAGGTGATTTCCGCTTTGAGCCGCGGGACTGGCCGAATCCGCAGGCGATGGTGGACGAATTGAAAGCAATGGGCGTGGAAACCGTCGTCTCCGTGTGGCCGACCATCGACGAAAAGAGCGTCAACTTCGGCGAAATGGCAGAGCGCGGCTTGCTGGTGACGGCTGACCGCGGCAACGCGATTGTCATGACGTGGATGGGCAACACATTCTTCTTCGACGCGACGAACCCGGAAGCGCAGGCATTCGTCTGGGAGCAGTGCAAGAAGAACTACTACCAGTATGGCATCCGCTGCTTCTGGCTGGACGAGTCCGAGCCGGAATACGGGCCGTATGACTTTGACAACTACCGCTATTACGCCGGCCCTGCCCTGCAGTGCACGAACACCTACCCCGTCGGCTACGCAAAGTGCTTCTTCGATGGACTGCGCGAAGCGGGCGAAACGGAGATTCTGTCGCTTGTGCGCTGCGCATGGGCGGGCAGCCAGAAATACGCCGTTCTCACTTGGTCGGGCGACATTTCCTCCACCTTCCGCGCGATGCGGGAGCAGCTGCAAGCGGGTCTGAGCATGGGCATGGCAGGCATTCCGTGGTGGACGAGCGACATTGGCGGCTTTCTCGGCGGTCAGGTGGATGACCCGGCGTTCCGCGAACTGCTGGTGCGCTGGTTCCAGTGGGCGTGCTTCTGCCCGGTCTTCCGGATGCACGGTGAGCGCAGCCCGTGGTATGAGCGCGAGCAGGAGTACATTGGCGATGTGCGCCAGCTGACAAGCGGTCAGGACAACGAAGTTTGGTCGTTTGGCGACGAGGTGTATGATATTCTGCGGAAGTACCTGTTCGTGCGTGAGCGGATGCGCCCGTACATCCGCGAGGTGATGCGCGCCGCCCACGAGCACGGCGACCCGGTCATGCGTCCCCTGTTCTACGGCTTCCCGGCGGATAAAGCCGCGTGGTCTGTGGAGGATGAGTACCTCTTCGGCGCGGACGTGCTGGTTGCCCCGGTGCTGGAAGCGGGCGCAAGGGTGCGCGACGTGTATCTGCCCGCAGGGGCTGACTGGATGGATGCCGCGACAGGTGCGGAATACGCCGGCGGACAGACCGTGCGCATGGACGCGCCGCTGGACACCATGCCCGTGCTGATTCGGAAGGGCAGCGGGGTTAAGGTGTATTCGGACGACTGATTATTAATATATGAAAGCGGCGTATGTGCGGATAAATGCACATGCGCCGCTGTTTATTTGGTTGCTGCTTACGGCTGCTGCTGAATCCACTGTCTCTGCATCTCGTCGAGCTTGCTCAGCGCCTCTTCCTTCGTCAGGTTTTGGTGGAAATACGCCATCAGGACATCCGTCGCGCTCTCCTCGCCCCAGAACATGCCGGAGATGATCGCCCCGGTGTGCAGGTCAAAGTGCGGCAGCATCTCACGGTAAGCCTGCAGCTCTTCCTCCGTCACGCCCGGATTCACCAACCCGTCGGTATCCTCGAACAGCTCGAAGTTCGACTTGTCGCCAATGTCGGATTCCGCCACAGCTTCGATAAACGCGTTCGCCAGCGCCTGATGTTCGCTGTCCGCGCGGATGACAAGCATCTGCAAGTAGGTGATGATGCACGGTTCGCCCTCCGCATCGAATGCGGGCGGCAGGATGTACTGCTCGTTTTCCTCAAAGCCGATGACGACCGGTGTGAAGCCAGCATTTGTATACAGACTGCCTGACTTTTCGCCCCATGCGGCGGCATTCCACGTTTTTTTCTCCGCTTCGTTCATCTGAAAATCCGCCACGCGCAGGAAATCCAAGCTGTCCAGCATATCCGCAAAATCCGAAGTGCTGAAATCACGGTACGTCCCCCGTGTACCATCCGTCTGATAGTATTCGCACAGGTACGCAATCACCAGCTCATCCAGCGTATATTCCAGCAGCGTTTCCGGCACGTTCTGGTCGGTAAAGCTGCTGTCACTGCCGACGGTGATGGACGTGTCGTACCACTTGCGCATCTGCTCGATGTACTCGCTCATCGTCGTCGGCACTTCGCCGAGGAAGCTGCCGTACATCCGCAGAAGCTCCGTGTTCACCGTGCGCGTGTTCGCAAGCACTGCGCGCGGATAGGCATACACCTGCTGCTGATAAGTCACATAATCGCGGAAAGGCGTGTACATCTTCGCCATGTTCGCAAGCAGGGTTTCGGAGGATAGCGGCGCAATCAGCCCCTGATGCACCAAACGGTCTAAATTGGTGAAATTGCTCGCCGTCAGGAACACGTCAACGTTCGTGCCGTTTTCCAGCGCAGCGTCCATTTGATTGGTTGTCATGATTTCAAAGCGCACTTCCACGCCCGGATGCTGTTCGCTGAAGCGGTCAGCGGCTTTTTGCATCCACCGCACATCGTGCTCTTCACAGGCGACTGTCAGGACGGTGGATTCCGGCGTTTCCGCAAAGGCGGCGTACACCGGGTTCAGCAGGATCATCACCAGCAGAATCGGCAGAAACCATCGTTTCATGTTCATTCCTCGCATTTCTCGTCGTGTCGTACTGCGCTTATGCTGCGTTCATGGGCGTGTGCAACGGATTCACCTCTTTCGGACGATGTTTGTCCAAAGCGGCTTTCATGTTTCCATTTTCACCATAACATAAGTTGTTTCATTTGTCAAGTGTTTTTTGTTTCGTCATTGGAAAAAAACAGCAATTATTCTTTCCACCGATACACTCTCTTCCGCCCCGCCGCATCCACCGTCGATACGGCGATGTCCCCGCACCCTTCCGGCAGGACGCAGAACCACGGCAGTTCCGGCTGTTTCCGGCTTCGGCGGAAGCGCTGCATCACTTGCAGCCCCTCCGGCGTGATTTTGCCCACGCTCCAGCTTTCCAGCGTGTCCAGCTGCTGCTCGGTCTTCGGGAAGGACGGGTGCGCGGCGTGGAAGCCCGTCAGCAGCAGCATCCCGCCGTGGCCGTTGTACTCCCCTTCCAGCGGCGTTTCGTCCATCGTGCAGGGGCAGTCAATCGTCAGGTCGCTGCACTCCAAGCGGCTCGCTGTGGTCAGAATCGCCTCCGGGCTCTTGTCCACGCCGACAAAGCGGCAGCCCAGCGACTGCGCGGCTTCCATCGCTGTGCCGCTTCCGCAGCACAAATCCGCCACCATATCCCCTTCGCGCACGACGGGCAGCAGCAGCCGCTCCAGCAGCTTCAGGGGCTTCTGCGTCGGATAACCCGTGCGCTCCGGGTCTTTCTGCTGCAAATGGCTGATGTCGCTCCACACGTCGCCCGGATATACCGGCGCATCATCGTAGTAGCGGTAGACCTTGCCGCCGGTGGTGATTTGGCTGTAACTCCGCCCGTTCTCGTCCACGCAGCGGCGCATGTGGTTCTTGCGGTGCTCCGCGCGCACCAGCGGGACGCGCCGCAGGTCGAAGTGGTAGTCCTTCGAGCGCGCGTAAAGCAGGATGGTATCGTGCTTGCGGCTGAAGTATTTCTTCGCGCGTCCGCCGCTCTCGTAGCTCCAGACGATTTCGTTCAGGAACATATCCTCCCCGAAGATCTCGTCGCACAGCAAGCGGGCATACGCGCTCGTCCGCCAGTCCAGATGCAGATAGAGCACGCCCGTCGGTTTCAAGAGGGTTTTCGCGCACGCAATTAGCGAACGCAGCAGTTCCAGATATTCCTTCGTGTCGGCAAAGCGGTCGATATACGCCGGATATTCGGGCATCGGGCGACCCGTTTTCCAGCCGGACGTGCCAAAGCGGCGGCGGCGCGTGAACGTCTCCCCCGTCATGAACGGCGGATCAATATACACCGCCTGCACCTGCTCCGCCAGCGCTGACAGCGCGGGCTGCTGCTGGTAAACATCCCCGCACAGGAGCAGATTTTGCCCCGACCCGGTGATTTCCCGCGAGATTTCTACCGCCTCAAACATGTTCCTTCCTCCCGCGATACTGCGCCCGAAGCGCCTTTAATTCGTCCTGCATGTCCGTCAAACGCCGCAAATGCGCCGCCTGCTGATCGTCCTGCGCAAGCAGATTCGCCGCCTGACGCACTGCCGCGACAAAATCCTGCGAAAGGGCGCTTTTCCCCTGCCGTGCCAGCGGACAGACCGATTGCGCCGCCGCATCCGTCGCGATTTTCACGCCATCGGGGCGCAGGAGCATCACCAGCGGAAACATTCGGCACGCCAGCGGACGATTCGCGCGACTGCAGCACCCCTCGCAGACGAGAATCGTCCCGTGCGGCGAATCCACGAGCGTAAAGCCTTCTTCGCCGCAATACATTTCCGCCTCGCCCGGAAACAGCAGCATCCCCGTCTCCTCGCCGGGATGCGTTTGGCAGCACGCGCCGCCGCATACCAGCCCACAGTCCGTTTGCAGCGGGGTAATTTCTTCCAGCAGCTTTCGCGCCGCCACGAGCGATTTGGGAAGCATTCTCTCATCCTCCTGATGATTCTTGTCCTTATTTTACAACATTCTGCCCATTCTGCATAGCCCCTTGCAAACTTTTATCCCCCAAAAAGACAAAATGCCCGCTGATTTTCACCAGCGGACACCGTGGATTTTGCAATTACGCTTCCGGCGTCGCCACAAGGAAGCAGTAGTCGTTCAGTTCTCCAGACTCTTCGGAGAAGAAGTTGTAGAACGTGAAGTTGTACAGGAAGCGCTCGGCGGCATACACGCCATAGCCATCCTGATTGTGGTCGGTGGTGTCGTAGGGGTCGGCGACGATAATCACGTCATCCTGCGTGGTTTCCGTGCCCATCGTGTCGTAGCCGATGATGACCTGCCAGTGGCCGCCCCAGTCGTTCCAGCCAATCATGATGGGGTTGCCCGCCGCCAGCTGCTGCTGGATGTACTCAAAGGTGAAGATATCCGCAACTTCCTCGCCCGCGTCGATGGCGGAGTAGCAGTTGAAACCGCCCACGCCGTTAAAGATATCCACCATTTGGCTCATGCTGGTCGCGCCGGGCTTGTCGCCAATCGTGCCACGCAGCTGCGCCAAGGTCTGCTCGTTGTAGTCGCCGAGCTTGCCGTACCAGTTCATCACCATCAGGGCGCTGACAACGCCGCAAGACCATTCGCTCGTCTGCTGCATGGTCTGGAAGTGCTGCAGGATGGTCAGCGTGTCGGTCGAGGTCATGTTGTAGAAGTCCAGACGGCTGAAGTACGGGCTGTCCACATGGTCGCCCGCGCGTTCAACGCTGTCCGCGCCGTCTTCCGGGCTGAGATCCACCGCGTAGGGAATCTTCATCTCGTCGGAGTAGTTGCCGTGCGTTTCGTCCGCCAGCGCCGCGACGCTCAGGAGCATCGCCAGAGACAGGAGCAGGGAAAGGAACTTCTTCATGGGGGTCGTCCTCCTAACAAGTATTTCGTCGCAGGCTGGCTGGGTAAAATGGGTACGAAAAAAGGTGATGTTTGCACAGCACACACCACCCCGAAAGCATCTTTTCAGAAAGCGTTCGGAGATAAGGATAGGTTGTCAGAGTCAGCAGCAATTCCTTGCGGGACTGCCTCAAGTAAAGACTTACTTTTACTACTCTTATTGACCATTTCACAAGTTGCTGCGCGTCGTGACGCACAAGGGAAACCCGGTGAAACTGAGCTTTGAACTCATACGGCTTCCAAATGGAGCGAACCCGCATGGGGAAACCGTATAATCAATGAGATGCAGCGAAAGCTGCGTGCGAGTTTATACCCCGCATCGGCATTTGACCCGGCTGTCCGTTCGGCCTTGCGCCCCTTGCGGGACGGGTCAGTGTCTTTTACCCAGAATGACTCTCTGTTATTTTCAGATGAAGATGCGCCAAGATGTGAAGCGAATTTTTCCTTCGGGCTAACGCGAATGGAATGCAGCGTAGCAGCGCTACGCTAAATGGAGTGAGCGGACGCCCGAAGGGAAAAGGCGCGAACAGATGGCGCAGATGAATCTGAAAATAGCAGCATTCCTTATCCGCGACGGGGTCGATTATACCGAAAGTTCCCCCGCTTGTCAATACTTCCCGAAATATTTTTGTCGTTATTTGAACGTAATCGTCGCGGTGAGGATTTCCTTCTGCCACTGCGTCGCCTTGCCATCCTTGCCAAACGCGCCGACGCGGCATTCCAGCTGCACTTCGCAGGATTTCAGATGGCTAACATCCGCCTCGCTCAAATCCACCTGAAAGCCTGCCGACACCGTGCCGTCCGGATTCTGCGTCAGGAAGGCACCGATAAGCGGTGTGTCCGTTGTCTGACCGTTGACTTTCAGGAATTGCAGGGTTGGCGCAGCTTCCATGCCAATAGGCACGAGCGTCTTGCCGTTCTGCTCCGCCCATTCCGCCCACGAAATGCCGCTGGGGTCGAGCTTTGCGTCGACTGGGGTCGTTAAACGCACTTCATGCTCCATGTCAGCTTCCACCGCGACCAGCTGCACACTTTCATCCGCGGAAATGACAGCAGACGCGAACAGCTGCCCGGTTTCCGGGGAGTAGATGCCATCCTGCACCGTGAAGGTCACGCCGCCGATGGTCAGGCTGTCGCCCGAAGTACCTGCCTCGCCCGTCAGCAGGCCCAAGCGGTCATCCGCTTCGTTCTCGATGGGATGCCCCGCGTTCCAGACCAGTTCCGTGTGCGTGACGACCGCCGCATACGCCGTCGTCAGCACCAGCACAAGCGCCGCCGCCAGCACCGCCGCGCGCCGCGGGAACGCCATATGCCGGCTCTCCTCGCCCTTGGGAAGCGACGCCGCAACCCGCTGCCGGAAGCTATCCGGCGTGTCGCCATAGGCGCGCTGCCATTTTTCCTGCTTCGTTTTATTCATCTTCCAACAGCTCCTTCAACTCGTCGGACTGCCGCAGCTTCTCTCTGCCGCGGTGCAGTCGGCTCTTGACTGCGCTCTCCCGTATGCGCAGCGTGCGGGCAATGGTGCGAATGTCCATGCCCTCCATGTAGTGCAGGACAATCGGCAGGCGCAGTGTGTCCGGCAGCGCGGTCAGGGCGCGGCACAGCATTTCGTCCGCATTCTGTGCTTCCCATTGCGCCGGCTGATTTTCCCCGACTTCCGCCATCGGGATGATTCGGCGGCTTCGGCGCATGATGGCATAGCAGGGGTTAATATGTAAAGGAGGAATTTATCCTCCAATACATCATGACTGCGGTTCGTTTGTGGTGAATGGATGCGGTTATGAGGAAAGGAGCAGCATTCTACCTGTAACCGTTGACTGAACTACGAAAGGAGCTGCAACATGAACAACGAGCTTGAATCTAACCCGACTATCCCCTACGTGAAAGTTGGCGACTACTACTTTCCCAACTTTGCTTTACCACCGGATGCTGGTGACATTGGCTTCTGGGGCAGGCGGCGCAGGGAGTTCCTGCGGGAGCATCGTCCCGTTACCTTTAACCAACTGGTGCTGTCTGGCGAGCTATTCAAGTACCTTGCCCTGTTCAATCAGGAGGCTACTGAACGCTTGGAAAGCCTCATTCAGGGCATGAAGGTCGCCCAGGGCATCACAGAAAAGCTTAAGGGTCTCGATCAGATGGCATGGGTCGGCGCGATGAACAACATCCGTTCCTGTGCTGAAGAGATCGTCTATGCAGAGCTGGTGTATGTGTGATGAAGGAAGCTCTTAATGAACTGAACACCTACTTCTGGAATGTCGGGAATGACATTGCCGACATCCGTCTGCTGGCAGAAGGTGCATTTGCGTTGTTCGAGGGCGATGCTGAGCCCCTGCACCGTCTGGGCATGAAGAACAATGAGGAAGTCGCCGCATCAGCGTTCGATACCATTGGTACGGCGCTGTATGATCTGCGCGAACGGATTGCTGAGATGCAGACCATGCATCTGCAAGAAACGCTCCAGCAAGGCACAAACAGAAAAACCGAATGAAGGGCAATAAAATACGCTGCCGGAGAGGAGGAGGCTCTCCGGCAGCCAAAGGAGGATTACGGCTACAGCCGCTGATGCGTATCCCTGCAAAGGATCAGCCGCTGCAGCTATGCGGTACGTGAACCATCATCGTACGGACATGCTGGCTCACGGTAACCAACGATTACTTCGCGGCTTCGCCTTCCGGGAAGATGATCTTGTTCACGAAGAAGAACACGACCATCGAAACGCCGCCATTGAGCACGGTCGTGCCGATGTTGTACAGCCAGGGCGCGACCCATTGACCAGCCACGTCCACCCAGATGCAGTTGATCGAGTTGACGATCACCGTCACGATGCAGAAAGCCACGACATACCATGCGATCTGCGGGCCGACGGGGCGCTTGCTGCGGAACACAAAGCTGCGCTGGATCGGGAAATTGATGGCTTCGCCGATGACCATGGCGATCATGTAGGCAATGAAATAGCCCAGGCCGCCCATCACCGCGCCGCCTTCCTTGACCGCGTAGCCGAAGATGTTCCAGGTGAAGGGCTGACCGAAGATCTCCGCCTGGATGCCGGGCCAGCCGAAGTCAACGGCCCACAGATCCTTGAAGGCCAGTGGCAGGAAGGTCAGGATCAGATACTTGATGACGGTAACGAGGTTGCTGACGATCACAAACAGGCCGCCCTCACGGATCCACCTGGATGCGCTGGGGTACTTGTCAGCGAAGTTTTCCCACCAGTTAATAACAGCATTCATATTTTCGCCTCCATTACTTTGCTTTGGTGAGCTTGGGCCGGTTCAGGAAGTGCTTCACCAGCCGTCCGATGCCCCGGAAGAGGTGGCCGTTGGCGATGAAGCGGATGTCGTCCGCCATGTCCATGGTGATCATGCCGCCCATCATCTTGCCCATTCCGCGGAAGGGAATGTTGTAGATGACCAGCAGGTTCAGATCGGGCTTGCCGCCCGCGATGCCTTTTGCAATCATGCTGCCGAGGAGCTTGGCAACCATGCGGCAGATGGGATTCTTGGCGTAGGCCATCTGACGGATGGTGTCATTCATGCCCAGTGACTGGCTGCGATCCCAACGCTTCTGCGGGATGGGATGCCCCAGCAGCGCCGCAAAGGATGCATCCGGCACAGCATGTACATCGCAGGTGCGGTAGCAGTCCAGCAGCTTTGCACGGGCAGGATTGCCAGCCGCGTAGGGATCGGCCGCCCCGGTACCCTTGACCTCAAACTTGCCGCTCAGGCGGATGTCCTCACTGGACGCGGCGATCAGGATGTCGTATGCGCCGCCCTCGACCTCGAACTTGTTGGTCGTGACGTTGAAGTAGCGGAAGGTGTACCCATCGAAGGGGATCGTGACGGCCTTCTCTTCGCCAGCCTCCAGATGGACGCGGGTGAAGCCCTTCAGCTCCCGGGCAGGACGGATGACTTTCCCGCCGGGCAGGCTGATGTACAGCTGCACGACCTCATCGCCTGCGCAATCACCGGTGTTCTTCAGCTTGAAGGCTGCGCCCTTGTCGGTGACGGTCAAGTCGCTGTAGGCGAAAGTGGTATAGCTCAGACCAAAACCGAAGGGGAAGCGTACTTCCTTCTTCGTGGTCGTGGTGTAGCGGTAACCCACGTAGAGGCCCTCGCGATACTCGGCGGTGTATTCCGTGCCGGGATAGTACTGGCTGACAGGCAGATCGTTGTAGGCCACCGGGAAGGTCTCCGCCAGCTTACCGCCAGGGTTGACCTTGCCGCTGAGCACGTTCAGCACCGCAGGCGCAGCGGCCTGACCGCCCAGGCAGCCATACACGAGGGCTTCGCAGCAGTTGATCCACGGCATTTCCACCGCGCTGCCGGCGCTCAGCACCACAATCACATGCGGGTTGACCGCGTGGATCTTCTCCAGCAGGTCGATCTGGTTCTGGGGCAGACGCATGTGGGTGCGGTCAAGGCCTTCCGTCTCGAAGGACTCCGGCAGGCCGATGTACATCAGTACGCACTCGGCGTTCTTGGCGAGGGCGATGGCCTGGGCTTCCAGCTCGGCGTTGGGCTTGTCCTGACGCTCAAAGCCCTGGGCATAGCCGACGTTCTTGAGGAAGTAGCCGGGAAGCAGCGCCATGGTGCTTTCCACGCGCTCGGCGTTGACCATGCTGCTGCCCGCGCCCTGATAGCGGGGCTTTTCGGCAAAATCGCCAATGACGGCCACCTTTGCATCCTTGCGCAGGGGCAGAATGTTGCCCTCGTTCTTCAACAGCACGACGGACTTTTCAGCCGCTTCCAGCGCGTCCTTATGCTGCTGCTCCACGTCCACCGGAGCGCCGTTACCCTGCGGCAGAGGCAGCACCAGGTCCAGCAGTTCGGACACGCGCTGGTCGACTTTCTTCTCGGTGATGCGGCCTTCCTTGACAGCCTTTAACAGCTGGCAGGCGCTATCGTCACCGGCAGCAGGCATCTCCAGGTTCATGCCTGCCCGAACGCCCTCGACGTAGCTGTTGCTGCCGCCCCAGTCGGTCACGACCAGGCCCTGCCAGTCCCATTCGCCACGCAGGATGTCCTTCAGCAGATGCTGGTTCTCGTTGGTGTAGGTGCCGTTGAGCCGGTTGTAGGAGGTCATGATCGCGCGGGGCTTTCCCTCCTTCACGGCGATCTCGAAATTGGTCAGGTACATCTCCCGCAGCGTGCGCTCGTCCATCACGGAATCGGAGGACATGCGCAGCATCTCCTGGCTATTGGCGGCGAAGTGCTTGGCACAGGCGGCAACGCCCTGCTCCTGTACGCCGCGGATGAAGTCAGCGGCCATCTTATACTATTTCCAAATGAAAATGCGCCAAGATGCGCGGCGAATTTTTCGTTCTGGCTAACGGGAACGAAATGCAGCGTAGCAGCGCTACGCTAAATGGAGTGAGCGGACGCCAGAACGAAAAAGGCGCAAGCAGATGGCGCAGTTGAATCTGGAAATAGTATTACCTGCCATGTAGGGATCTTCCGAATAGTACTCGAAGGAACGGCCGCACAGGTTGCTGCGCTTGGTGTTCAGGCCGGGGCCGAGGAGCACCTGCACGTTCTGCGCCCGGGCATCCTTGCCGACCACGGAACCCAGCTTCTGGGCAACGGACTCATCTCAGCTGTTTGCGTAGGTTGCAGCAGAGGGGATGCAGGTTGCCTTGGTGGATGCGTTCAGGCCCAGGTGGTCGCCTTCACCCGCTTGCTTACGAAGGCCACTGGGGCCGTCCGACAAGGTGATGGCAGGGATGTTCAGCCGTGCCACATCATGGGTGTGCCAGACGTCTGCGCCCGACAACAGGGCACATTTTTCTGCCAGGGTTAGCTTGGATAGGATATCCTTGTGCTTCATGTTTTTTCATTCCTTTCACATCATGCAGTCAGACAATCTAAGGCGATGAAGACATCCGCTGTGTCAAGGTAACACCGCACAAATGAGGTGGTCGGCTGGCGAATGGATTTTTCGTCAGATGCAAATGCAAATTTCGAAGGTTTACTGGATGTAAATCGAGAAATTTGCATGCCGCAGATGGCGGAAAAGGCATCGCCAGACGCGCCGCCGAATTGTGCGGTGGTGCCTCAAATCTTTTGCGGCGGAACGCGACCACAATCCCGTGATTTTCTCATGTCATATCCGCTCCCTTCTGTGCAGCTTTTGCCGTACCTTTTGTAATGATCTGCTCACGGCACCTATACAAGCAGCATTATTCCAAGCCTGAATAGCCGTCTTCCCGAAACTGATTTCTGATCAGCATACCATATCTGTCGCTGTTTATGGCTGTGCCTTCTGTCGTTAAGTGGACAGGACTGTCGAAAAACATCTCCCGCGAATACAGCATTATGACTCAAGGAGGGCATGGCGCATATAACGCAGCGCCCTCAACCTGACACTCGCCAGGCAGAGGGCGCTGCTTCAGATGATTGTCTCGCAGTATGCGCTGCTCCGTTTCCGTCTCACGCTCCGCTTATTGACTTTTCCTTTTCGTGGATGTGCCGCGGAAAACGACGAATCCCGATACAGCGATACCGACCGCTGCGATACAATCCAGTACAATCGTCAAGGTGATCCACCATTCAGTCCTGTATCCGAGCACCTTCACGTTAACGGAGTTGCTGTTCGCGACTGTATAGAGAATGTTGTGTGCTGCCTGACGAAGAATTGTTACATCTTCGGGACTGGTCGCGGCGGCGTCATCCCACATATATTCCGGCATGGACGTCAGGATTAAATCGTTTCCCGCATACAGCATCTGCCTTGCGTCCATCACCGAATTGCTCGTCTTATAGTCGGAAATCACCAAGCCTTCGAAGCCCCATTCATCCCGAAGAATCTCTGTCATGAGACGATAATCGCCGCCCGTCCATTTGGTACCGATCCGGTTGAAAGATGACATCACGCCGCTTGTGCCCTGATAGGCTGTGAGGCCATCCGCTTTCGCTGAAGGGACTTCTGCCGGATTATCGCTTCCTTTGACAGCAATTTCAAAAGGTTTGAGGTACAATTCGCGCAGCGCCTGTTCGGTACAGAATGTAGCGATACCTCCGCGGTTCGTTTCCTGATCGTTCAACGCAAAGTGCTTCAAGTCAGTATAGACACCTTTCGTCTTTGCGCCGTTGATTACGTTTACGGCAAGCTTTCCGGAGAGAATAGCATCTTCGGAATAATACTCGAAGTTTCTTCCTGCGAATGGAGAACGATGCAGGTTGACGGCCGGAGCATACCAGCCGGAATAAGGAAGCCCATTTCCGTCCACATCACCCCAGATGCCATTTTCACCGACGTTCTTTCCCATTTGATAAGCCAAATCCTTGTTCCATGTGGCGCCGATCAGGATTTCGCAAGCAAAGGTGGTGTTCCCCTTATAGGACTCTTGCTTTCCGGGCATGAAGTTCACGAAGCCAATAGGCCCGTCGCTGTCATTTGTAAGGTTCTTGTCAATTGATACGATTGACGCCGTCTGGAAAGCGCCGTTATTGACAAGCTCCAGCATTTCATCGAACGAAAGCCTGTCCAGAAGAGTATCCCAACGCGCATCATGATAGGGAGCACCGATCAAATCGCGCAGCGTAATCGCTCGCTTGCCGCCCTTGCCGTCATCAATATCCGTGATATCCTTTCGCATCGCAGGGATTCCTTTGTCCTCTACCACTTCAGCGATCTTGGTATTATTGTGCGCTTTGCTGTCAAGCGCAGTGCGTTCAGAGGCTCCGTCAATAGTCATGATTTCGCGTTCCTCTGCGGTAAACGGCTTCGGGAAGGTTTTGTCAAAATCGGTACGGGACATGCCTTTCCGAATGACCTCACCCTCTGCGGTATCCACATAAACATCGGATAATCTGTATTGCAGGTCGTTGAAATCCTCTGTTGTATAGCGGTTTACCACGTCTTTCCCTGTCTTTGGATCTTGCGCAAAGAGGACATTATCTTTCAGAGTTGCTGTCGCCGAATCGTAGGCGTACCCGTCAATGTGAGAATTGGCGCTGATGAAGAACGTATAATCGCCTTTATCCAGCTCATATCCCTGAAAGCCATTGCCGTTCGCGTCATTATAATCGTAGGATGCCAAATCGTAGGCGTCGATCTCGAAAGTCGCTATGTATTCGCTGTTGGGCTCCAAAACCGGGGTCTTGGCAAAATCAACAAGCTGAACGTAAGCCTTTTCGATTTCTCCTCTGATGTAGGGCAACGATACATACAGCTCAATAACATCCTTACCGGCTTCTTTGCCTGTATTGACTGACTTTACCTTGATTGTCATGTGGCTGTCCCGGTCTTCAAGGCTTCCCTCAACAGAAACGATCTCTTGACTGAACGTCGTGTAGGACAGACCGTATCCGAACGGGAAAATCACGTTCTCTGCATACCACTCCTCGCCGCTGTCATACACATCTTCATTGAGGCACTTCACGGGACCATCATAGTCGTGCGCCCTCGTTTCGTAATAGCGGTATCCTGTGTAAATCCCTTCTTCATAAGCGACCATGAATTGACCGGCTACCGCAGAGCCGTTCTCCAAATAGGCAGATGCATCTTTACCGCTGTTTACCTGCGAATTATCGCCAAAATTCTGCCATGTGGGGTCTTTTGCGAAATTCCTCGCATAGATATCGGTTGTCCTGCCGGAGGGGTTGATGTTTCCGTTCAGAAAATCTCCAATCGCCTCTGCGCCCGTGGCTCCGGGGCCGCCGATCCAGACAACCGCATCAATGCGCCTGTCGTTTTCAAAGTTGTTGTACTGCGCAATGAAATCACACTGGAAGGGAGTCAGCGTATTCAAAACGACGATGACATTGTCAAACCTGGATGTAACCATGTCCAGCATATCATATTCGTTTTGGTCGAGCTGCAGGTAATGCCTGGTCGCGTCATCCGCCTGAGAACGTGGCAGATCCCAGCTTTCACCACCCAAGCGGGAGATCACCACGATCGCTGCATCCCTGTATCCGTTGAAGCTGTCTATGACCTCAGCATTATACAGGCTGAGCGGCGTCTCTCCGATATCAAGCGTGGGAGCACTGCTGGAGCCTGTACCGAGCGCCGGGCTGTTCGATCTGCCCTTTCCGGACGCACTGCTCTCATAAAACTTCTTCAAAACGGGGTTATACTCAAAGCCGCCGGCTTCCAATCCGTCATACAGCGTCTTTGCGGTAACGCCGCTGATCCCGCCGGAGCCAGTGCCTCCGAGGACCAGATCAACGGAGTTTTTCCCAAATACACTCACCCTCGGCTTCCTCGTGACGCCCTGATCCGATTCAGGCGTTGCGATCGGCAGCGCATGATTCTCATTCAGAAGAAGCACAAAGCCCTCCCCGGCGATCTCAACATTGAGTTTGTCGCCCGCCTCTTTGGACTCTCTCTTCGTCTGATAATCGGATTTGTAAACCGCTGCGATGCTGTCGTCCTTAATCGGCATAGGACCGCCAAGCACAGTGCCCAGTATGGAATGGAGCACTCCGTGCTCCAGTATGGTCAGCGTAATCAAGATCGCCGCAAGGATCGCAGAAACAATTCCCCAGGTCTTTCTGCTCTTTGTGGATGCTCTCTTTTTCATGGCAATACCTCAATCGCGTTTACTTGTACAGGTTGTCGTATACAGGCGACCAGCTGAGTACAGCGGATCCGTAATTCGCAAGCTGAATATAGTCCACCATGGGCGCATTCGCCCTCGTCGTGCCGCCGATCACCGGGGAATCATTGTCTGTAATGAGTTCAATAACGTTTTCGCCTTTCTTCAGAGAAACATTCCCCAATGTAAACAACTGGAAGTCAGAGGTGCTGGATGGCTGAATGGCACCGGTGATACTCATCGTAATTGGCGTATAGTTGAGGGCATCACCGTTTACCGTAACCTTCCAGGCGTTCTCACCAGCAGGGCCAAACGTTGCGGATGCCTGTCCTTCGATTGCAGCACTCACCTTCAAGGTTGCGCCAGCGACATCCTCACTGCTGTTGATGACAAATCGCAAGGTCGCTCCGCGCTTATAGAGGTAAGTTACATAATATCCCTTATGCCCGGCTGCCAGCTGAGAATTGCTGAGCGGGAAATCGTTATCAATCAAGATGTTCTTATCATTTGTCGAGCCGATAATATCCTTGCCGCGGTTTTCTCCCGAATAACCGGGGAACAACTCGTTGGGATCAAATTCTACATACTCCGCATGAAAGATATCTGTGATAACGGGATCATGCTTCCAATGTGCGTAAATCCGCGTATCCTTCGTCGGCGTGTAAGGGAATTCGACAGGATTGCCGCCTTCCGTCGAAGCATACCAGCCCGCAAAGCTGTAGTTCTCGCGTTCCGGATCAGCCGCCGGCTTGTCAATCGGAGCTCCCGCCCCAGAAGTCTTCGTCTCAAACAGGGAGTTGTTGTCAACGTAGTTTGTCCAGAATACGACAGTATTCGTAACTTCCTGCCAGATTGCGTAGAGCGTGCAATTCTCTACAGGTTTATAAGGGAACTTCAAGGCCTTGCCGCCGGGTGTCAAGGACCATCCCTTCAGCTTATAACCGGTTCGCGTGGGTTCGGGGAGTTCGCTCTTCTTGATGGATTTTCCTTCGACAACAGTCTTTTCTGCTGCCGGTTCCGCACCATCGCAATTCATATCAAAGATGACGGTATATACGCCAGCTGTGCTCACCCAGTCTGCCACCAGCGTTATGTCATTCTTGACAGTGATCGGGAATTTGATCACGCTGCCGTCCAGAGAATCTTTATGCCATGAGAACAGCGTGAAGTTTTTTCTTTCAAGGGACGCCGGTTCCTTAAATACCGTGCCGTAGTTTGCTTCTACTGTTTCAACCTTTCCATCGAAATGATAGTCCAGCGTTACGGTGCAAACCTTGGCTGCCCACGCAGCGTACAGCGTCGTATCACCGCTCGGAGTATACGGGAAGGTCACTTCAGTTCCCTGACCATCTTTCTCCGTAAACCAGCCGGCGAAGGTGTATCCCTTGCGGACAGGCAGATCGGGCCGGGTAATGCTCCCATCATCATTTGTGATGACTGCGTAAGGACGTGAATTGCCGTCGGCGAATTCAAATCGTACTGTATACCCATCTTCTGCATAAGCTTGCGTGCACGCAGCAAAACTGCAGATGAGCACAGCTGAAAGGGAACAGAGGATCAGCAGCTTGCCAAGATTTCTCATTTTGCTATTCACTTCCCTGTTATTCTTGTCCGGGCTTTCGCTGACAGCCTATGTCTTGGGTGGGCATAGAACCCACCCAAGACATGCGTCTTTATTTGTCTATTGCTTAACAGTTTTCTGTCTGGAAATCACAGGCGTCTCACTGACAGGGCGAATCCGCTGCGACAAGCAGGATGACTTCACACTGCCGGCTCGCCGGAGAACCGTCCCTGATCATCAGTTGGAAGATCCCCAGACGGCATAGAGTGTGATTTCTGTGTCAAATACGGTTGCATCGGTCACATCGGGAGCGAACGCCTCCGCAGCAGTTGCCCAGCCGAGGAAACTGGAATCGCCGTTGACAGGCTCAACAACCTGACTTTTGATTTCACCGAAGGTTACGGTTTTGCCGTCTTCGACACCAATGTTCAGCTTAGTCGTTCTGACCTCCTTGGGAGGAAGATTGACACCCGGATAGGGGGACGGGGTCGGAACATAGGAGATCATAGCACCGCCGTTGGTATTGAACGATACATTGAAGCCGCCGTTTACAGTGAAGGTGTACTGACCGGTATAGGTTTCCGGGTCACCGGCGCCATAAACAAAGATCGTACCGTTCGTGTACACAAGAATCACCTTTTGGTAAGTCATGGTGACGGTCACCACGAACTCACCCGCCTCGGTGGGCGTACCGGTGATTTCGCCGGTGTCGCTGTTCACCGTCAGTCCCTGGGGCAGTCCGGTTACGGTATAGGATTTGCTGGCATATTTGCCGATATCCGACTGCTGATACTCTTTTCCGTAAGCCCCGTCAACGCCCTCAGCCCACTGTGCGTCTTCCGGAATCGGGCTGCCGGAAATCGCGCCGGTATAGGTCTCGCCAAGCATTGCGGTATTGGCTTCGATGGTGACGTTCTCCACAGGAACTTCTTCGAAGGCACCGACGGTGAGATTGATCTCGCTGGAACCCTTGATAAAGTTGAGGCCGTAGTTGCCCGCGATGCGGAGTGCTACATTGAATGTGCCCTGCTCATCGGGCGCGCCGGAAAGGACACCGGAGGCATTCATGTTAAGACCTTCCGGAAGTCCACTTGTCGTGAGCGTATAGCCGGATCTTCCAAACACCTGATCAAGGGATGCAAGCGAGTCGGAACTGAGAAGGTTCGTACCTGCCACGGCAGTACCGCGCTTGAGCGACAGCTCTGTATTGCCCTGAAGCATATAAGCAGCGTAGCCGTTGCGCATGTAATGGCTGTTTGCGGTAATGAACAGAATGTTCTTTACCATGTCGCGCAGCCAGTAGTAAGAAGTTGCGCTTTCCGTTCCGTCTGTTACACGAACTGCGGCAGGCGCGAAAGGATCATCACTGGGAATGTTCTCGACATTGGTCCGCCCGGTTTGATCATTATAGGTGGGCACCTTGAGCATACCCTTGCCGTCACGCGCATCGGTATCCCAACTGTATTCAAGGCCAACGTCGGAATAGTCGTTGTGGCCGATCGAACCCATTGCATTCAGAGGCAGGATACCGCCGCGGACAAGGTCGCCCATAGGCCATCCGCACATCGGGTTGCCATTGACCCAGAAGTCGGTGACGGAGAAGCCCCTGTAGCCCCATTCGTTGATGTACATTTGCTGGTTGATCGCATAGCTGGCAGAAGACTGGAGACCAATGAGGTTGAAGGAGGACATGAGGCCATTTGCATGGCCCTTCTTGACAGCAATTTCAAAGGGCTTTGCGTAAACCTCACGGAGTGCCTGCTCAGTCATGAACGTGACAACGCCCTGCCGGCTCGTCTCCTGCTCGTTGCCGAACGTGTGCTTCACGAAAACGTGACCGCCCATATCCACAACGCCCTTCACAACTGCGGCGCCAATGAGACCGCCCTGAAGAGCATCCTGGCTGTAGTACTCGAAGTTTCGGCCTGCCAGAGGATTGCGGTGCAGGTTCATGCCGGGGCCATACCAGCCGACACCACCGAGAAGCATGGTTTCGTTGCCGATCGCTTCGCCGACTTCATAGCTGAGCTCCACATTCCAGGTCTGTGCGATGAGAGGTGCGCCGCACCATGCCCAGCCGCTGCTGTCGCCGCCGCCCATACCAATCTGCGCGGGGCCGTCCTTATCCTCCACGTAAGGTTTGCCGATGCTTTCAACGGACTGGGTATGATAGCCGCCATCAAGGACGAGGCTGATCATTTCATCCAAAGTAAGCTGGTTCAGCAGTTCATCCCACTTCGCGTCGTCGTAGTCAACGCCAAGCAGATCGTAGAGTTCGATTGCATAGCGGCCGGTAGCGGGATTGATCACGCCGGTACCCTGCGTCCACTCCGCGGGAATATCGGACATTTCCTTCGTCCATACGTTCTCGTAATCTGTTTCAATTTCATCGGTGAGAACATTGTCGTAATCTTCGTATGCGTGGGAAGCCTTGCGGCCTTTCAGAACGTTGAACGCCTCGTGGGTGAACTCGTTCTCATCCTCGTCGAGGAGCCAGGCGAGTTGTTCGAGGTCATAGACTTCGCCGTCTACCACCAGCATATCGCGGGTGAGATAGTGATCCTCGCCGGACTCCGTCCAGTGGTAGGCAAGGGTGTTGTACTGCTCCCACTCGCCGTCTTCCTGACTGAAGATATTGTTCGGTGTGTCGGGATTGCCGTCCTCATCCCAAGTGAGAAGCTGTTCACAATTCAGCGTTGTGCTGTCAAGCACGGTGTGAGAATCTGCTCTGATAGAGAGAATATACTCGCCCTCTTCAAGCTCGTAGCCTGCGTTTTCATTCTCGTTCACATCGTTGTAATCGAAGGAGGCGAGTTCTTTGACGCTAAAGGTGACTTCAACCAGTTGGGAAGCGCCGGGCTTCAGTTCTTCCGTCTTGGCAAAGCCGACAAGGTTGACCGCCGCCTTATCGATGCCGCCTGCGGTATAAGGAGGCGTGTTGTAGAGCTGAACAACTTCCTTTCCTGCCACTGCGCCGGTGTTCGTGACCTTGACTTCGACGGTGATCTCGCCGTCCGCGTTGCTCAAATCCCCCTTGACGCCGGTGATCTCCTGTGTGAAGCTCGTATAGGAAAGACCGAATCCGAAGGGATAAACGGTAGCCGCCTGATACCATTCTTCGCCTGCTTCACCCAGATCTGCTGCAACCGTTTCATAGTAACGGTAGCCAAAATAGAGACCCTCCGTATAATCCAGAGCCACTTCGAGATCGCTGTAGGTTTCGGTGACGCCTCTGCCCATTCTGGGCGCCATCGTGCCGTCAAGCATCCCATCAGGATCGGTAAACAGATTGCCGCCGTTAATGGTGTTATATGCCTGGCCATACGTTGCGAAGTTATACCAGGTGGGATCCTGCTTAAGGTCGCGCATGAAGAACTCGATCAGGCGACCCGAGAAGTTGGCCTCGCCGGTCAGCAACTTGCCGATTGCGGCGGCACCGTTGCTGCCGGGAAGAGAAATCTGAACAATTGCGGAAATCGCGTCGTCATCCTTCAAAGCGCCGATTTCCATCATGCTGGGAATGTTCAAAAGGACGATGACCTTATTGAAATGCTGCTTCGCAAAAGCAATCGTCTCCCTCTCAGCATCGGTCAGCATCAGGTTGTGATCAGAGGGATCGCTGTGACCGGGAACATTGTAAGCCAGGTTGTCTGCGCCTTCATCGCCCGTACGCCGAAGCGTAATGATCGCCGCGTCGTCATAGAACTTGAAGGTATTGATCGCGTCGTCAAGCATACCGTTGGAGGCTGCAACATAGGATTTCCCGTCGAACTCAACTTCGCCGTCCGATGCAACCAGATCCATGAGCTTTCCCTCGCCAACTTGAGCATACAGTGCCTGCACGCGGGGGTTGACTGAGATGCCTACCGCTTCCAGGCTGTCAGCCAATTCAACCTTTGCCGAGCCGTCACCGGGGGTGCCGTTACGTCCCTGATAGAGGTTATAAGAAGCTGCGCCAAGAAGCGTGACGTTCGCACTCCGGGACAGAGGAAGCGCGTTATCCCTGTTTTTCAGCAAGACCATGCCTTCTGCAGCCACCTCGACATTGATCTTTGCTTCAGCATTGTACATCTGTGCAAGACTGTCGTATTGCGAGATGAAGCGCTTGGAAGTGTCTGCGTCGGCAAGCGCAGACAGGGGAGCAAATGTCGCTGCACAGGTTGTCAAAACCAGTGCGGCAGCCAGAAATCCGCTGACGATGTTCCGCCAAATCGTCTTCTTGTGGTTGTGGGTTCTCATGGTTTACCTCCTTAGTTTTATTGACGCAAAGACTGTGTCATTGATTGCTATTATGATTTATCAGAAAGTAAAAATCAATAAAAACCACACTCTTTGTCGAACCATCAACATTCTTTGCTCAGGCCGCAACATATTCTGTCAAAAATGCAACATTTCCTGTCATCCTGATTATTCCAAAAGAAAATCGCCCCTTTCGGGGCGATCATTCCATGGTTTCTGTCAAATTGGAAACATAATATCCAAAGAAAAAATATGATCTTCAAGTGTGATCGAACAATCTCCGCCGTAAGTGTTTATCGTTGCCAAAATACTCCGCATTCCAAATCCGTGATATTCTGTGTCTTGTTTCGTCGTTTGTGGAATGCCATCCTGGAATTGCAGATCTTCTTCACAATAATTTTCCTCGTGGATGAACAGGAAATGATTCCTCGACAATACCGTAAGCAGTATAATCCGCTTTTCCGGGTCTTGGATTCGGAGCACCGCTTCCACCGCGTTGTCCAGTATATTATTGAACAGGGAATAGATATCGGATTCGGACATGAACCCTAATCTTTCACCCTCGGCCAAGCAGGTGAAGTCAACTCCCTTGTTATAACAGACGATGCTCTGCAATGTCAGCACGACGTCCAGCGCTCGGTTGCCCGTCTTCTTTGAGATGTCGTACAGACCTATTGCGTTTTCTATCTTTGTGAGTTCTGCTTCATGCATGATTCCGCCCACCGACGCCAGCTGGTGTCTTAAATCATGACATTTAATGTTGATGACGTCAACGACATCCTTTTTCAGTTCGTATTGCAAACGTTCCTGTTCCAGAATTTGCCTTGTAGTCAACAGCTCCCCTTTAATCTCTTCTTTAGACAGCATATTATATTCCAGCGCCAAGACGAAGAGAGAGAAAATGATGGAGGACAAATAGTTCAAAGCTACAGCTTTTGTCGAATTGGCATAGGCCAATACAGGGGCATTCGCTTGTTCGATATAGATCATCATGGCCATGGCGAGCGTCGCAATGATCAGCTGAACAGGTTTTACAACATTTATGACCCTGCTTTTTTTATCCTTCCTCCAAATGAAGGTGAAGAAGCCGATCGTATAGATTGCTGCAGCCAAAACAACTGTAGATAAGTGCCCCCACCACGCAGCAGACGAGCTGCCCGCATACAGGAGCCCAACCAGGCCATGAAAGCGTGAGGTTAACTGCTCCAGGGAATATGCAACCGTTGAACAGAAAACAACCGTGATCAGATCAACGTCCAGGCAAGCAAATAAAATCGCGCTTATGATAAGGTATTGGATGAGATATGTCGAGCAGGCCAACAACGCACTTTCGCTTCTGAAAAAGTTGTCGAAGAAATAACTCCAGCACCATATAAAAGCCACGTACAAAACAACACCGGCCATCAATAGCGGTTTCCAATGCCGGCGCTTCGGCTGCTTATAGAAAAACAACAGCGCAGGGGTCAAACACAGGATCATTGTGCGAAAACCGAAAATCAAGGATTCTCTCATCATCTTCGTAATTTACATCCTTCTGCTTCGATAATACTCATGAACCGCCTCAACGAAGCCTTTCCTGCGGGGGCGGCTGACCTCAAGTTCTTCGTCCCGGACTCTTACTGTAGAATCATTGATCTGGTTCACATACTTCAGATTCACAATATAACAGTTGTTGCACCGGTAAAACTCTTCCCGGGGAAGCATTTCTTCTACTTTCTTGAGCGTACCATATCCGCTGAAATTGCCTGTTTCCGTATGATAAAGAATCCCGTGCTGGTGTATTTCCACATAATAAATCGAATCAGTTGTCAACCGAACCTCCCCGTTTTTCGTTTTAACAAAAATGGAAGTCTGCTGATGCGTCTGACAGTGTTTCAATATCATGTGCATTTTTAATGCAAACGTGTGGTATTTCAGAGGCTTCACAATATAATCAGCCGCATGATACTTGTATCCCTCTATCGCATACTGGGCCAAATTCGTTACAAAGACGAGTATAACGCATTCGTCAAGCTCCCGAATCCTCCTTGCGGTCTGAAAACCATTGATATCCGGCATGTCCACATCCAAAAAAATGATATCATAATCGGAACGATATCCTACAAGAAGGTCAATGCCATTTTGATAAACTTTGATATTGAAGTTGACACCTTTTTCCTCAGAATAGTGATTCAAGCACTCTCTTAACCGGCTGATTGCAATCTGATCATCGTCTACCACCGCAATTCTCAGCAAAATATCACTCCCTGTTCGCCATATACTTTTGTGTTCGCGGTATGACCAGAGGCGTGTTATCGCCTAATTCAGACTGAACGGCTCCGTCAAGTCTTGGAGCATCAATTGCAGCAAGCTCAGTATAGCATAGAAACAGTAGCTGCGCAAGGATTTCTTTCATCACCTGATACATCAGTCTTTCTTCAGCTGTAATGGTCATTACACACCACCTCCTCAGTTTCCGTAATAATTAATGGCTTCTTCAGCCAGCCGGTCAAACTTTGCCTGATACTCTGGTGCAACGGCCAGCCCATCGAAACTCTCGCCGTTGCGGTAATAATACTTGCTGATCGCTTCGGTAATGCCCTGCATATCCAGAATGGATTCGTTTGCCAGCGCATCGGACAGGGTTCTGTTGAAGTCGGTATACAGCAGTCCGTTGCGTTCCCTGACACTGTGATGGCTTACCTGATTGCCCAGAACCACCACGCCGTTGTACTGGGTAACAGCATCATCACCATACACCCAGACCAGGTACTCGTCGCTGCGGCCACCGAAATGTCCCTGGCACATCAGCGCTTCATCCAATGCAAAAACGATCTTTTCGCCAAGGCAATCGCGGACAGCCTTCAGCCATGCCATTGCGCCCACATAATCCCGGCGCTTGGGCAGATCACGCTTTTGAGGATTATACTTCGGCAATTCTACCGTTCTGCGGTTGACCAGATCAGCCCGGACGCGGCTTTCAAGCAGATCCATGATATACTCCGGCGGATTGCGCACACCAGCTTCCCAGTTCTGAACGGTACGGAACGGGATGTTGTAGCGGGCTGCAAATTCCCCCCGCGTGTTGCCCAGGGAAGCTCTCATCTCACGAATGGTCATGGTCATCACCTCACAGCATTAGAATACACTCATTGGGTGCATTTTGTCAACGCCAGAGATACCTTTTATACGCCGGGATGCTCTGCCGTCCACTTTCGCCTGCACTCCACTGAACAGAACTTGGAGTCCTTCCGCTTTCCGATGAACGCCCGCTGGCACTGCTCGCACAGCCGCAGCGGATGTTGGTCGTCTGTCAGCCGGAAAGAGAGCATCAGCTTGATGCCTGCCAGCAGGGAGTGGAAGTCCCACACGATGGTGGGCTTGTCCCGCAGCTCCATGTGGTAGGTGGGCGCATTGCCCTCAAAGGCGGCGATGCCTCGCTGGTACAGCCGAAGCTGCTCCGGTTCTTTTGCAAGCTCCATATCCTTGTAATACAGGAATGCGCTCACGAAGGTGAATGCCCAGTCCCGGAAGATGGAGATCAGCCAGTCGTGCCGTTCACTGTAGCCCCGCATGAAGGACAGTGCCATTGCTTCAGGCTCGTTATGATAGGTCATCATGATGGCAAAAGAGATCTGGTCAGGCAGGTCAATGGTGCCGCCGCCAGGGTGAATGGTCAGCGGAACAGGCGTGAAGGGAAAGAAGTAATTCAGATACGCCCGCGTGTTCATGACCTCTTCCCGAATGAACGGATTCTTCGGGAAGTACACCTGCTGGTAGCTGAGAAACTTGCTGGTGGTAGGCAACGCGGTCATCAGTCCCAGCAGACCATACTGACAGGCAAACTCCCGGATCAGCTTCTTCAGCTTGTCCTTCGGAGCCTTGTGCATACTCTGCAAGCCGATGTTCAGCGCATCCAGCAGCAGCTGATCGGCCTGCTTCAGCGGGTCATAAGGCCTGACGCCTGCTTCGGCGGTGGGTGTCAGGTACTCATGCCCATCCTTGGCGGTGCGCCATTCGTAATCAAAGTATCGCATCCAGCTGGAGCTGAGATGCTCAAAAATCTTATCCATGCCGCACCTCCTGTTGGTGAACTAATTCGTATGCTTTCATAAATTCCTTTTCCTGCAGCGTCAGGGAAGTGCCACGCTCCCGCTGTGCCTGCAGGGCGGCGTAGAGCTTCTTATGAATCTTCCGCTTCACCACATCCCGTACCTTGCGGATGTTGCGGTCTGTCTGTCCTCGCAGCTCTGCCAGCTTCTTTGCACTGTACATGCGGATGCCCAGGAAATACAGGATTTCCTTGTGCTCCAGCTTCAGGTTCATTACGATCTCACGGATGTAATCCTTCGCCGTCAGGTCGTGCATTTCAAACAGGCAGTTGGCATAATAGTCCAGGAAATTGCCCCGACTGATCTGCCGGTAGGTGGGGCTGTTCATCCAGCGAGGGAAAACCGTGCCATCCTCGGACATCTGGTATTCCATGGGGACGTCGCCCCGCAGAACCTCATAAACACGCTCGCGGCGTTCCCGGTTCTGGTCAAGCCGGTCCCACCAGTCGGTCACTTCGGCATAGTCCGCGGTCGTTCGGGCAGCAAGCTCCAGACGGTGCAGCGCCTCTGCCTGCATTTCCCGTTTCAGTCGGCGACGGAACACTTCCGCTTCTGTCTGCGGAGTGTGCTCAGGCATGGGCATGGCTTCCATCAGCCGCTGCTCTGCTGCCAGCTGCCTTGCCAGATCATCATCTGTCAGCTCATCGCCGTCCTCATCAAAGACGTTATCGACCCAGTATTCTTCTTTTTCCATGCCCATCACCTCGCTTTCCAGCACCAGTATAGCACAAACTTTCGGATTTCTAAAGAAAATTTTCGCAAAGCGACAAAAACAGTTCCGAATTTGCCGCGTATTTCTCCTATAAGTGAGAGGATGTTCCTTTGTGAGGGACATCCTTCTTTATCTTGCACAAGGAGGAATTACCCCATTGACCTGGACATAGCAAGCAATCATCTAACCATTCACAAAAGCTATAACGACAAGAAGAGGGAGGGACACAAGTCCCGACTAACGAGATCAATGCCCGCATTGACCGAAGTGTAGCCAGTACACGGCCTTGTGCCGTGGAATGGCCGAGAAAAAAGAGAGGAAACGCAAATGATGGACGCCACGAGTGACACGATATCATTCCAACATTTCCAGAAAGCGAGAGATTCATGGAGAGCATTAAAACTGCATTTGGGTTCAGCCGACGCATCGGCAATACCCGCTACCGGGCGAATGTGTATCAAGCGCCCGAGGCCACCGAGTCCTTTGAGGATAAGATTATGCGACTGATCCAGCGGGAAACGCTGGACATTTGCGGGACTTGTGGTATAATGACTGTACCACAAACGAACCGCCAGTCTGAAAGGAGCCAGTATGGCTATCAAGCAGGCTGAACAGCGGATCACCGCCCTATACGAAAGACTCTCCCGTGACGACGAATTGGCTGGGGGAGAGCAATTCCATTTCCAATCAAGAGTTACTATGTAAAGGGTGGTTTCTCCCACCTAATACATATGACTGCGGCTCATTTGTGGTGAATTGAAAAGCAGTTGTAGGAAAGGAGAAGAAAAGTTCTTATAACCGCTGGAAATCAACACACGAAGGAGCTAATTTTTATGAAATCGCTATTTGAGCAACTGGGCGGCACTTATCATCAGGAGGGCGATTACCTTATCCCAAACCTTACCCTGCCGGATGAGCCAGAATATCAGATTGGCAAGTATGGGCGTATGCGCCGTAGCTATCTGAAAGAACATCGCCCTGTTCTCTACGCAAACTATCTCACGAGCGGAACGCTGCACCGGCATCTTGCGGAGATTGACCAAGCCTGCAATAAGCGAATGGAAATCATCATCTCTGCTATGGCGAAGCAGGAAGTCGTGACCGAAATTCTGAAAGCCGCTGACCAGATGGAATGGGTGCGCCGGATGAACAGCGTTCGCAGCCGTGCGGAGGAAGCCGTTCTGACCGAGCTTGTATATGCCTGATAAAACGCCCGTTATTGGCTGTTTGGCCGATAACGGGCATTTTTGCGTATCAGTCCTTTTGCTCTGTGCTGGCTACCAACCGGTCAAAGTCGCTCTGATACAGCCGATCCTGAATGACACGGTACTGCTCAAACTCGCTTTCCGCAAAGGCTTTTGCAATGGCAGCGGTGACCTTTCCCTTATCTCGTAGAATCTCTGCATCATTGAATTGCAGGAAAGCATCCAACTTGGAGGCCCAATCTGCCATGGTCATGGGAATGTGCCGTCTGGCCTGCCGGGTAGCATAGTCCAGATACATGGTGACGATTTCGTTCAGCTCCTGCATTTCACCCATGGATAAGTAATTTTTTGCAACGGACACATCTGCCTTGACAATCTTGCCGTCAGGAGCATTCTTCCATGAGGACAGCCCCATGTGTTCCTTGGTGTGATCGGCTCGTGCCATAATGACCTCTGCCGCCGTGCCGCCATGGACGGCATAGTGCATCTTATTCTGAACTGTGGCAAAGAAATCCTTTGTGGTCTGGCTATCGAGAGAGTAGTCCACAGCGGTGGCGTAAATATCCGTGATTTTCTGGTAAAAGCGCCGCTCACTGGCTCGAATCTCCTGAATCTCGGAAATCAGATGGTCGAAGTAGTCCTCATCGAAGATTTGCCCGTTGATAAGCCTGCTCTTGTCCAGTACATAACCCTGCTTGGCGAAGGTGTCCAGCACCTTGGTTGCCCATTGGCGGAACTGCGTGGCTCTGTCGGAGTTGACCCGATAACCTACGGCAATGATGGCGGACAGCGAATAGAACTTATAGTGATAGGTTTTTCCGTTATCCGCAACTTGTGCAAAATTTGCACAAGTTGCATCTTCGGACAGTTCGCCGCTTTCATATACATTTTTCAGATGCTTTGTCACAACGCTCCGGTCTACATCAAAAAGCTGTGCAATGGCCTTTTGCGTCAGCCAGACGTTGTGATCCTGTACCCGTACCTCAATGCCATCCTCATGGGCATCTTTCGTGAACACAAGGAAATCCACTGTGCTGTTGCGGATTTGCGGTTTATCCTTCTTGGCGTCTGCCATGTCGTTTCACCTCAATCTTCTTCGCTGGTTTTCTTCCCTCTGCTCTTATAAACATTATACTGATTCTTGCAGCGGGGACTGCAAAAAGCGGAATTGGAGCGGCTGCTCAGGAACACCTTCTGGCAGTGCTTGCACAGCCGCAGGGGCTTTTCTCCATCCACCAGCAGGAAGCTGAACATCATCTGGATGCCCAGCAGCAGGGAATGAAAATCCCAATAGATGGTCGGCTTGTCCAGCAGCTCAATATGATAGCTGGGTGCAATGCCGCCGAAAGCGGCCATGCCCTTACGGTACAAATTGCGGGTGTCCTCATCGATCAGATCATAATCGTTGTAGTACAGAATAGATGTGGTCAGCGTAAAGGCCCAGTCCTTGAACTGCTGCGCTACCCAGTCATAGGCTTCAGCATACTCCCGCTGGAAGCTCATGGGTTTTGCCATGGGTTCATCCGCAAAGGTCATGGTCAGCGCCACCATTGTTCGGTCGCCGGACACGCTCCAGCTGGACTCAACGCCCTTCTTGACCAGATCCAGCTGGTCAAAGGGATAGAACAGCGTCAGATAGTCCTCGGTTTCCATGGATTCTGCCTTGATGAAATGGTTTTTCGGCAGATAGACTGCCTCATAATCCATAAAGGACGGCGTGGTGGGCAGCGCTGTCATCAGGCCCAGCAGGCCGTAATGGGTTACAAACTCTAAGATAGCCTTCTGCACCTCGTCTTCTGGCTGCCGGATCATCATCAGCATACCCACATTCAGTGCATCCAGCACGATTCCCGGCGCTTCCTTCAAGGGATTATAGATGTCGGGTTTGGCATTCTTCCCCGGCGTGATATACCGCTTTCCGTCTGCGGCAGTTTTCAGTTCATAGCGGTCATACCGCACCCAATGGGAACGGGACTGCTCAAAGAGATTCTTCATGGTACTGTTCCTCTCTGCTCGTAATCCAACTATATATTAACCATATTACTATTGTATCAACCGTCCTTGGCTCCGTCAAGGATGGTTTTCTTTTTCCTCGGAGGCGTTTTGTTCTCCGGGCGAATTACCGCATTCTTGCCCATGGTTTGCAGCAGCTCTCCAAATACACGGAAAAACTCCTGTTCCCGCAGCGTCAGGCTGCCGCCCGCCTCCTGTTTTTCCTGCAAATGCTGGTAGAACGCTCTTTGCAGCTTCTTGTGGATGGTGGTGCGCAGCTTACGGATGTTCCGGTCAGATTGCCCTCGCAGCACTGCCAGTTTGGTGGCGCTATATAGCCGCAGGGAGAGAAAATACAGCACTTCCTTGTGCTCCTCGCTGAGATCACGAATCATATCGGAGATGAATTTGTCTGCCGTCAGCTCGTGCATCTCATACGGGCAATCAAAGAGAATGTCAAGAAAGAAGCCGCTGCAAAGCTGCCGATATTCGGGATCATTCATCCAAAGCGGCACGATTCTCGGCTGCGGCGCAGCCTGAAATTCCAGTGGCACATCCCCGCGCAGGTTTTCGTGGTCACGCTCCCGGCGTTCCCGATTTCTGTCCAGCTTGTTCCATTCGTCTACCACAGTCAAAAAATCCGATTCCGTCCGGGCTGCTTCCTCCAGCCGCCGCAGAGCCTCTGCGCGAATTTCCCGCTTGAGCCGCTTCTCGCTGGTGGGCGCGGCTTCTTCCTCCTCGTCCTCCAGCTCGGCGTTGTAGTCTCTGGGGTGCTCGTCTTGCTCCAGCTCGCTTTCCAGCTCCAGCGTGCGTTCCTCTGCAAGCGCTTCCTCCAGTGTCTCGTCCTCCGGCGCACCGTCAGAGGAATCCTCCCAATCGGCAAAGCCGTCCGCATCCATTTCAAGACTGGTTTTCTCTATTTGCTCCTCGGTATCTTCTTCCTCATCGGAAAAATCATCATCCAGCAGCAGTTCATCCTCCCATGGTTCCACGACAGCTTCACCTCCCCGAAAAAATATT
>ERZ772821.402-NODE-402-length-36887-cov-4.647942_pt1 | contig 36887 bp, 50 predicted proteins | sample MGYA00580859_ERZ772821 | MGnify/ENA primary metagenome ERZ772821 (study PRJEB29015, sample SAMEA2737674) | human gut metagenome | biome: human gut; feature: human-associated habitat; material: faeces | place: China | collected 2012 ...
AGATATCGCCGCGCTCTGCTTAATTACATATCGGAGGAAGAGCTTTCAAGGCTCGATGACGCATTCGACTACAACGAAACTAAAAAGTAGCTCCGGCTATGCGATCTATGTACCTGGCTATAAGCTCAAGCTTTTCGTCAGGTATCTTTTTTACCGCCTCGGCAAATTCCTCTCGGCTTACGTTCTCGCGCGGCGGTCTTGTCTTTTGCCATTCCGCAAAGCTCGCAAGCGAATTGTCTATTTCTTCGTCCAGTTTCGCAAAGTCTTCCGCTGTTTTGCCCCTTAGTATCATTTTCTCGCTCCCATCTTATTATATAATCAGTTTTACGGAGTTGATTTTATGAAAAAACGTTTTATTTGTTTGCTTCTTGTTTTGTGTATGGTATTCTCGCTTTGCGCTTGTGCCAAGGACAGCGCCGAAACTGTGCCCGGCGACAATAAAACTGTGTATGTCAGTCAAAGCGGCGGCAAAATACATCGTTACAATGATTGCAGCGGCATGAAATACTATGATGTCATGACCTACAGTGAAGCTATAGACAAGGGCTTTACCGTTTGCGAAAAGTGCTTTGGCTGATTTACTTTGTGCAAACTGTGCAGTTTCCATCTCCAATTTCAGACAAACTGCCAAAAATGTAAATATTTATATCTTTTTTGGCGTAATAGTGCTATTATATGTATAAGCAGTTGAGATATGCCTATTCGTATATCTGAATAGGATATAGTAGAATTGTTATCTATCTTATTTAGAGAGTAGTGCATTTGTATAGAAATTGCAAGTGTTTTTATTTCGCGGAGTGATTTTCAATGTCTAATCTTAACTCAAATGCTCAACGCATGGAAGATATAATCGAGGGCAAGCAGAAAAAATCTGCCCCGAAATATATTGCCGCGCTCATCGCCCTCGTGCTGCTTGCAGCTTGCTCTTTCGGCGCTTACAGCATCGGTCAGAGCTCCGGCCACACTGCCGGGTATGATGAAGGATATTCAACAGGCTGTGAAGAAGGCCGCAAAGCAGGAAACAAAGAAGGGTATTCAACAGGCCATGACGAGGGCTATGATGTTGGTTATGGCGACGGCTACGATGCAGGCTATGATGATGGCCTTACAGGAGTCGAGCGCGGTAAGAAAAATCAGTTTGATGCTGACAAACTAAAAGACGAAATAAAAAGGCGTTTCAACAATTCACAATATGAATATGAGAAATACGCAGATATCATAGCCGACGGATATAAAACTAATTGACCCTATGACCCCGGCAGTCTATGACCGTCATCAAACAGCCTCAGAAGCTCCTGTATGCGCTCGTCGCTTGCCTCGGTTATTATTATAATGGTTTTGTTTCTCGCAAGCCACTTGGCCCTTAGAGGTTCGGGCGTAGTTTTTTTCGTGTTGTTTCTCATTGCTGCACCTCTTTAATTTAATCCGTCCTGCCGCTGCGCCAACAGGGCAGGACATTTTTTCACACAGCGTTTGTAAAATGTTGCTTGCTGTACTTATAGCGTAGCACCTGTCTTGATAAATGTCCATGCAGAAATAACCGAAACCTTAAAGAAATAACCGAAATCGATTTCGGGAAATACACGAATTTTTCGTGTTTTCGCCGAATTCATCGTGTAATTCAATAATTTCTCGTGTATTTCAAGAAATTTTAATAGGGGAGATGCTTAATGTGTCAAAAATGGAGGACATGCAATCTTACTTTGACGAGTACCCTGAGGCACTGCGAAAAGCGAGAGCTTCAAGCAGTCTTACGCTGGCAGAGCTGGCAAGGATAAGCGGCGTTCCTTATAACAGCATTTGCTCCGTCAACTCCGGCACTACCAAGCAACCGCTGCTTTATTACTCTGCGGCAACCTGTAAAGCACTCGGCTTATCCTTGGACGAGCTGTTCGGTATAACAAACACAGAGGGCAGCGTTACCCAGCTAAAGCGAACAAACGCATTGGAGGTGAAAGCGGCGTGCTTGGAAAAGGACGTTGAGCACCACAAGCGCATGAACGCCGTTTACAGGCCGCTGATCTTCTGCCTTGTCGGTGTATGCGCAATTCTGCTGTGCGCAATCATCGGATACGTAATGTTTGATATACATCTTAAAAACATCGGTCTGTTCAAATCCGGCGGCTTAACGGTGCTGGCCGTGTTCCTGGCTATCGTGGTGCTTGCTGCAATCGCCCTGATCGTCTTTGCGGTGAAAACCGTAATCCACGATGCCAAAACAGCAAAAAGCCCACAGGACTGATTCTGTGGGCATTATTCGCTATAAAATTATTTTCGGCGAATATCTAAGGGGGTTAAAGCGAATAATGAAATGCAAAAAATGCAAAGCCGATATACCAGATGAACTTCATCCCGTGTACTGCTGCTACTGCGGCGAAAAGCTTCAGCGCGAACGCAAAAAGAAGGACGAAATAAGAATACCCACGCCGCGTAAGCGTGGGCAGAAGTGGTATGTTGATCTCCGCCGTGAGGGCGTGACCGTCATTGAGGACACCGAAGCCGAAGCCAAGGCCAAGGCGATTGCTATAAGAGCCGGGTTTGTTAAGACTCAAAAGAAAACGGACTTGACACTTGCCGAAGCGATAGATAATTATATTGAAAATCGCCGGAACGTTCTGTCACCGTCAACCCTTGCCGGTTACGGCTCCGTGAAAAAGAACCGCTTTAAGGCCGTAATGGCAAAACCGCTTTCTGATATAAAGGACTGGCAAGCAGTAATTAACGCAGAAGCGCTTGTGTGCGCTCCTAAGACGCTTAAAAATGCATGGGGGCTTGTGTCACCGGCTATTAAATCCGCCGGTGTGGAGTTGCCCAGACTTACCCTGCCGCAAGTTGTGCCTAAAGGCCCCGTTTTTCTTACCCCGGAGCAGATACATGTCTTTATCGCAGCCGTCAAGGGAACGCCTGTTGAGATAGCTGCACTACTCGGCTTGCATTCGCTCAGGCGCTCCGAGATCGCCGCGCTTGATTGGTCAAATGTCGATTTGGAAAAGCGCACTATAAAAGTATCCGGCGCAGTAGTCCCGGGAGAAAATTGGACACTTGTTGAAAAGCCGTCTAACAAGAACGCCACTTCGACCCGAACAATACCTATTATGATACCGGAGCTTTATGACGCTTTGACGGCTGTTAAAAGTAAGCACGGTAAGGTCGTAACATGCTACATTTCCACAGTGTATGATTGGGTCAATGATATTTGTGCTGCTAACGGTTTGCCGAAGCTTGGAGTTCACGGCTTGCGTCATTCTTTCGCTTCATTAGCCTACCATGTTCGTATGAGCGAACAGGCTGCGATGCAAATAGGCGGTTGGTCAGACTATGCGACGATGCGCAAAATTTACACGCATTTGTCTGCGCAGGATATAGGCCACGCAGAGAATGCAATGCGCGATTTTTACGACAATTTACCCAAGCAAAAATGATAGTTTACGTCAAAATTTACGACAACACCGCAAAAGTACAGCATTATCAATGCTTTTTCGCTCCACCGCAAAGGTTCGAATCCCTTACGGCGTGCCAAAAAGAAAAAATCCCGAAGTCGTTGAAACTTCGGGATTTTCTTTATTTATCAATGGCTTGCGGCGTTTTTGTGCCGTATATTTTCCAACGTAATCATGCAAAAATTAACGTAGATATACACGTTTTAACTTGCAATTTTACGTCAAAATTTACGACAACTTTCTTATGCGTTTTTGAGGATGCTTATAGCTTTCTTTATTGCCATGTGTTCGCTCTCGCCGCCTGCGGTTTTTAGCATCTCTTCGAGCTGTTCTATAGCGTGCTCGCTCTCATCGGCGCGGCTGTAATTTCTGCGGCTATATCCGTCATCCCGGCTATAACGCCCCATGCTGTCGCGCTTGTAGCTGTTGCCTCGCACAAAGCCCTCTGCATCCCATCTGCGGCTGTAGCCCTCGCCCATGCAGATCTTGTCGATATTCTTGATGCTGTGCACAAGCTTGTCGATAATGTCAAGTGCGCCGACGTTTAATTCGCCTTGCTCTGCAATGCTGTCGAGTTCCTCGCAAAGCATATCGCGCAGTCTTTCAAGTGTTTTCATACTCATGTTATTGCTCCCTTCACGCTATTCTGTCAACTATAAGATTTGCATTTGCAAAGTTGACTGCCTGACCGCTCGTGTTCTCTGCTGCTACAGTGAGGCAGCAGTCGCGCGGTACGTTTACATTTGCGGCAACGTAGATATTAAAATAATTCTCAACCGCAGCCGGTGTTACCGTTGCCGTCGCACTGGTAAGCGGTTCGCCGTTTATCGCTAAAGCGGCCGTGATAGCCTCCACGGTGCCGCCGGTAGGTATGGCTATATTCGCGCCAAAGGCAACACGATAACGCGCTCTGCACTGGTTTGTGAGGCCTCTGAGCGTAACAATGCCTGCGCCCTCGCGGTGCACTATGCTGCAATTCCCGGCTACCGCAGTCTCGGTAAGAGGTACGTTCTGCCCGGCTGCTACGGTCACGATGTTTGAGTTCGTAAATTCAGCCATCGTTTTCGCTCTCCTTTCCGGCGATACCGAAAGGCATCGACAGCGACATGGTTTTTATCATGTTTTCAAAGTAATCGCCTTTTTCTGTTTCGTTGACAGTCTTGATGATATACGCGAAAGTGTTAAGTTCGCTTACATCGAGCGTGTCAAGATCTACATCTATAAGGTAGTCAATGAATTTTTCTTTGAGTTCTTTGCAAGTTGCCATATAATCAGTCCTTTCATAAGAAATGCGGTGAGGCTATGCGCCCCACCGCTTATCGTTAGTATCGGTAAAGGCCGAACATTTTCGTAAAGTCACGAAAAAGCTAAACTATGAGATTTGTTATGCGCAGCTACCGCATGCCCCGCAGGGTGCAGACGAAGCCCAAGGGTTACATGTGATGTAAGCCGGAGTCGGGCAAGGCCGCAGCTGAGATACGAGGTAATTGTTCTGCGCAGCCTGCGAAGCCGCAAGCTTGAGGTTCTGGTTCTCGGTCTGCAAATCCTGCATCTTGCTGTTGACGAGGAAATCGAGAATTGCCTTGCTGTTGCTGTTTGCGTTGTCGATAATGTCGCGTGTTGCGTTCTGCACAGTGTTGCGAGTATCGCAAGCCTGCGTTGCCATATCATAACGCACCTGAGCAATTGCCGCGCGGTTCTCGCAGCAGCACTCCTGAGCCTGCATCTGCATTGCGTTCAGCTGCTGCATAAGTGCGGCCTGCTGATTGCAGCGCGACAGCTCGGAAGAGTAGAAGCCGTTTGTGACCGCCTGAGTGACACCGGCAAAGCCGTTAAGCATTCCCGTGTTCATGGCATAGAAGCCGTCACACAGGCCGTTGTTAACGTTGTCAAGCTTTCGCTCGATGTTTGCAAAGTCGGAAGTCAGAACGTATCCGTCCATCACTCCGCCATTGTTACCGCCCCAGCCGTTGCCGCCCCAGCCGAAAAGCACGATGAAAAAGAGGATTATCCACCATCCATCACCGCCAAAACCGCCGAAGCCGCCGTTTGCTGAGGTTGGTGCAACCGGCATGGTCATTACCGGCGCATCAGAAGAAATCGCCATTGTTTAGTTTTCCTTTCGATATGTATTTACAAATACCCGGCCGGATAAAATGTACCTACTTCATAAGCGTCTGGAACTGTTGCGCAAAGCTCTGCGCCTGGTTAAGCTGCTGTTGTGTTATTTTTCCGCTTTGCAGCATTTTTTGCACTTCCTGTTGCGGGTCTCCCTGAAACGTGCTTTTAAATTGCTGAAAGCGCTGCACGAGCTGCTGAAACTGCGGATTAACTCCGCCGCCGAGAGCTTCAAACAAAGGATTACTCATTGCTTACCTCCTTCGGCATAAGCGCCGCGACCTGCTTTACAAGTGTCTCATACTCCGCCCGGGTCACATAGTCCGCAGTCGGCTGAGCCGGTGCGCTCTGCGCTCGTTCCGTGTAGTCAAGAATGCGCATAGTCGGCATGCCTGCCGCGTCAACGGATTTAAGATAGATCGTTTGCCGTTCGCTGTCCCAAAGCGGAACAGTGTTTCCGGCAGCTACTAAATACGCTTTACCTGCCGCCTCTCCCTGCACCCAGATCATGCCCTGCTGTGCAGGCTGCTGCTGTGCTCGCATCTGCGCGAGGTTGTCCATCATAGGCGGCTGATAATATGATTGCCCATACATGTTGCCGTAACCGTAAGCCATGATTAATCCTCTCTTTCAAAGTAATAAACCGGCACTTCCTCGCCGCTGTCCCACGTGTCGTAGTAATCGCCGTTTACGACGGCCACGACGTGCCCGGACAGTGCAAGGACATAAACGCCGTGCGGATGTTCATCGGCGAAGGCGGCGACTGTGTAGCACTCCGGGCAAGCATCTGGCAGCATGCGCTGTCTAAAGCCGTTGGCTTTGAGGTAACTTCCCCAGACGCTGTTTCCCGAGGGCATGTCGTGCGCTCTCAGACCTTCAACGCACAAAGCGAGATAGGTCTTTTCCCAGTCCGTTCCCATTGCTTTTGCAATTGCTCTCACTGCGCAATCGCCGACGCGCTTAGCGCCCGGATTAGGATTAAAAAACACAAACATTTCGCCGCCTCCCTTTACCTAAAGCTTAAAGCTTTTCCGCTTTCAAAGGGGGTAACTAATGTCCGTGTTATGGGGAAAATGGGCGTAAAAAAAGGGGAGGTTTTGCCTCCCCTCAGCTTTTGAAAAGCCGCTCGTAATTATGTTCTATTTTGGCTCTTGCCGTTGTGATTCTCTTCGAGACGGTTTTTCGGTCAAGCCCTATTTCTTCTGCTATGTCTATCTGCGGAATTTGCTGAATGAAATACAAATCCGCTATCCTACTGCCCTCGCGCCCGAGATTGGAGCTGTATATAAGCTCATCCCACTTCTCGCGCGGCAGCATTGCCATGTCCGGCCTGAGCCGTAATCGCGCCTGTGTCATTTATCACACTTCGGCTTATCGTACTCCATAGCCTGTCTGCTGTCGCTGACTCCGGCAGTCGTCGGGTCTGTGACTACGCCGAGAATGGTAAGCACCGCGAACAGCGCGTTTACAACGGCCAGCAGCTTGTCGCCCAGCGCGTCAAGCTTCAGATCGATGCCGAACACCGCAGCCACCACCTGAACAAGCAGCAGCAGCGCCGGGATGAGCGCGAGCCAAAAGGTTTTGTTTTTAAGTCTTACAGTCCAGTTGATTTTCATAAATGTGCCTCCTGTTAATGATGATGATTTTTCATGTCGTCTTCAAGATCGCTTATGCGATGGTTGATTACCTTAATCTGTTCCTCTACCACAGGCATACGCTTTGCAAACTTGTTGTGCTCCCTGACCTCTCGTGTCAGCTCGATCACCTTTGTTTCCATTACCGCCTGTGATTTGCTGTTGCTGATAAGTACGCCGATAAGCGTCAACACGCCGGTTATGATAGCTACGACTACACTTTCAACCATTATTTTTTAATTATCCTCTCGCAAAAAATTATCGTCCTTAGCATGTCCTCGGTCAGGTCAACCACGCCGTCGCCCTTGCCCTGAATAACGCCGTCGGCCATAAGCTTCTTAACCGTGTCGCGGTAAAGCCCTTCGGGAACGTCGTTGACCGTTTTCCATCTGACCATTTCTTCATCCTCGCTTTCTGCTGTATATTTCGGTCTGCCGAAGCCGTAGACCGTGCCGCTGTTAAGGCTGTGTCTGACGCGCTGGACGGCGTTGCCGTAGTTGCCCTCTATGGTAACGAACGTGTTGCCGCTAACACTTTCGACAATGCCTGTGTGACACGGAAGGCCATCGCGCGTGTCTTTCTGGAAATACTGATCGCCTACCTGCGGCTTGGTGAAAAGCCTTGCCTGAGCCGCGTAATACTTCGCCCAGCTGACGCAGCTTGCGCCGTATGGCCCGGTAAGGCACAGAACATCCTTTGCCTCGCTCCCGGCAATGCGCCAGAAGCACCACGCCACAAAGCTTGTGCACCATTCATAGCCGTTCTTCGGCGTGTTCCAGAATTTCGCCTTATCGAGCTCGGCCTGAAACATCGTGAAGTTGCCCCGTCCGGCATTATCCGTGAAACTGTATAAGTCTTTATTCGATGCCTTTTCCTTGTAGCCTATGTATTTTGCAGCTAACGTGAGTACCTGTTTCGGGGTTATGTTCATGGTTGAAAAATCACTGTCCTTTATTATCTCGGTGGGCATTTTTTATTTTACCCATCTCGCGCCCTACGAGATGATCTTCAATTTGTGGCGGTTGTAAATCTTCAAGGATAGCTATTCTTTTTTGGGGCTTGTGCTGTCTATCTAAACTGAGCCGCCGCAGTTTTCTTTTTTCAAGCCGCCTATTTATAAGCCCCCGAACGGCAGGGGGCAGTATTGCAAACGGCATTAATGCCGGTCACAAGCTACGCATCCTCCCACGCGCTCGGCAGCGCCGACGCATCGTGTACAACATTATCCTGCAAGCACCTGTGTACCTTGCCGGAAGCGTCCTTGTAGCATTCGCCGGTCATGTACATGCCGCTCGTTCCGAGAGGGGCTACCCATGCCTTAGCCTTTGCAGGGTCTTTCGTGTGGCACAGCCCCCACAGCGCGCGCAGAGTGGACGGTCTGCCCTGATAATTCGCGGCGTTGTACGGCTGTATAAGCGTCCACACCTGCCCCTCGTCGGCTACCGGCGTTCCCACAGGACATGCGCTGTAGTCCTTCATCGCGTCGAAATCCGGCACGGCGATTTCTGCGGCTATGATCTCGGTGCCGGTCATGTTATTAGCCTTTGTTCGCAGGGCTGCGGCATCGTCCGCGCCTTTTTCCTTCATTTTGGTCATGGCCTCTGTCTTTGTCATACGCTGTTGACTCCTTCCTTGTATGCCGCCTCAAGGTCGCCGGTGCTCACGGCGTTTTTTAGCTCGCTGTCCTTGTCCGCTACAACCTGTGCGCCGTTTACCGTTTCTATCTCGCACTTCGGCTCAGTGCCGTGCAGGCCGTCATCGGTAAGCCGGAATACGGTGTCGGCTATCTGCGTTACCGTTTCGCCGGTCTCCGTGTCGGTGTATTCCCTTGCAATTTTCGCGCATATGCCCTCCGCTTCCGCTTCATTGCACAGCACATAGCAGCCGTTTGTGTGCAGCCGGATATATACGAAGCTGTCGGAATATCCGGCGATTTCGTTGTCTACTTTTATTGCGTACATTGATTACACCTCCTGGATTAAAAACAGAACGCAAAGGCAATGCCAAGACTAATGGAGTAAGTGGCGGTGGAGATGTTGCCGTATTGAGTTACGCAGCATCGGCCATTGGTGGGAAGGTCACTCTTTGAACCCAACCACCAAGCACTAACTTCGCCGTTTATTTTCTTTTTCTTGCTGTTTCCGGCGGCGTAGTAGGTGTACTGTGTGCCCTCGACGTATGTTGCCTTCTCGTTGGTTCCGAACACCTCATTTTCCGTAAGGCTGAAAAGCTTCGGGGAAACACTTTCGTTGTTTATCGTCTTGCTGACGGGTTTTACGGCATTCTGTATGCTCTGCGGCAGCTTTGTAATGAGACTGTCCCATGTTGCCTTCCATGTATATCTTGTGTTAAGGCAGTCGTGCAGCTGTAAGGTCAGCGGCGCAATCCCTCCGGCGGCGTAGGTGTCGTGGCTTTTGCCGATGATATCGACCAAATAGTCTGCGCCGTCTATCGTCATAGTCTTGCTGTCGCCTACGCTCCACGTGTCGGGTACGCTGCCGCTTTGACAGGCAGCGATTATCTGCTCCCACGTGTTTGACGCAAAGCTGGAGTTGAGGAAATTCGCCGTCACCGCGCAGGTCTTGCTTGCAGGCGCGGTGTGGTTCGTGCCCTCCGCTACGCTCACGGTTATTGTCGCGCTGCCGCTTGCCTTGCCCGTCACCGTCACCGTGCTGCCGCTCACGCTTGCCGTTGCTATGCCCGGGGCGTTGCTCACGGCGCTTATCACACCGTCGCCCGTTCTCGTAACGGCGATGCTTGCGCTCGTTGTACTGCTGTCCAGCGTCAGTGTTGTCGGGCTTATCGATAAGCTGCCCGCCGCCTTCCCGATACTCCAGCTCACGCTCTTCGCCGTCGTCGTGCCGTCAGGCCAGCGGTAATTTGCCTTCGGCGTGAATGTTGCCGTGTAGCTTCCGGCGTTCGTGCCGGAGGTCGTGCCGCCGATTGTCATCTGCGTCGCGCTGTAGCCGCTCCATGTGGGGGACTGACTGCTCCCGTTATACGTCAATGCTCCGCTCTGACTCGGAACGGCCGAAATGGTCTTTTTATTGACTGTAACGGCGGTTGTGCTTGTTTTGGTAACTCCGTGCTCGGTGTAGCTGATCGTGACGCTTTGGCTCCCCACGCTTGTGAACGTTGTCGGGCTTATGATGTAATTGCTTACAGCCGCCGAAGCTCCGTCGCTGTATGTCGCTGTGACGACCATTCCGGCGCTCTGGAAGCTGTCGCCGTATTCATACACCGTTTTCGCCGGCGGCGTTGTTACCGCTATGGACACAAGCCTTACGCCTCCGCCGCCTCCGACCATGTTGAACACTAAGCTCATGCCGTTGCCTCCGTTCTCAGAATGTTGACTGTAAGATTTTTCGTGGGCGTAACGTCGCAGTGAAAACTCATCTTGCCCGCCGTTGTCACATTGTCGGCGTAGATCATCGCCTCGGCATAGTCCTTGAAGCTGTCCCCTGCCGGGCACACCGTATAGGCATAGCCGCTTGCAATGAACCTGCTGTTGCTGACTGTCTGTGCGCCTGCGCTCCACCCTGCCGCCGTCAGCGTCACGGTAAAGGAGTCCGCCTTTCCGCTCTTCCCGTTCCATGCCGTCCTCTCCGCGGCGGTAATGTGCATGACGGTGTTTTCCGCGTGGGTGTCCAGATTGCCCTGCACAACCCCTGCCGCGCCCTCTGCGTCCGCCCCGACCATTGCGGCGGTGTAGTCGCCTGCCTGAGGCGCAACAGCGCCAGAGCGTCCGTTGAAGCTTGAAACACCGCCTCCGGCAACTCCCTGTGCGGCCATAGCCCAATACTTGGCGTTGTTCGTGTCCTCGCCGGTTCGCGTGCCTGTGCCGCCGACTGCCCAGCTCTCGGACAGCTTGCTGCTCGCCTGTGCGCTTTGTGCACTCGCTCCGGCGCTCTGTGCGCTCCCCGCCGCCGCGCTCTTGGCGCTCTCTGCCGCAGTCTTGGCACTCTGTGCGGAAGTATTCGCGGCCTCGGCATCTGTTTTCGCGGTCTGCGCCGAGGTGTTTGCAGTCTCGGCCTTGCTCTGCGCCGACTGAGCTGCTGCTTTTGCCAACTCTGCGGCGGATTTTGCCGACTGCGCGGAAGCATTCGCGCTCTCGGCGCTTGCCCCTGCCGTGACCGCCGCTGTTTTCGCGCTCTCGGCCTCTGCTTTGGCGGTCTGTGCCGCCTGAGCCGCGGCTTGCGCCGCCGACGCTTTTCCCGTGGCCGTCTGAGCGCTCTCGGCGCTTGCAGTCTCGCTGGCATCTGCCGATGCAGCCGACTCTGCCGCCGCTGATGCCGAGCCGGAAGCCGATGCTGCCGCGCTTTCTGCTGCGGTCTGTGCGCTCTCCGCTTTGCCTTGGGCAGTCTCTGCCTTGCTCTGCGCGGTTTCCGCTTTGCCCTGTGCGGCCTCGGCTGCTGCCTGTGCCGTCTCTGCGGCATTCTGCGCATCCTCGGCTTTGCCCTGTGCGGTTTCTGCCGCTGTCTGCGCGTCCTTTGCCGCCTGTGCCGACTGTGCCGCTGCCGACTGCACCTGTGCCCAGATGGGCAGTGTGCCGGTCGATACGTCCTCATAGCCCTCATAGCCCTTGCGTATCTTGCCGACCGTCGCCCACACCGTAGGTATCGCGACCGTGTTGGCGTTGTCTGCGCCGTACACGCCGACCATAAGTATCTCGTCGCTTTTCTCAAGGCATTCCTGCGGAATGGAGCAGACGTTGTTTTCCCAATACGAGTCGAGCACGGCCTTTGTAACGTCGCCTGCCGTGAATATCGCGGTTCTGCTTATTCCCGAATGCCAATCGGCTGAAAACTCGAATTTTATCTTTGCATTTATCATGCCGCTGGTCAAGGTTTCGTTTTCCGTCACCGTTGCCAGCGCTTTGCCGATCATGATTGTTGTCAAAAGGCTTTTCCTCCTTTTTCGCTTCTTGATTTCAGCATAACAAAAGAAGGCAGGGCTTATTAAGCCCCACCTCCGCATGTTTTTTAACTTTCGTTGTCCTCTTTGCGCTTATAATATTCCTGCGCATGGTCGATTATCCCCTGCGCCGGGTTTGAACTCTTATAGGCTGCTGCTTCCCATTTCGCAAGGCTGCTTTCGTTATTGACTTCGTACTTAGCGATATGGTCTGCGTACTTGTATACATAACTGAGCATGTATGCCTTTTCGGCATCGGATGCGCGAGAATATGTGCTGCTGTTTATTATCTTCGTTGCCAGATCATAAGAGGTTCGCCCCTTAACTGTTGCATACTTCACATATTCCTCAGCCGTCAGATATTCGCCGTTGATTTTTGTGTTTGTTTTCGCGCGGCTGGGATATACGGAGGTTTCGCCCAGATCATAAAGCCGTTTAAGTTCGCCGTCTATCTCGGTGCTGCGCTCCTTCTTGACGTATGCCGGATTTACAAAGTTGTTGAGCACCCTCTCAAACAGGTTGCCGGTTTCCTCTGTACGTCCCCATGCGTCAATGTACGGTATCTGACTGAAATCATAAAGCGGTATCTTGTTGGCGATCTTGCCCCACATATATTGCAGCTCAGAGCCGACATTGCTGTTGCGGTCAATATACGTTGTTTCTCGCTGATTTTCTCCAAACGCTCTTTCGACCTGCCCGAACAGCGTCGGGAAATACTGTGATATGTAGTTTGTCGCCATGCTCGTTACGATTTTGAACGAACCCTGTCCTTGCTTTATGTAGGCAAGGTTATCAAACAGATCGTTGACGCTTTGAAGCATTGACATTTCAAACATCGGCGTACTGAGGCTCATGACGGAACTCATAAGGTTCTGAACAAAGCCGTTATCCTCGCTTTTGCCGCTGAGCGAATTGTACAGTTCAACGCCCACGAATAGCGGCATGCTTTCCGGCGCGAGCCAGTCAAGCGTGATGCTTAGACCGCCTATGTTAAGCGCATAGTTTTGACTTCCGCCCAGCTCGTCAAACTTGTTTTGTTTATCGTCGTCTCCGGGGCTACCGCTAAATAATCCCCACGATGCCAGAAGAACACCCAAGCCGACAAGCGCAGTGCCAGTCAGCCCGGCTGAAACGTCGTCGATAAACTGTGCCGGTGACATTCCGTTTTCTACATCGCCGTTTACATACGCCTTGACTTTCTTCGTGTCAACGGCGAGCGACTTTATAAGCCCTACGGGCGAGTATTCCACCGCTCTCACGAGTATGTTTGCCGGTGTTTTTTTGAACGGCAAAACACCCTCTATCAGCGCGGAAGCGATCTTGTTATCGACCTTGCCGAGCCTGCTGACCATTGCCGAAAATCTGTTTGTGTCGCGGTAAGTCGCTTTCTGGGCTTCCTTTATCGCAACGGCCTGTGCTTTTATTATCGTGCTTTCGGGCACCTTGCCGGTGTTGAGCTGTTCGGCGGTTATGCCGTTTGCCTTGTACCATTTCGCAAGCGCGTTGGCGTATGCAGGTTTACAAAACCATGCGTCCTCCGCGTCAAGCAGGTTTGAATTGCCCTTGCGTGCCGCCTCAAGGATTTTGGTTTTGTAAATCGTCCTTTTCTTGTCTATACCCTGGAATGTATCGACATACTTGCCGCCCGAGAGTATAGTCTCCTGCACCGCTTCATAATCGGTCATTGCATATTTTATAAGTGCCACGTCATTTGCGTTATTGCGGTTGAGCATGGCTTTGCTGCGCTCTATGCCTCCGTTTACTTTGCTGTCGGCGACATTTTCAAGGCCGTATGCTATGGTGTTTTTGACTGCCCTGACTGGCACGAAAAATGCGTTGCCCACGATGTTTCTGACATGTGTACGAGGATTGCCCAGCATAGCGAGGTATCTGAAATTGTTGAGCTTTTCATACCATGTCGCGTCTATCTGTTGTGCTACGCTCTGCTCGATTTTCGCCCATGCGGTCTTTATGCCGTCCTCGTCGCCGCTTCTGAGTGCTTTACCGTACTCGTCATACAGCACCTTGTCAACGTGTATATCCGCTTTGTTGCCCTTGTATTTCTCGTTAAGGTCTTCCTCTATAGTCTCAACGGACTTTGCGGCAAGATACAGTTTGCATTCGGGAGAGAGCTTGTTGAGTATGCGCATCGCCTGCAAAGACTGCGCCGTGTTCGTTGAGTTCTTCACCATAAGTGAGGCAATATCCAGCGCGGTTGCATAATCTCCGCTGTTGACGGCATTGTTGTATAGGGCAATGCCCATAACGGTATTGTCCTTCGATACCTTACCGGCATTTATCTGCGCCTTGTAATCGGCAAGCGCCTGTTCCCAGCCGTTAGCCTCTATCGTGATCTCGGCTTTTTTGAGCGCTGCCTCGTCGGAATAGGCTATGTGTGAGAATTTGCCCTGTGCCGCGTCTTCGCGCAGTGCGTCGGAAAACTCTGCCGGAGTAACGCCGCTGTTGGCAAGTGTGGAAACATGCTTGCTCGTGAGCTTGCCGTTCAGATCTTCCTTGGGTATCTCCTGCGGCGCTCTGTGCTGCTGCTCGGCAAGGTTTTGCTGCTGCTCTCGGCTTATCGGATGCAGCGCGTTGTTGCCCTTGCCCTGAGCCTCAGTTACCCAGCGCTCGCCTCTTGTTTCCTCGCCCGTGAACTCTGCCGAAGCCGCGCCCATGCCTTCGGGCAGCGAATTTTCTGCCGTTCTATCCTTTACCCTCGTAAGGACATTGCCCAAGGCCTTGATATTGACATAATCGCTGAGTTTTCTGTGTTCCTCTGCGTACTTTCTGCTAAGCAGGGTAAAACGATTTCGGGCTGTCGCTATGGCGTTTTTGTTTCCGCTGTTCTCTGCCGTTAGCACTTCCTGACGTGCCGTGTTAAGCTTTTCGGCAATGCCGCTGACCTTGTCATACTGGCGCTTATAGTCCTTTATAAGGCCGCGCTCGTTCTCGTTTGCCGCATCCTCGTTTGTCGCCTGAGCAAGCATGGTTTCATTCTGCCGCCGCAGCTCAGTAATGCTCTCCGGCTCTCGGGAGTAGCTATTGACATTGGTTTTCGCTTCTTCCGTAGGCTCAAGAGAATATTTCTTGACATTTTCGCCGGAATTGCGTATACTACCTTTAGAAGCACCGCGACGTGCGGGGGCATCTTGCCCCCCTATCTGGTCTCTTTTCATGAGATCAAGCTCGTCAGCGGTGTTTTCTTTTATGTTGACGATATCATAGAGATACTTTTTGCCGTCCGAGGAATTAAGAATAACAAGCTCTGCGTCAAAAGATTTAATATTTGTAATCTTATTATTCTGCTTAACAGGGAATGCAAAAGCCGTTGAATACCTGTAAACGCCGTACTTCGCATCCTTATTTGCTATGTGTTTTGTTTTCTCCCATCGACGATTTGTAGCTATCTCTATCATTTCTCCGAAACTGCCGATAGCTTTATTCTTCGCAGTCAGAGTTTTAGGGTTCTTTCGCAGCAATGCCCTTGTATACTCCGACTGGGTATACTCGCTGGGCAAATTCTCGCCGATATAAACCTTGCTCCCACTCTCGATTATCGTATACGCCTCGCCGATATGATTTGCGATATACGCCGCTACTTTTTTGTGGTTACGCAGTTCCTTAGCGGTCAACGGGCTGTTTTCAATCCATGCGATTTTCTTGCCGTTGACCTCTCGCGAATACATTGTGCCGCTTTTCGGCGGTGCTCTGCCTTTGTTCGCGGTCTCGGCGGTGTGCTTGCGGAAACTCTCCTGCACCTTGCCGTAGTTTGCACTGTCGTGCTCCGTTCCGGCAAAGATGTTTATCTTGCCCAGCGCGTCGCAGCACATTTCCTCAAACGCCTCAGCCTCGCTTATCGTGTCGCCGTATGCGTGTCTGTAGACCTCAACGGCGCTGCTAAGCTCTTTCTCCGAGAGGTCTGAAAGCATTGCACCGCGCAGCTCGTCAAGGCTTATATCGCCCTGCGCTATCGCCGCATGCCCCATCTCATGGCGCATTATCTGCTCTGCGGATATGTCGGGATGGTCTGAGCGCACCATAACGGTTTTGCTCTCGGTATCGACCATGCCTCTGAACTCGCCGCCGCTGTCCTTGATATTGCCGCCCTCGAAATATTGAACGTTATAGCCGTAGCTTCTTGCAAGCTCACGGCCTTTTTTCATGCTCTCGGTGTCCTCGCCGGAGTAGTAGACATTCTCCTGCTCTACGCCGTTATAGACTACTTTTTGCCCAGCTTTGCCTTGAGTTGCGCTATAACCGCTTTGTCTGCCGCTATCTGTTCCGGCGTAAGCTTCGACTGCGCCTCTTTCCACTGAGGGTATTTGTCCTTCGGTATTCTGACCGTTAAGCCGTTGGCCGCTGTCGCGTAGATGTACTCCATTACTGTTTACCTCCTGTGTGTTTATCTGGTTGTTTACCTGTGTGCTTACATTATCACCCTGCGCCGCCGCATTGTCAACCGCCGCCTGAGTTGTAGATGCACCCATGTTATAGGCTATCTCCGCCTGTGCGCGGTTCAGCACGGGCACTTTGATAAGCGACTCTTTGTTCGCGCCCTGCTGCCCCATCTGATACACAGCATCAAACGCCATTTCAAACGCCTCGGGAGACTCGACGGGGGCGAGATCGTATGTTCTGCTTATAACCTCCGGGGAGACCGTATAGCGCTCTGCCATGCTGTTAACAACGCTGTTCTTTGCCGCCGTTGTGCGGATGTTGGCAACTGCGCCGCTCCTGGACATGGTATTCACAGCCTGCTGCATTACCGGGCTGCTGTCTATGATGCTCTGCTCCGCTCTCGTCAGTTTTTGACCGCTTGCAGCCTTGGCAATGACCGTCGCGGTGTTATCGTCAACAAGCGTACCGCTGCGCTCAAGAGCACTGCGCACTGCCGGTGTGTCTCTCTCAGCCGTTATGAGCTGTTCAAGGTTGGCAGTCTCCTTGTCGCTCAGGTTTCTGTTGCCTCTCTTTGCGCTGCTGTCAAGGATGTTCTGATATTCTGCGGCGGTCAACTGTGCCCGAGAACCCTGTTCGGATGCAAGCCCGGCGTTTACAAGCTCGCGTTGATAATTTTCATACGCTCTCTGCTGCGCGTTCTCGGCGCGATACTGGCCGCTTATAACGTTCGTTCCTGCGCCAAAAAGGCCGAGAGTGCTGCCGATGATGTAGTCCTCGAGCATCTGCTCTGCGTCCATGTCCTCGCCCAGGTCAGACCAATCGCCCTTACCGTCATCCAGCTTGAACACACGGTCTGCAACAGGGTTCAGGATATCCGAGAGGACTTCCTCTAAGCCTTCTTCGTTCGCGCCGACAATGACCTTGAGCGCCGTGCGGCCTTTGTCCGTCTTTGCCAGTCGGTTTACAAGACCGTTAACAAGGCTCTCGTTTTTGATAATGCCCTTGCCGTATGCGACTTTGGAAGCAGCGCCGAAAAGCTTCTCTGTAAGCACTTCGATTGCCGCGCTCTTTAAACCAAATATCTGCTGCTCACCCTCGCTCAGGCCGCGCTGCTGTGCGTCCAGTGAGGCAGAACCGTATGCGCGTCCTGCCATTGCTGCAATACCTGTGCCGGGTGCAACAGCGTTAAGCAGCGCGTCACCGGCAAACTGTGCGCCTGCTATGCCGAAGTCAACAACGCCCTGGCCGAATTTGCCCAAGCCCTGCTTTGCCTCCTGCTCGAACTCATACGCACGCTTTGAGCTTTCCTCGGCGCTTTCCAGCAGCTTTTGCTTGAAATCTCCGGCCCAGCCGTCATTAAAGCTTTTTATCTTCTCCTGCTCCGCCTTGCGCTGCGCCTGTCCCGGCCTGACCTGCCTGCCCTCTTTTTTCGCAGTCTTGGCCTCGTTTATTGCCGCTCGTGCGCTCTCACCCATTGAAAGATTGCCGGTTGGGGACATAACATCCGCGCCCAGCTTCTTGTAGGCCGCGCCCGATGAAGAAAGTGCGCTTTTTAAAATCGCCTCGCCCTTGAAGTTGCCCGTGGGCGTAGACGTAAAAGCCCTTTGCGCCGATGCTCTGCCAAGCGGTCTGCCGGTGTCGGCGGGCTCAAAGCGGCTGCGAGGTGTCGCCGTGCCCTTTACCGGCCTGTTCGCCGCCGCGCCTGTTTTTCCGTCGCCGTATGCTTTCGTGTATACATACGCCGGGTTATTGGCCATAAGCGCATCTGCGCTAAGTTTATTCCTGCTGCCGAGATCGTTTCGTATCTCATCGATCTGAGAAAGTACGTTCGATTTGGAATTGCTTGCTCCTATTGGCTTTTTACCGGCAGAGCCGGAGGCGCTGTTTGTTTTTGCGGTTTTATAACCAGCGGCTATCAAATTGGCTTTTTCGGCATAATCTCTCACTGCGTTTTGCTGCCGCCTTTTTACTTCGGCCTTTATTTCTTCCCGGTTGATTTTTTTAGCCATTCATTATACCTCGCATTACCCTCTGCCCATCTGCGAATAAAGTTTACGTTTGAGAATACTGATATCATCGTTGGTAAGGTCTGATTCCTTCTCCCATGCGTCCAGCAAACTATCAACGCTCGTATATTGATTACCGTTCCACTTGAAAACGCCCTCGTCGGGTTGATAACTAAGCTGCCGCACTTTCTTGACCGAAACACTTCCGTCCTTATTGACCTTATAATCCTTATCGCTCGGATATGTTCTGCTGCTCCCCCCTCCGCTGCTCCTGCCGCTTGCACTCTGCGCCGCCGCCTGAGCCGCAAGCTGTGCGTAATAGTTTTTAAGTGTCTGCACATACTCATCGCTCAATCCGGAACGCAAAACGAGATCGGCAGAAGGCGAGCCGCCGACCTCAAGTATTGCTTTGACCTGATCTGCCGCCGAATTCATTTGAGACTGTAGCTGTGCATAATTTATCTGTGCTCTATCATAGTCCTGTGCATCCTTTGCCATGTACATGTTATACTGATCTTTAAGCTCGTCGCCCTCATCCTGATACCGCGAATATGCCAGCTGGTAAAGCTCCGGCACAACGCCGTTTAGCTTCTGCAAATACGCGTCATACTGTTGCTGACCGACTGCCTGACTGTAGCTTGAACCGTAGCCGCCCGTAAGAGCTGCCGCCTGACCCATTGTGTCCTGCATGGCAAGTCTGCCCTGATTAATGTACTGTTCCCTGTACAGCTTATACAAAGGGTCTGTCTCGGTGTCGTAGCTGAAGCTTTCTCTGTTGAGGAGTTTGTTGAAAAGCTCATTTATCTGTGTATCATACTGCGGAGTATAGGTGTAATTGGTCTTAGCGTTTGGAAGCCCATCACCGTCTATTTTGGCATTGCGCTGCTGCTCGTATTGAGACGCTGCGGTATAATCGCCTTTGCCAAATGCCTGATATATTTTCTTCATATAATCCGTGCCGCTATCGTATTCAACACCGTTGTATTCTTTGGGAAGGTACGAAGAATAATTGTTAGTCTGGGTATAATTAAGCGCTTCGCCTTGAATTTTCGCGTTTCGCGCCTGCTCATATTTTGCTGCTGCCGTATAGTTGCCAGCGGCAACAGCATCGTTTATTTTTTTCTGATAATCGGTATCCCTATCATATGTTGTTTTTTTGATTGCCATATTTATGCCTTCCTTTATCTAATCTTTAGTTGCAAAGTGCTATGCTGTGCGTTTCCACATATAGACCACTAAATAGGGCGGTAAAATATTAAATGCCGTTCCGCTGCCTGTAGCACCTGTCGGAATGCCTTGGGCAGCTGTTTTAGCGCTGGTTGAATAGCTTGCATAGTCCAAGTTGGCCGATATGCTGCCGCCGCTTGTCGCAACGTATTGGGGGTGGGTATGGCTTGGCAAATTAGCAGCAGTTAGCTGACATGTAGCAGCACCGCCTATTCTGCCATTAGTATAGGAAGTACCGGCTCCAAGCAAGAACCTATCCTGAATCTGCGTCCAACTGCCGCCAAATAGCTGAGCTGGGTCAGTGCTGTTAACGCTCATATAGATGCTGCCCACTGGATATACTAAGTCTGCTATGCTGCTGCTGGGATCGTCACCAATCCCAAGATCAGCCGCCAGCTCTGAGGCAGATCTATATTCTATAATGTTGCTGTCGCTGAAAACCGCTATTTTTTTAGCCGCCGTGTTCATTCTGCTAACGTTTGTCAAGCGAACATCCCCGTTTATCTCACCACCGTACTTATTAAATTTCGATTGAAGCTGGGCAGTAACGGTTTTGTTCTGCACGGGATTTTTGCTGCTTCCGTCCAGATTTTCTTCAACGTCAGACTTATTGAGCTTGTCATCTAATGCTGCTTTGATAACCTTGTTCTGAACAGGATTTTTGCTGCTTGCGCTTAAAACATCATCAAGCGCAATGCTGTCGTTAAGCAAATACGGCAGGTTATCCGATAATTCCAGCAGATATCTCTGCATTGCGGCAATGTTTTCTTCCTGCGTTCCTTTAAATAAAGGTGATTGCGGTGGAATAATATTCATCGAATGTCTGTACCTCCCTCAAACAATTTGCTCATACTGTAAAGTCTGACCTCCCCGCTGCCGGTGAGCTTTATTCTGAAATGGTCACATCGTCTCGGTCTTACGGGGATCATGAAAGAAGTTGTGCCGGTTCCCTTGATGTGCCCTTGATGCTCCCACTTTCCGCTTGAATCGTACTCAATATAGATGTCCATGTATGAGCCTTTCGGCAGCATCATACGCAAGTTGAAACGGCTGATATACTTTTGCCCTGTATAACTGTAGCCTTGCAGACCCGTGACAGCTTCCCACTCCGGTACGCTCTCTTGTGCGCTCGTTTTGTTGTAATCGCTTATAAGATGTATATCATAGCTATCAGCGCTCTCCTGCGTTACGTATAAAGTATCTCCGTTCACTGAGCAAAATTGTACTGCGTGACTTTCGTCCTCTTTATGCCACAATCCCTTTGCAGCGTCGTAAGCAAACATCGCCCACTGTCCGCTTGAATTCTTCATTGAGATATAGTATTTGCCGTTAGCACTGCCGCCGACAGCATCTGTGTAACGCTCATCTCCAAGGTTGTCCCCTGTAGAATATGTTGTAGAACCGTCAAATGCCACAACGCCGTTACGAGATTTGTAATAGCAAACATTCCCGACCATTGCGACTGAGCCACTGCAACCGTCCTGCACGCCGTCTATCACTTTATCCTGTATCTGATGCGCTCCTGTTGACGATACAAAGACCTTGTGGACGCAGTTTTCTTTGAAAAATATCGGATATCCGTTAACATTCGCAGCGCCTGTAAACTCGCCCGGTGTGCCGCACGATGCTTTATAGCTATCTGTGGATATGCCCTGAAACACATTCCAGTTAGTTGCATCACCCAGCTTGCAAGCATATATCTCATTTATTCCTTTCATGTTTGCGCTATCAGACTTTCTATAGTGGCAGCCCCACAAACGATTTTGCGCTTGTATGACAAAATCCATATCAGGGACATCCCTGCTCATAAAAAACATACTGCCACTTGAATCAATGGTTTGAGTTGCGCTTATCGTACCGGCTATAACATGCTCAGTGTTATTTCCTTCAACCCACGACTTAACTATTATGTGTGTCCCCTCTATGCCGATCGTGTCTTCTTTGTTATTTATAGTTGTGGATATTCTTACCGCATCACCGGCCGGAAACGTATATGATGAATAAATGTCATTGCCATTCGTAGCAATGGTTATACGCACATATGTACTTGTCCCGGAAGTTATAATTTTGCCGTCCGAATCGCACGGGCTTATCTTGACATAAGGCAATGGGGCAGAAGTCATAACAACCTGGCTGTACATTGAAAGGTGGTGTGAATAATAATAGCCATCGGCATTTTTCTTTGTTTTCACTTTAATACCTGTTGGGAATATAACTAAATCATCGTTAAAAAAAAGTAATTGCACTTTGTCGGAGAATAAGAGTTTTCCCAGATCCGCATAATCATCATATGTGATAGCCGTCATATCTTCGAGATTACTGTAATCCGGCTCGTCTGCCGGATAGCTTTTGTATATTTTATAAAGTCTCTCTAAGCTATATTGGCCGCCGGACTTGTTCCCGATAACATACAAATCTCCATTACTGTCTACAGTCATTCCACCTATGTACGTAAACACGCCGCTCTGAATAAGACTTCGTGCCGCCCTGTTGCCCATGAGCGGGTAATAGTCCGACGTGAGATTTTTCATATCGTAAAACTCGCCGTCGCCGATTTTGTAGTTGTGGTTATAGCCGCCGAAGGTATCAACGACTGTTTCAACCGTGCTGCTTTCGGGTATAGTTATATATGTCGGCATGCTGTCCTCCTAAAATCTGAAATGCGTCAGTTTCGGCAGCGGCCTGTGCGCCGCGTCATACGCCTGCGCAAATCGCGTATAACCATCGTTGTAAAACAGAACGGCCTTGTTGTACTTGGCATCCTCGCCGTTTTGCTGCGCTATTTTGGCCTGTAGGTAATTAACATAAATATCCTCTGCATACGGCTCAGGAACCAGCAAGTCAGTTGCTATGTCCTCTGCTGCATACTCAGGCTTTTCAAACCTCTCCGCGCCCTCGTGCGTGGCTATCAGGTCTGTATACACCATCTGGTCAATAGTCAGCAGCCATCGTACCTTTTCGGTTTCATCGTATGCGTTAGGCGTAAGCTTATCGGTAATGTCTATTGCTTCTGCAATTGTCATATTGTTCTCCTATTAAAATAGCCGCCATGAGGCGGCTGTTATTTTTGATATTAATTAGTGCGCGGCAAACTTCATCTCGTCGATGTGCTCGTCGAGCATGCGCTGAGCGTAGTTTGAGCGCTCGATCTCGTCCGCGACTTCTTTCGGGACGAGGCTTGTTTTGCCTTTGGGCAGCAGATAGTTTTTCCCGTTTATCGATACAAACAGATCGGGGTCACTGTTTCTGTCGCCTCTCGGTATAAACATTTCAACTCTTTCATCTTCTGTTTTTTTAGCCATGTTTTGCTCCTCTCAGGCGGAGGGGCAGAGTGTTCCGCCCCTCCCGGGATAATTACTTGTTTTCCTCGTCAGTCGCGGAATACGAGCTGACGGACATCACGCGGAGTACGCGCTCAGGGTAAAGGATAGTTGCGCCATTGGTCTCGAACTTGTAACCGATGGTGCTGAACTGGTTAAGAGGACCGCCGATTTCGTCCTTGTCATGAGCGATCATCTCAAGGCCGCCGCCCTCGGGGTCAATAATGCCAAAGCCGTCCTTGCCGAAGAAGTAAGTCGCATAAGTAACGCCCTCGGACTTATTCTTGTAGGTGGTGCTGCCGGAATACTTGTAGCTTGCGCCGAGAATAGGTGCATAGGTATCCTCGATGAAGCGGCAGCCGTGCAGCTCGCCGATTTCGCCGTTGAAGATCTCGGAGGTAGCTGCATACTTATGCACTTCAATCCATTCCTTGCTCTGGCGCAGGTCATACGCGACAGAGGGATGGATAACAGCATAGTATTTGCCGTTTATCTTGGGCACACGGTCTTTCTTGAGCTTGGTAACGGCCTTGTTTACCATGGTGGGGGTAAGCAGTGCCCAGCCGTCAGGAGTCGAGCTGCCTCCGCTGGAAGTAGTGCCGCCTGCGCCCATGGTTGCCGGGGAAGTAGGAGTAGAAACTTTAGTGCCGTCCTCGGTGACGTTATCGCAGTACATTACGTTAGTGCCGACAAGCAGCGCATCACGGATAAGGGTTTCCTGAGTAGCCGCAGCGGATGCGCCCATTTCCTCGGTCGCTGCAAGAATGACATCGTCATATGCGCGCATCTCGAGCTTATCGGTGATAGAGGTGTAAGTGCCGTACTGCGTGATGGATGCAGTCAGCTTGGTTGCACCAAACTGCTGACCTGTGGGGATAACACCTTCCTTAAGCTCAGTTGCCTTTGCAAAGGTGTTAAACTTACGCCATTCAACAGTGGTGCCGCCGTTCTTGGGCAGTCTCTGCTTGCGGCCAAACTGCGCATAGAACATCTCAATTCTGGCGTTCTCGAGCAGTTCGGTGTCATAGAACGTTTTGAGTTCGGGCGCCATCGTGTTAGTAGTGGGGTTTGCCGCGACGGCCTCGCCGGTGTATGCGTTGGTATAGTTGGAGGTGCCGTTGCTTACAAGGGTGTTAACAACGGTGCCTGCATCCGCGAAAATCTGAATCCAATTAAAATTAGTCATATCGTTTCCTTTCATGGTCATAGGCCACGCGGAAACGCTCAAGGCTTAAAACTGCCCGGGATATATCTTTTCACCCGATTTAATCCGGGCTTTCAACGCCTCTCTCTGCTCCCGTGTGGCGTTTCTGTAATCAAACGTCTGAATGGAAGCGTTAGAGGACTTGGGAACGCCGCCCTCACTCGGGCGCGATCTATTCGACTGCACAGCATTGGACACCTGCTGCACCGATGCTTTCAGCGCTGCCTGCCGTATGCTTTCCTTTATTTCATCTCGATGCACAAGTTCATATGCATCTTCGAGGGAAAACATCAGGTCAGGCGCGGTCAAGCGTCGGAATGTAGGGTTGTCCAGTTCTTTCCGCAAATCAAAGTTGGGGTATTTCTTCTGAAGCTCAACGGCCTGCGCGTTCATCTTGCTCAGATGCTCCATAAGCTTCTGCTCGTTGATAAACTGCTGTTTCTGCGCTTCTGCCGCTCTTGCCACAGCCTCGGAGCGCTCGAGCTGCTTTGCTACCTCGGTCGATACACCCAATTCCATCGCACGGTCTTCGTAATACTCGTCATCATCCGCGACCGCCTTTGCGATTGCGTCATAATCTCCCGAGTCTACGCCGTACTTTTTGGATAGCAGCTGCAACGCCGGAGCAAGCTTCTCAAGCCCCTCGGCGTCCGCCTTGTACTTTGTCTTTGCCGACGAGACTACTTTCTGCATCTCCCGGTTGTAGTCGGGGTCTGCCATGATTTCATCCCATGTAAGCCGCTTTGCTGTGTCTTTAGTCTCTGTTGCCTCTATGGCTTCCTTTGGCGCAGCGGCGGCCTGCGCATCGGCTTTAGGCTGATTAACAGCTTTGCCATATTTCGCCCGTCCGAGTTTTTCCTTAGGCACTCCAAGCTCTGCGAGCCTGTCAGCCGTGGTTTTCGGTGCTGTCTGTCCGGCGGCAACAGACACATTAACGCCCGTGTTCTGCCCGGCGGCGGCAGATGTTTCGCCCGAAGTGGCTGCACCGCCATCGCCGGTACCGTCCGCGAATAGCTGCAACCAACTGAATTTGTTGTGCATTTACATGCCTCCTATTTATTTGCCCGTAGGTGGGCGAGCCCGTCGTACCGCCTGCAGGGCTCGAACCTGCATCTCTATCTCTCCGAGCGTTTTACCGTTAAACTAAGGCGATATACAAAAGGGGCGGAGAAGGGGGAACTCCGCCCGTAAGAAAGGAGATGTAGCAGACTATTACAGCCGCCGCCTGCCAGGGCGACATCTTAAAGGAGGTGAACTTGCTGTCTCATGCAACCCACGTTTTCAGCATAGCATTTACTTATGCTTTGCTTTCAGCCCCACCTTGCGCATTTTTTTCAGTTTCTGTGAAAATTTTTATGTATTCCTGGTATTCCTGCATCAGCAACACAAAGCCCTTGACTATTACCGACATTTCAACGACCGCCACAGGGTCATATTCAGTCAGCTTTATTCGCGCTTTGCCGTCGGATATATCAATTTCCGTGATATCTTTGGAACTTTCCTGCAAAATAGCCGCTGCCGTGCGCACAAGGATTGTCGCAGCCGCGCATATCAAATCCTCGCCTTTGGGCGCAGACTGCGCATGCCCTTCGATTTTTAATTCGAATGTGCTGCCGGTGCTGTTTACGCATACGTTTATCATGTTGTCGCATATCCTCCATCGGGCATTGCCGCCTCGCGCGTCTTTGCCCGAGCATTAGACACCTGTGCATGTTCGCGCCTTGCCGGGTCTTCTGCAATCTGTATATTTGCCTGTGGTGTGCTGATCTGTACGTTAGCCTGCTGTGCTATAGCCTGTATCTGTGCAAGCGACTGCGCATCACCGCATTTGGCCGCAAGCAGTGCCGCGACTTGCAGTACCGTGTTAAATCGGTCAAACAGTGTGCCGTTCTGCTTGATGGTCTTTCGAACGTTGTCGATGCTGTCAAAATCCATCATCGTAAGGCATGCAAGCGCCTGGTCTGTCTGCTGCGGATTGAAAAAGCCGAGGTTATAAAACTGCAATGCCAATTCATTGTTTGACATCTTGGTGTATGCCGTGCGCTTCTGCGGAACGACGTTGATATCAAACTCCGGCACACGCTGCCCGATATCGTATCCGGCAAACATCTGTGTCTGCGGCTTTATGTGCTCGTTGGAATAGCTTAAAAACAATTCCTCGCCGCCGTCGCCCAGAATGCGGAACTGACGCGGCGCATCGTAAAACTGCCTTATCAGCTCTATGACAAGATAGTTTAATTCGCTGTATGCCCTGTAGCTTGCCTTGGTGCTGTCTCTGCTGCCTTTGCCGCTGGCTTCCTGCAATGCCGCTATTGCGCTTGCAGCCGTTACTCCACTGCTTGTCGTGCCTGTTGCGGTTTCTGTGTTGCCGCTGGTTTCGCGCAATTCGTTGATGCTAAGCTGCAGCATGCTTATATAGTTGCCGTCAAGGTTATCGTGCGTAACAGGCTTTAGGTTGTCGTCGTTTAAACTGCCCTCGACGTTGATAATAGTTTCATTCAGGTTCGTAAACTGCTCAACGTTAACGCCGCAGTTGGCTTTCTTAAAGTACCTGGGCTTTGCGCCGACCATTGCATTTTCCACATACGCCGTTTTCATCAGGTCAATTTCAGTCTGCGGCGCTTTGCACAGGTCTACATAGCCGTATCCGCATGGGCTGCCCTCAATGGGAAATAGCGTATCAAACACATACGGGTATTTGCTGTGGTCATACCAGCCGGTCATTGCACGGTCAGGGTCATTTTCCGTCGCGTAAAGCACCGTGCCCGGAACAAACAGTATGTAGTGCAGCACACCGTTTTTGTGATAGTACGCACTGATAACAGGCACTTTGTCCGTAGTGTCTACATGGTCATCGTATCTGTATTTGCTGGTTATAAAATCATGCGGTATGTTCTTGCCCTCCGGCAGCTCTGCCGGAAACATGGCGCGGACTTCGGTTTCGTCCTGAAAATCGACCTCAAAGAAATACTTTGACTGCTGTATATCCTCGACTCCCGGCTCCCAAAACAAATTAAGGATGTTGCACTTGCGCACATCGATATCGCCCAAGCCGTTCATTTTGTTCTTGTCCCATATGACCTTGTACACGCCTGTGCCGGTTTTCAGCTTTGACCACATAACTTTGCTATAGGTGGCCTCAAACTGGTTTTTTTCCAGCACAACAGGGATTATTTTAGACAGCATAGCCGCCTCTGCTTTATCGCCCTGTTCCCTCGGCAGTATGTTAGGCTCAGGGTAGGCATCCATTGCGTCGGCGTGTTTGTTGGTGATAACGTTATGCAGCCAGCCGCTTTTGCTACGAAAGCCCGGCTTTGCGTGGCCGTCCTTGTCTTCTTCAACATCGTTTCGCAGCTTCCACCAGTTTTCCGATGCGATGATACGGCTATCGACCGACTTCTTCCCGGCGCGATATTTGTTTAGTATCTGCATCAAATCCTGTATCTGCTGTTCCCCAATGGGTTTTATGCCAAGCATCTGCGCCGCAGTTTCAACGCTGCCAAGCTCGGGCGCTTTGCTGCCGTCTGCGCGTATAGTGTCCTTAGTGATATCCATTTGCTTTGTATCCATCCTTTTTGTATTGGTTCAGTGGGTCTGACAATATAACTTTCGGTTTTTGAGGTATTATCGGGCTTATCGGTCTTGCCATACACATATAACGCCATTCATCGCCTACGTGGTCTTCCATCGACGTGTCCAGATCTTCGGGCTTGTGTTCATCGTACATCAGCAGCGGTATAGTACGGATGAACGCCTTGCAGTTGTCAAACACATACATGCGCGGATAACCGTTATCGTCAAATTGCAGTCGGTAATGGCATTGCATCCAGCCTGCAAGCCGCTTGTTGTCGCCGGGGTCGAAGTACACACCGTATTTCTCGGCGGTCTCCGCGACCGACACGCCGCGCGACACATCCCATATTGACGGGTCAGCAACACCAAGTATCTTGCGCCCTTTAAGCCATGGGTGCGTCTGCTCCGTCTCGCGGATGCGCTTAAACTGTTCGTCGGGTGTCCACTTGACGCCTTCGTTAGGCGTATCTGTGCAGCCGTACAGCTCCAAAACGCGATACAGTACGCCGTCATAGTCGATAGCCCACCATGCGCAACTAAACGGCTTGTTATAGCCGAAGTCGTATGACCTGTATATCGTCCAGCCACGTGCCGCGCCTTCGTTCAGGTCAAACGCCGGTATAACATGCGTAAATCTGCGCTGTGCTATAGCTTCTTCCGGCGTTATCCCCGCCTTTGCGCACAGTTGCGCATCCGGGCGCGTTCTGAAATCTTCAAAGAATGCGCCGTCGAATATATCCCATTCGCCCTCCAACCACGCCTTACGCAGCTTAGGCGGCAGGGCTTCAAGCTTTTTTATATAGTCGGGGTCTGCTTCCATCAGCGGTTTGTTATCCGTGACCTTGCTTTGAATGAATGAATAGTCCTCCGGGTTCTCCCCATCGGTATAGGCGCGATCTATCGCCAGCCGCTTCACCCAGCTGTGCCCCACGCCGCCGGGGTTACATGTAACATATATCCGCCGTGGAAAATCATTCGCGCCACGCACGCAGGCCGAAAGCTTCCTGAACCGTTCTTCGGTTTGGTGGGTACCTTCGTCCAAAAACAAAATATCCGTTTCTGTGCCCTGAAAGCGTTCCGCATCCTTGTCGGTGTCGCAGTACCTAAACAATATTCTGCTGCCGTTCGGAAATGTAATGACTTTCTTCTGATCGTTATAGCTTGCCATGCGCTGTGATTTATCAGCATCATAGCAATGCAGATCGCGTGTCAGCGGTACTATATGGTTTTCCTGCAATTCCGGGTACGTTTTTCGCACGATCATTGCTGTTATCCCCGGAAATTTGAAGCAGTACAGCACCGCCGAGACGCGCACGACGAAGCTTTTACCGCCGCCACGCGCGCCGCCAAAAAACACAACATGTGCCTTATCCTTTAAAAATTCTTGCTGTGTAGGGCTTAGGTAGTCGATTTTATATTCCGGCATGGTTATTTAACGCAAAAATCATCGGCACCGGCAATGATAACGCGCACCGGCTCAGGCTGTGCTTCTCCTGCTGCCTGGCGTTCAAGGTTTTTAATGCGCGCTTCCTGCTCGCGTTTATCAGCATCGGATTTAACACCCTGGATTTCCGCAAGGTCTTTCATTGCGCCTGTAAGGCTTTTCAGGCCGCGTTTATCCTTGATAATATCCGCATCCGTTAACTGTGCTACAGCGCTGCATAGCTTGCTTGACAGCAGCCCAGCAGCTTCTAACAGGCTTTTATATTCCTGATAGTCAATTTCCAGCTGTGCTTTGATACGGTCTGCGCCCTTGGCCGCGCTATACTGCGTCCGCTTCTGCGCCCATTTTTCACGCTCAGCACGTTTTCGCAATGTGCTGTAAGAAACGTTGTGTTTCTCGGCAAGCGGCCTTGTGCCTATGTCGGTAGTAATATATTCAGTTTTGATATCATCCCATTTGCTCATGTCTTTATAATAATGTAGGTGGCGCTGCATTAATCAGCCCCACCTTGCGCACTTTTTTGCTGCACATAAAAAAACAAGGGTAACGCTTAATGCGCTACCCTTTAGTATTTTTCCGCTAATGTGATCTTGTAGACCGGGCATTGTGCGTACTGTGTGCAGCAGTATTTGGACACATACACCCGGCGTTTCTGCTCGTCGCCTTTAAACCACAGCTGCAATCTTGCGTCACCGCATGGGCCTTCGCAAAAGATCTTGTTCTCACGCGCCGAGCCTTTTGACCAAAACGGGCATTTTGCCCGGCTGTCATAATATCCGTCAGCGCCCCTCATGCAGCGTGTACCTCGCGTACCGTGTCGGGATGCCGTAACGGTTAAGTCCGGTCTCCATCGTTGTTTCAACGTCATAGCCGCGCTTGCGAAGATCAAACACGCGCCCGGATGCCCTGCCTATGCCGTAGTCATACATGGCCTCGCGGCTTGTTATGCTGCCGTGTTCGCGCATGTGATTTAGCATCATTTCGCACTGACTTTGAATTATCATGTTCCGCGATACCTCCAACATTTTTTAGTTGTAAATGTCTTTACCGCCCTTGCGCGTTTTATGTAACCAGTCACCAGCAGCTCCCTTGCCGGGTATTCATTCCGCGCCGCCGCCTTGCGTTTATCATTCTCCGCGCAAAACGCCTGACAGCTGCTGCAATTGGCGTGGCAAAACGGCGTTCTGTCCGGGCAATTACGGCAGTCACTTTCCATGGCTTACAGGTTCAAAACCGTTACACCAGCCGTTGCGCTTATCGCAGTCGCAAGCGCACTGATCGCAGCACCAGTCGTAATAGGTGTTTTCACTGCGGCGGCAGATTTCACGGATTGCTACGCGGTAATCATTTATTTGCTCATTGAAATGGTTTTCCAAGCTGGCCATGCTGTCATAAAAACACATTGGAATACCGTCGAGAATATCAATCAGCCATTTACCTATTGCGTATAGTAGTTTTTTCATGTTTATTCTCCTTCAGTAAGTATTGACTTGCCGGTATACATTGCGTAGCTCCGCTCGATAGAAGCGCCGGAGCTGCTATACCAGCCCTTAAGCAGGTAGATCGCGTCGGCCGTATCTATCATTGCGAAGCAGATGCGCATATAGTCTGCCGGGAGCATGCCCTCCGGCAGCTCAGCAGGATTTAATACGATATGTCCCTGCGCCTCAAGGCTCGTCGCGGCGATATCGAATTTCTCTTTGTAATTGGGCTCGCCGGTGATCTTTCCGGCTATGTAGATCTTCATTCTTCTTCCCTTTCTCCGTTAGCACAAATGAGCTTTTTCATATCTGTACCCCCATACGATCGGCAAACTGGTGTAACCGACCCATTATGTTATCCAAAATTTTATTTGTACCTATAAGCGCAGTTTCAAGCGTATTTTCTTCCGGCTCGCTGAGCTTGTTCGTATCTACACCAAATATTTGTGCTTCTATGGCGCTTAACATACAATCAATTTCGCGCACTATTTTACAATTATTACCCACAGTCTCTTTTATAGTAGTAATTGGCGTAGAGACAGGCGTAATTTCCGGTATAGGTGAGCAACAGCTCATTTCTTTTGCTTTTTCAAAATTCATGTTTCTACCTCCGTTTCAAAATACTCGAACGTTTTCTTTCCCTTTCTTAAAGGCAAGTCCAGCATTTCCGGCCTTGTGTTTTCCATAAGCATCGCGCCAAGCACGTTAAATGCAGCGGCGGCAAGATGATCTTCATCATCAAGGCCGCACTGATACTTTGCCAAGTGTCTACAGGCGCTGTCGATAAACGACGATATCGGAATACCTTTCGTGTAGTTCCAACGCCCGTAATGCTCCGCCCCGCGTTCGTAGTGCTTAGACAGCCGCAGGAGCGCTTCCCACGGGAGGGATATCATATCGCCCTTGCCGGTCACGCTGTCCCTTACAGCGCCGGTCGAAAACTCGCGGCGTTCATCTTTTTCGAATTTCACTATCCCCCACCTTTCGCCGATATCTTCTAAAAAGTGCAGAAATTCATGCGTATCTGCACAATAATATTGTTTGCCGTTAACGGTAACCGTGTAGCTGCCGTCGTGGTTGCTTTTGGCTTCCCAGCCTACGTTTTTAGCCATTATCGCCTACCATACCTTTCATCGAATGGCGAGAAGTTATCCTCGCCCACTATTTCACGGATGCGCCGGTCAAGGACGGTTTTTGAATATTCCAGGCTTTTATCGCCCACGCTGTCTTCTACGAACAGTTCGGCAATTTCGTTTACATACATAACGAATCTTTCGCCGAACGCCTTAGCGCGTCCAGCGCCCAAGCCCAAAATATCATTAGCGGCCATAAACGCCGCGTCCTCCGCAAGCTGCATACGGTTACGCCCGTAAAGCTGTAGCTGAATGTTCACTTCACGCTGCACGGCTTTTGCAAATGCTGATTGCTTACCCATGCTTAGTCACCACCTTATGGCCTACGTATTCGTCGATACTCAGTCCGAGCGCATCGGCAAGGATTTCTATTGTATCTATCCAGCCGCCGCGTAGTGATTTGCGTTCAAGCAGGCTTATCGTGGCTTGGGCTATGCCGGATATTTCGGCCAGCCGCACGATGCTTAACCCTGCATCCAATCGCGCCTTGCGCATATATTCCCCGCGTGTCATTTTTGTCCCTTTCTTATCGTCGTTTTAACGCTTTCAACGCCGTCACGGAGTGTAGCTGTCAGCACATCGAAGTTTGCGTTTATGCAGTCCTCGTTGAGCTTTCGCGCCGTCGATATCGTTTGACATATATCGTCAGCAGCTTCGGTTATGGTGTTCACTGCCTCATCGAGCTTTTCAAGCAGTTTGATGATTGCCGCCGCCGTGTTGTCAATCGGCTCTGCTGGCGGTTCGGGCTGCGGTGCTGCTTCTGCCGCTTTGGGCGTTGCTCTGCGATACCGTACCGCCTCAATAGCCTCCGCGACTTCTTGCGGCAGTTGCGTATCGAGGTATTCGCAAGCCCAGACAATCACCCCGCCGGTTGTCGCAGACCGAGAATATTCTATTAACTCGTCCCACTGCTCATTGGCAATGTGCTTTACCACAGTGTACAGTTTGTTGCAGTAGCTCCCGCTCGCGCCGACCGCAAACGCCACCTGTTCGCCTGTCTTGCCCATCGACATAAGCGCAATTATCTTCTCGTTCGTCGCGTTAGGAATTCGTCTTGCTCCCATTTTTGTCAGTCCTCCTTTTTATTCTTCCCAGTCAAGCGCCTGCCCACATTCACCGCAGTACGGGTATTCAGAATTATTCCCGCAGCCACAGGTAGGACACAGGCCAATAACTGTACCATATTTGCCGAACTTCATCTGACTAACTGGCTTTATTGGTGTTTGCCTGTTAAGGGTGTTTATTGCCATACATATTGCTTCCCTGTCTGCTTCCGCTAATTGAGTATTATTTAGTAGAATGTCTCTAAGGCGGTTATATGCTTCCTGCGTTGTCATTCGTCATTCTCCTTTCTTTTCCCTTCTGCGCAGTAGAAATTCGGCGGCACTTCGCAATCAATGCAAACACCGTGCGAGCGGCATAGATAAAGATGAGTTATTGTCTTGTAGTTGTACTCACAATCTTTGCATCGCACCACGACCTCTGCGTCTACGGTGGGGGCATAATCAAATATATCATTTACGCGCTCAAAATCTTCTTCCGCGTCGAACAGGTCTGCGGTGTATGTCTGCTTAGCGGCGTCCGCGTCAATCAGCCGCATCGCTGTCACCTCCGCCCCTTCTTGCATGGAGAACAAAACAGCCTATCAATCCAAGACACTTTTCCATTGCCCCCAGTAGCGCATTTCTTCGACTGGCAGGTCTTGTTCTCTTTGTGGTAATAGATGCAGTCCTTACACGGATTTCGCATTGTCAGCACCTCCATCCATTTTCGCCCCGCAGTTGGGGCAGAGCATCGTGTTCACAATGTATTCGCTTCTGACCTTGCAAGCGGAACAAGTTCCACACATACAATCTGTAACTAATCTATTTGGCCCAAGCCACTCCCACCGCCCATGCACAATTGGCTCATAGCCCATCTGCACCGCCATGCGCTTGAACTCGCTTTTTGTTGCCGGTTCGTGAATATAAATAGGCTCGACAGCAGGCGCACACTTAATGCGCTCAATAACTTTGCGAGCGCCTCGCATTTCTGCGCTCGTTGTTTTTTCTCTTGCCGTGTATACCACTGATTGTTCGATGTCATGTAACAGCGCTTCACGTTCTATGTATTCAGCCATCTTTCTTCGCCTCCAACGCTTTCTTCGCCTCCTCTCGGGTTAGGAATACGGTCTTGCCAAATCCGTTTAGCGCTACGCCATACTCCCGCCCTCTGGCGCCTATCGGCTCAAGGCCAATAAAGCCAATTTCATTGCCCATACCAATCTGCTTGACCTCGCACTCGCTTATATGCTTATCCGTGTCCAACAAGGCGAACACCCGCTGTCCCACCTTACACGGCAGCACCACCACGCGCCCCGCCTTGTCGGCCTCGGCCATCTCCTTTACTCGTTCGATGCCGCCACATTCTCCAATCACCGTGCATAGGGTGCTCCAGTCTTTTTGTAATGCGGTTACTTCTTCTGGCGTCAGCCCCGTGCCCAAATACTCCTGTAGTAGACGGCAATTCGCCGCAGGAACGGCTGTGCAAAAACCCCCAACCGCCACGCAGTTGCCGTTATCTTCGTGCCGGTACGCACACCGCAGGCAATTAAGCTGTTCCATCACTCCACCTCCTGCATCCAGAACTCTCGGCGACAGTCGGAGCAGAGACGGTCAAAAGTCGAGCAACAGCCGTCAGCATCTCTATGAGCCGCGGAAACCTCAAGCGGGCACATTTCCAAATATCCATCTTCGTGAACATATGCCTCCGGGTACTGCTCCAGGAACACGCTCTGCCGTGTCTTGCGCGGGTGTGCGGCAGACCACGCTTCGACAACTCCAGCAAGACGTTCGGCATCTACGTCACGATACCCACCGCACGACTCTCCTTCCATAGGGCAGTCAATACATGCTCCTTTGTAAGCGTTGCACATCCTCTGCCGCTCTCTGATAAATTCAATAGCGTCCATCACATTTCCCTCCATTTCTATCCATTTCTATTTGCACGGACGGTGCAAGTATTTCGGCTTTCGCAAGGTTTTAGTTGCCATCGTTTACCTCCTTCGGCTGATTTTTTGAAAAATAATATTCCTTCACGCATTCAACGCATGGTTTATTTTCATAATTGCCGTCATTTTGCGGTTGGTATTTCAAGTGCAATTTTGTCGGTATTTCATCGCAGAGCCAATAATCAACTCTCCCGAACGCTACAAGGTCTTCTGCTATTTCATGATAAGCAGCTCTCAGCGCTTCGTTTTCGCGCCTTAGGTTTTGGATTAAAAGATCAGTATCAGTCATCAAGTATGTCCTCCATTTCTATCTGCCCCGGCAAAACGCCATCTTCCATCCACCAATGATAAACATCTATCGGGCTTTTCCATGCGTCGGGGCGGTCGGCTTTCTTGCCCTCGGCTTTTCGGGCTTCGAGCATCCGAGCGAATGCCGAAATGTACATATCACGGTATTTAGGAAATGCCGCAAACTCTTTCGCTCGACTTTTGCTCGCCAGTGGGCAGCCAATGCAGCCGATACGCTCAAATCCGCAATCGTATAGGGGGTTTAGGCACAGCTTTTCGCTCTTTGCATATCCCCAAATATCATCGTCAGTCCAGTCGATTATAGGATTAACAACTCGCTTCGCCTTGAGTGTGCAAGTTTCAAATAGCTGCCGCTTGTCGTCATTGTCTGACAGCAGTATCTTGTTTTGCCGCTTCGTAGTAAAAACTTCAAACTGGCTGCGGTTTTTCGTGCGAGCTACACTTTCAGCCCATCGCACACCTGTTGCTATCATGCGTCCATTGCCGGTCGTTTCTTTCAGCACTGCGCAGCAATAACGGGTAAGGCGTGTCGGAGGCATCTTCTTGATGGGGATTAGTGCCCACATAGATGTTGAAATGCCCTTGTATTTCGGATAAACGATTTTACAGTCAATGCCGTCGTTTTCCCATTTTTTGAATTGATTGCGAATGTGGTAAACCGTGGGCGGCGCATCTGCCGTAGTGTGGCTATTGACTATCTCGATAGGTATTTTCGCCTTGATAGCCAAATCGGCGAGAACTTCGCTATCCTTTCCACCCGAGTATGCAATCATCAACGGCTTGCCGTAGTATCTCAGCGACATATCGCTTCCAATCTTTAAGCGCTCAAGCGCTTTATCCACTTTATCCACTCAGTACACCTCCCTAAAATGATTTTTAACGCCATCGCCCGTGAACCACAGATATTCGCTGCCCAGTTCACGCGCGACTTCTGCGCCCTGTTTCTCCGCCGCCCAGCGCTGCATAACATCCAGCGCAACGGCGTAAAGGTTGTCCCACACGGGAAAATCAGCCGAATAGCCGTAAAACTGCCCCGGTTGCGACACAACGCCGATAATGCTGTCAGGGAAACGCGCATCGTCCACGCGATTAAGCACACACCATACGCACTGCTGCTGATTTAGCAGGCTACACCCCCGTGCTTCACCGTAAAGCATCTGCGCAAGGGCTATCACGTCGGCCTCGGTAAAGTACATCTCGTACTCAGGCTCTGCCACTTTCACTACGCACAGGCCGTGCGTATCAACCTCGGGCGGCACACCGTCCGCATCGGCCTTGTTGCCCCCTTTGTCAAGGGCAAGCAGTACCATGACTATCAGCGCCAGCAGCGCCGCGCACACCTGGGCTATGATGATCGTGTATTTATTCATCGGCTACCTCGGCAAATTCGCCATCCGCAAGCTTATACCATGTATCAGCCTTTATTATTTTGCCGTCAATCTGTGCTGATTTAACGCAAACCGGGATACGGCGCTGTTTATCGTCGTCGTATACCCACTCCGCAAGCGTAATCCAGTTGCCGACTGAGCCTTTTATAACGCCGCCGATGCCAATAGCAGCGCCCACACTGTCGTTACCCGAAATATCAATCTGCGCGTAGTCACCTGAGCTGCCTATCTTCGCGGAGTAGCCTGAGCTGCCTATCTGCGCGTAGTCACCTGAGCTGCCTATCTTCGCGGAGTAGCCTGAGCTGCCTA